>Ga0209541_10002175_pt1 | contig 37546 bp, 39 predicted proteins | sample RifCSPlowO2_01_FD_184027 | JGI IMG/M metagenome (GOLD analysis project Ga0209541, IMG submission 184027) | Groundwater microbial communities from Rifle, Colorado - Rifle CSP2_plank lowO2_0.1 (SPAdes) (version 2) | ecosystem: Environmental > Aquatic > Deep subsurface > Groundwater | place...
TCGAAAATAATGAGTACTTTTTAAAACTCTCGCAATACATTTATCTTAACCCCGTTAATGCAGGGCTGGTGAAGGACCCGATGCTGTACAAATTTAGCAGTATACGGGAAGCGGTGGGAAGAGAGCCATTAAGTCTTTTAGATGAGGATATTATCCGCTTGGTGGGGGAGACAAAGAGAACACAAAAAGCTTACGAGAAATTTATCTACGATGGTATTTTAGAGAATCTATCAGAAATTGATAGGTTGTTTGAAAAAGAAGAAGCGGTTTTTGGAACAAACAAATTCTCTACTATGGCAAAGAAGAAATATTTGAGAAGGAAGAACAAGAGAAGGAAGAATAAAAATTATGCTTAGTTTGGACTACCAAATCAATTAGTCTCAGGACCGTCCCCAAGCGGGTCCCATTTTAGTCCCCAAGCGGGTCCCATTTTAATTTTAATACCTGGTGACATTGTAGATTTCAAAACTATCTTTTGGATGTTTTCCGGTTTTACTGCCTGAAGAATTGCATCAATATTTTCTTTAAGCTTTTTCTCTCCAAAGGAAACTTTCCCCACGCTTAAATGAATTAAAGGAGTTTTTGCCTCAGTTTTAAAAGAAATTTGTCCTGCCTCGTATTTTTTTATAAGGTCTTGCGGATTTTGAGTAATTGTTCCGTTTTTTGGATTTGGCATAAGCCCTTTTGGTCCTAGGATTTTTGCGAGTTTTGCCAACTTTGGCATAGCGTTTGGGTGAGCTATTAAGATATCAAAATCTATATTGCCTGAATCAATTTTGTTAATTAAAGTATCAAGTTTTACTTGCCCTGAGCTTGCCGAAGGGTCGTCAGCAATTGCAACTTTTGTCTTTTTGCCTGTTCCGTGGGGGAAGGTGAGGCTTGCGGAGATTCCCGTTCTTACTGTATTTAAGTGAAGCTCAACTGTTTCATCAAACTTTGTTTTTTGGAATTTTACCAAAAGCATAAGAGCTTCCGAAAGAGAATAAACTTTTGATCTATCAAGCATTTGCGCTATTGTCTGATATCTCTTGGAGCGGACTCTTTCCTGTCTCTGTACTTTCTTTTTTTTCTGTGTTTCAGTGATTGCAGGTTTTCTATCCAATGCTTTTCTTGCAACCGCAGAATCACTGAGATTCTCTGAAGCACTGATGTGTGCTAGTTCCTCCTCGCTTGGACCAACAGCAACAACTCTCTGCCCGCCTTTTAAACCAGGGATTTTTGCGAGCTTCTTGGCCTCTCTTTTTTGCTTAGCTCTTTTCTTCCCTAGCTCTTCTCCTCCCGTTCCTATTGTTTTTACTCTTATTTTTCCCATAAACTCCCTTCGGTCGTAATATTATCAATACTACAAATACTACCAATAAGTACCAATAATTAAATATTTGTAGTATTTGACATTTGTAGTATTGGATTATTCAACTGTTACTCCCATTGATCTTGCAGTTCCTTCAACAATCTTCATTGCACTATCAGTGTCTGTTGTATTAAGATCGTCCATCTTTGCTTTTGCAATTTCCTCGACTTGAGATTTAGATAACCTCCCAGCAGATTCCTTTCCCGGTTTTTGCGAGCCTTTTTCTTTTCCTAAAGCTTTTTTAATCATCTCTGCAACAGGCGGTTTTTTAATAATAAAAGAGAAAGTTCGGTCTTCGTAAACTGTAATAACTGCTGGAATAATAATTCCTTTTTGTTCGGCAGTTTTGTCGTTAAACGCCTTGACAAACTCCATTATGGGAAGCCCGTGCTGTCCTAGTGCTGGGCCAACCGGTGGAGCAGGGGTTGCCTCGCCTCCCGGGATATTTAACTTGATGATAGTCTTTATTTTCTTAGCCATTTTTATTAGTTAATAGTGATTAGCATTTAGGGTTTAGTTAACTAATTCCTATACGCTATTTTCTATACGCTACAGCTTGCTCACTTGTAAAAAGTCTAGCTCAATCCTTCGGCAGGCTCAGGGTTTCGCTTGATTTCCGATTATAACTTACTGACTTGGAGGAAATCAAGCTCAACCGGTGTTTCGCGGCCAAAGATTGAAACCAAGACCTTAAGCCTTCCTTTTGTTTCGTCAATCTCGTCGATAGTTCCTAAGAAATCCGCAAAAGGACCGTCGATTATTTTTACCGCCTCCCCTTTTACAAAGGAAGTTTTGTAAAGAGGTTCTTCCATTTCCATAAACTTCTGGATTGCCTCGACTTCTTTTTCCGAGATCGGAGTCGGTTTATTCCCTGCGCCAATGAAAGAAGTTACGCCCTGAGTAGTGCGCACCAAAAGCCAGCTTTCATCGTCCAAAAGCATTTTAATTAAGATGTAGCCCGGGAAGATTTTTTCTTTTACAGATTCTTTTTTTCCGCCTGAAACTTTTATTGTATTTCTTTTTGGAACTATAGTGTCGAAAATTCTGTCCTCAAAACCAAGACTCTGAACCCTTTGTTTTAAAGACTTAACCACGCGATCCTCATGACCTGAATAGGTATGAACTATGTACCATTTGGCTAAATCAGACGTTTGTTTTTTTTCTATCTGTTCTTTTTTTTCCTGCTGTGTAACTTGATTATCCATAACTTATTAAATCTTAAATCCTAATTTCTCCATTCGACAGGCTCAGGACCCTGAGTTTTATCGAAGCGTAAATCCTAAATAAATCTCAAACTCCAAGTTTCAAAATTCGAAACAATTTAACAATTAAGCAATCAATCTTATCTATTTAAGAATACTTGGGTTAATTTTGTAAGTATAAAATCCGCTCCTCCAAGAAAAAGACCGACAATAAGACTGACCGCAATAACTACAAAAGTGAGTCTAATAACTTCTTCCCTTGTTGGCCAGACTACTTTTTTAAGCTCCTCTTGAACCTCTTTTAAAAAAATAACCGGACTTGCTGCCATTTTAATCTTTCCGCTCAAAACTAAATTTTTTCTTGGACCCTTGCCTGCCGGCAGGCAGGCCGTAATCCGCTTGACGTCCTGCAAAAAAATTTGTTTCTCGCTTCAGCTCAATTCATAAATTTTACCAAAATGCAATTGACATGTAAAGGGTAACAGGATAAAATTATCTGACTAACATTCATTATGAAGAAGATACGCAAGGCGGTAATTCCCGCGGCGGGGTTTGGAACGAGATTTCTTCCTCAAACCAAAGCAATGCCAAAGGAGATGCTTCCAATTGTAGACAAGCCGATTATTCAATATATTGTTGAGGAGCTTGTTGATGTTGGAATTGAAGATATTATTATTGTTACCGGCTTTCATAAAAGGACAATTGAGGATCACTTCGATAGACCAAGTCTTGAGCTTATCGAAAACCTAAGAAACGGAGGAGACAGTAAGCGCCCTTTAATAGACGAAGTTGAAAAAATTGCAAATATGGCTAATTTTGTCTACATACGACAGAAAGGGCCTTACGGAAATGGAACACCTCTTTTAAATGTTGAGGCGATCATTGGCGATGAACCATTTATTTATACCTGGAGTGACGATTTTATAAAAGCAGATCCTTCCCGGTTTAAGCAGCTTATAGATGTTTACAATGAATACGGATGCTCTGTTCTTGGTGCTGTTTCGGTAAGAGAGGATGAAGATTTTGAAAAATATGGATTTGCAGGCGGGAAAAAAATAAAAGACGGTTTGTTAGATGTTGATACAATAGTTGAAAAACCCGGCAAAAAAAACGCACCTTCAAATCTTGCAACAGTTTCGGGATTCATTTTTACACCCGATATCTTTGAGTATACGCAAAAGGCTCTGTCAAACCTAAGAGAAGGAGACGAGCTTTACTACAACGACGCCTTAAAGCTTATGCTCTCAAAAGGAAAAAGAGTCCTGGCAAAAGAGATTAAGGGAGGAAAATACTATGATACGGGAAATAAGCTTGAATATATGAAAACAGTGGTTGAGCTTTCGCTTGAGCACGCCGATATAAACGGGCAATTCCGCAAATTCCTCAAGGAGTTAAAGCTTTAGAAAATTTAATGAATAAAAAAAAACTTTTTGCTCTTGGAATTTTGTTTTTTTTAATTTTTGTTTTTATTTCTTATCTTGTTCATAGAGATTTATTTACCCAATTTGATTTTGATAATACAGTCAAGCTTCAAAACCATCTAAGCCGAAGACTTGATACACCTTTTTCTGTATTAAGTCTTTTGGGAAGTGCTGAACTCGTAACTATATTTCTACTAATTCTCGTTGTAATTAGAAGGAAACTTAAAATGGTTTTTGTTTTCGTGCCATATGCAATGGGGTTCTTTTTTGAGCTCTTTGGGAAAATTTTTGTTACTCATCCCGGCCCCCCATATCTATTTTTCCGCTATAATATTCCATTTGATTTCCCAAGTTCCTATGTTCAGCCCGGATCATCTTATCCATCGGGGCATAGTACCCGGACTGCGTTTGTTTCGGTATTGCTAGTGTTTATCATTTGGAAGTCCAAAAGACTATCGAGCCCTCAGAAGACTTTGCTTTCTTCTTTGGTCATATTATTTGACATTACAATGCTTTTAAGCCGCGTATATTTAGGTGAGCATTGGACTTCTGACGTTATAGGAGGGGGACTTTTAGGCTATAGTTTGGGGTTTTTATCTTTAGTCTTTTTATAACTTTATTGTTGCGCAGTCTTCCCCAATATCTCCTGCAGAATCCCCGTCATGGATTATAAATTGGGCGCGGTAACACACCTAAGTTTCTTCTCGCTCAACTGTAATCGTACATTCGGCAACAAGTGCGGCTATCGCGCCGAGCGCAGCTAAAACCGGAGCAATCGCAACTCCAACAACACCAATCGTTAAGGGAAACTGAATAAGTTCTTTTCCGCTTTTATCTTTTATAATAACTCTTCGAACATTACCTTCTTTAATAAGAATCTTTACTTTTTCCAAAAGCTCCTCACCCTTTACGCTAAAGGTTTCCCGTCTTGTAGATGTTTTTGAAGACTTTCCTGGCATATAAAACATTATATCATTTATCAACAAATTATGTAAATATCGACTTGTCGGCATGGGGTTGACTTTTCACAAAAGAATTTCATATACTATTAGTGCTCTTTGATATTAGAGATAGTTGGAGAATTTTCCTCTACAAATTCACCAGATATGAGGTACCCCTCACCTCCAGAGGTGAGGGGAACAAGGCGTCTTTCGAGTCAAGTGCGCTTGACTTGATAGCCTATCCTATATGTCATATACGGGGAAACACCAACTACCCTCGGTATCAAAGACAGAAATTATTTTTTTCCTAATATCTTCAGTTTTTCCCGCTAGGGGTTGTTCTTCTTATATTCTTTTTGATAGAATTACTGTGACCTGGCCGAGATAGCTCAGTGGCAGAGCAATTGTTTTGTCCCAGCACAAACTAGCCAAATTTGATAAAATTGGCTTAGTTTTGCGGGATCCCGTACATCTAAGCTCGCCTCCATAGCTTAATGGCAGAGCGGCGGTTTTGTAAACCGTTGATGACAGTTCGATTCTGTCTGGAGGCTCAAACTGGCGAGCTAGATGGTACTGGGATAAACACTAGGTCGTCAGTTCAAATCCGACAGACGGCTCAAGAGCTGGGGTGGCAGAGTAGCAATTGCACGTGGCTGTAGACCACGCGTCCGTAAGGACTCCGGGGGTGCAATTCCCTCCCCCAGCACAATAAGCCCGGATGGCTCAGTGGCAGAGCGAGTCATTGGTAATGACTAGGTCGAGGGTTCGATTCCCTCTCTGGGCTCAAAAAGAAAGGAGGAACTATGGCAAAAAAAGGAGAGCACAGAATAACCATAGGGTTGGTCTGCGCTGTTTGTAAAAACAGAAATTATGTTACGACAAAAAACAAATTAAATACTGAGCAAAAACTCCTGCTCAAAAAATATTGCAGGCATTGTAAAAAGAAAACAGAACATAAGGAAACGGAAAAATTAAAGTAAGAAGTGAGAGTATAGGTTAATCCTGTCAAGGCGGACTTGACAAGTAAATAAAATATCCGTAGAACAATTTCATGCAAGTTTTCAAAAACCAAACACGGGTACGCGGACAAAAATTGGCTATCCTGGCTGCGTTGCCATTTCGTATTATGATGCAAAAATTGCAAAAGAGCTTGAAGCCCTATATAATGCATTTACAATCCATAGGGGCGTTCGTTAATGGCTAAACGGGCCGCCTCCAAAGCGGCTCCTGGGGGTTCGAATCCCTCCGCCCCTGCTTGATATAGTTTGATGTATTTAACTTCTACTATAACTGCTTTATGCTATTGACTTCCGTACGAAATTGTGCTACGTTGTACAAATATGACACAAACACTTAAAGCATCAGATGTTAGGTCAAATTGGAGCCAACTGCTTAACAAAGTATTTCGGAATCAAACGCGAGTAATTGTTGAAAAGAGTGGTATTCCCATCGCGGCAGTTATTTCCGCTGAAGACCTTGCGCGGTTCACTCAATTAGAAGAACAACGAAAAGAACGTTTTAAAGTCCTTGACAGGATGCAGGAAGCATTTAAGGATATTCCAGATGAAGAAATTGAAGGAGAGGTTAGTAAAGCAATTAGCCAAGTAAGAGCGGAGAAGCGATCCACTACTCGCCAATAAGATATGATTTCGGCAGTTTTGGATACTAATATTTTAGCCTCAGGCGCTCTAACATCTTCAACTATCCCCAGACAAATCCTTAAAAAGTGGCGGGATGGCAAATTTGAGTTGATTGTATCTCAGCATATTATCAACGAGCTTAAAGAGACACTTAATAAATCTTACTTTCGAAATCTATTAAAAACTCAAGATATTGATGATTTTCTTGATTTGTTACTCAGCGAAGCAACTTTAACTCTTATAACAACTAAAGTTCGGGATGTTGCAACTCACCCAGAAGACGATTTAGTACTAGCAACTGCTGAAAGCGGAAAGGCTTCCTGTGTAGTGACTGGAGACCATGGCTTGCAAGATCTAAAAAAATTCAAAGACATTAAGATTGTAAGTCCAAGGACATTCTTTGAAATTCTCCATACCAAAAAGGCCGCATAATATTAAGTTGCAAAAGCGTATTGGTGTCCCATATAATAAGTCCCAACATAGTTGCTTAGTGCCCTGCCACGTTCAGTTTACATGAACGTGGCGTGCCACTTATAATTACTTTGTGTATTACTTCTACATTCTTCACAGTCTCAAAAATGGAAAACTTTATCTCGGTTCGACTCCAGATTTAAAAGCTCGGATTAGATCTCACAATAATGGTGAGAATAAAGCAACAAAACAAAATATTCCGTATGAATTAATTTACTATTCAGCTTTTAAGAATAAGGACGACGCTATAGAATGTGAAAAGTATTTCAAAACTACTGCTGGTTGGAAAAGACTTAACCGAATGCTAAAAAATTCTCTTAGGACATAATTGCTTACTACGATCGTGTAAACCGATTGTAGCGAGCCACAAACGTGAAACCGATTGTAGCGTAAGGCCTGCCAATTACCTGTGGGTTAAATTTCCTTCTTGAATTCTCAATATCTCAGTGCTATTCTTTTATCTATGTTGACAAAAAGTGATTTAAGCCAAATTCGGAAAGTAGTTCGGGAAGAAGTAGAAAATGAAGCGCAATCAATAAAAGATGAGCTTGGTTCGGATATAAATATGTCTCGGATGAGAATTCAAAGTGATATTAACGAACTAAAAGATAGGATAAAAAATTTGGAGATTAGGGTTTCAAAAATGCATGCGGAGCTAAAGAAAGAAATAAAAGCAGTTTCTTACTTTTTGGATAAAGATATCGTAAAAACTATAAAACGGGTTAGAAGAGTCGAAGAACATCTTGGATTATCAAGCGCCCAGTAGTTCCAGTTAGGCTCTTCTTAGTTCTTTACTTACCACGCTTCCGGCAGTATCTACTTTATAAATAATTACTTCTCCTGTTGCGATTTCCAAATTTTCAACGTCGGAATCGGAAAGTCCGTCCAAATACCTGACCAGAGCTCTTAAGCTGTTTCCGTGAGCAGATACAAGAACATTTTTACCATCTTTAAGTTTTGGCAAAATCTCACTTTCATAATATGGAACTGTTCTGTTATAAACGTCCTTTAAAGTTTCTCCATTTTGGATAGGAACATCCCAACCTCTGCGAAGTTTTTTAAATCCCTCTTCTCCGAGTTCCTTAAGAATTGACCATTTGTTTTTCCCCGTATAAACTCCATAATCTCTTTCCTTAAGAGCAGGGGAAACGATAGCAGGAATTTGCTCTTTTAGAACATATCCCATCTGCTTTAGTGTTTGCTGGGCACGAAGGAGATCTGATGTAAAAGCCAGATCAAATTTAATATTCTTGAGTTTTTCTCCTGCCTCTCTTGCTTCTTCCATTCCTTTTTCAGAAAGAGGAGGATCTTCCCATCCTGTCCAAATGCCGCGGGCATTCCAAGTAGATTCACCATGTCTTACTAAAGCTAAAATTTCCATAAGAAAAGTATATCAAATTCCCAAAAGTTTTTCGGCAAAAGACAGGAGGTTAAAAATGAGTTCTCCTAAGGAAAAACCGCCGATCGGGAATAAAAGAAGAAAAAATATTATAAAAATTCCAACTCCCGAGATCGATAGATATGCCGCGGCTTCTTTTTGGGGCAAAATAAGGGCAAAAACCTTAGAGCCGTCCAGAGGAGGAATGGGAATTAAATTAAAGATTGCAAGAAGAAGGTTAATCTGCGCAATCTTTGAAAGCAACCAAAACATGAGCGGTAGGAATGATCCTGCCCCGGTTTCTATAAGTCCGCCAGATGAGAAGGTAATAATTTTAATTAAGAAACTCGCAATAATGGCTATAAAAATATTTGTTAGGGGACCGGACAAAGAGACAAGCGCAATGTCTTTTCGGCCTTCCTTTAGATTAAACGGGTCAACAGGCACGGGTTTTGCCGCGCCAAAAATAACAGGGGAGCCGGAGATTATCAAAAGAAGAGGGAGAAGGACACTCATAAATGGGTCAATGTGCTTTCTAGGATTTAGGGTAAGTCTTCCGGCAAGTCTTGCGGTTGGATCTCCGAGCTTTTCGGCAACAAATCCATGCGCTACCTCATGAAAAATTGCAGAGAAAATAAGGATTACTAAAATCAAAAGCCCGGATACCAAGCCCATATTGTTTAAACTCTCACCATATGATATCATAAATGTCGCTCGGAACTAAATTTTTTCTCGGACCCGCGATTCGCTTGACGTCCTTCGAAAAAATTTGTTCCTCGCTTTTAAATCTATGGCTATGAAGTGTAAAAACTGCGGAAAAGGAATAATGTACGGGCATAATGTGTCTCATTCAAAAAGAAGAACCCGAAAGATCTTTAAGCCCAATCTTCACGTCTCCCGTGTTGTTGTGGACGGAATTAAAAAGAGAATGAAATTATGCGCAAAATGCATTAGGATGTTTAAAGAGAGATCTGAGGAAAAAACTGTAAAACCATCAGGACCAATTGTCTCTACAACTGCCTAGTCTCCAATTTCTAAATCCTAATTTCTAATTTCTAAACAAATCCCAAACATAAAAATCCAAATTAGAATAATTAGGTCAATTAGAAATTAGACCAATTTTGCGAAGCAATTCTTTTCCTCCTTCAGAATACCCATTTATAAAATCCTTATAGCTCATCGGCTTTTTTCCTTCGACTTGAATTATCTGTTCCGGCAAAAACTTAATAATTTTTTGTGCCTCAACCCCGCGGGTTGAGCCTCGAACGATTTGAAGTTTTGTCCAGACTCCGGGCCAAGGATAATATGCTCTTATCATTCTATCGATTTTTACAGGAGATGGAGGATTATTAATATCAAAATAACCGTCTTTTTTTGTGAGCGCTTTTGTAAAAGTTGCTTTTGAATGATTTTGAGGAACGGGTTTTAAATCTCCTTTGATATATTGCTTAATATTTTGATATAGAAAGTCAGCGCCAATTTTAAATAGTTTTTTATAAAGCAAATCTGCCGTATCATCACCGTCTATTTTTTCTTTTTGTTGAGCCAGAATCGGTCCGTGATCTACCTTGTCATCCAGTTTTGTCAGCGTTACTCCTGTAACTCTTTCTCCGTTTAAAATCGCAGTCTGAACAGGAGTAGGTCCCCGATATTTGGGAAGAAGAGAAGGGTGAATGTTTATGATTCCCTTTGGGAAAATCTTTAAAACTTTTTTTGGGATTATCAGACCAAAGTTTGCGAGAACGGCAAACTGACAATTGACCATTGACAATTGACCATTGACAATTGAATTATTCAAAGAAGTTACAGAGATATACTTAATTTTATTTTTAATACAAAAATGGGGGATGGGATCGGAAGGATTCTGTTCGGTAGTTATGACAAGAGAAAAATCAAAGTTTTTTTTAATGATTTCAATTACGGGAATAACATAGTTTGATGATCCAAAAAACACGATTTTTTGCTTCATAATTCGATTTCTTCAAACTCATCCTCGCCCTTTTCATTTTTGTGAGATTTATAGAATTGGCCATTTTGCTCAAGAACCCTTTCGGTAAACAAAACCCCGCTCAGATGATCTATTTCGTGTTGAATGATTGTTGCCATAAAGCCTTTAAATATTTTTGTATGATTTTTGCCCTTTTCATCGATGTATTCTAAAGTTAAGCTTGGTTTTCTTTTAACTTGCCCCCAAATGTTTGGCAGAGAAAGACAACCCTCCAGTCTCGTATTTTGTATTTTGTATTTTGTATTAGGTATGGGATCGCTTTTTTTACTTAATACTTGATACTTGATACTTAATACTATTTTTGGGTTTATAAATACTTTAATAGGGGATTTTGGAGTGGGTTTTATTACAAAAATAGAAAGTGGTTTTCCAACCTGAGGAGCCGCAAGACCTACGCCCTCGGGGTCTTTTGCCAAAAGAAGCGCCTGCTTCATCTCATCGATTAGTTTTTTATCGATTTTCTTAACAGGTTCTGCCTTTTGAGAGAGAACTTCTGAAGGCGCCGTAATTATTTTAATCATTCCTGAAATTATACCAGAAGGCTGGCTAAAAAAGAAGAATACTTTTTATTTTTTCTCAAAAGTCTTGAGGGCTTCCTTGGCTCGGGTATCGGAAGAGTTAATATAAGTTAAAATATATTTCATCTGTCTAATTGCTTTATTCAAAAACTCCCTGCTTATTACATTCCCGCTTTTATCAACTGCCTTTTGATTATAAAAAAGTCCTAGAGCATAATGCGCATCATGATAATCCATTTTAAGCTTCACTGCTCTTTCTAAGACCTCGATTGCCTTGTCCACATTTCCGTTTTGCCCCTCAATCACGCCTAAGTTATATATAATACTTGCATCGCTTGGCGAAAGCTCTGCTGCTTTTCTTACAGCCTCAAGCGCTAAGGGAAGAAGACGTGGGTCTGCCTGAGAAAGTGTGTAGAAAATTCTGATTCTTGTTTTCCAAAATACAAAATTATTGGGATAAGAGGAAACTAGGTCATTGCTCGTAGATATTGCTTCCTTACTTAGCGTTGATGCGGTTTGGGCAGCGGTACTTGCATTCTGTACGTCCTTTTGGCTTAAAAGCTGGGACGCCAAAGCCGCGTCGTTTATTGCCATTTCGTCTCTGAAGACCGGCTCATCGCCTCTTTTAAGAACTGCTTTGTGAAGATAGGCATATGCATCTTGATACAACCCGACGCGATCCAAATTATATCCATAAGCATATGCCTTATCTGCGTTCCAATAAGAAATAAGAGTGAACAAAAAGTAAAAACCGACGACAACTGTAATAATAGCTCCCATCCACTGGAAAGGCGAGAGCCTAGAGTTTGCTAAAGGTTCTGATCCGCTTGTCTTATCTTTAAAAACAAACAATTGCTTTTCTTGATTTATCATATTTTCTAAAACAAAAACAAAGATGGGAATCATAAAAAGATAAATATTTACAATAACAACAGAAAAACCAAAAAAATTTGTAATAAGAATAGTTATGTAGCTTGCTAAAAGACTTAAAATGAGGAAAAAATTTTCCTGCTCTTTTTTTCTGATCAAAGTCAAAATCTTCTTAAGCGATAGGTATAAAAACCAGCCTATCATTAAAAGATAAGTTGTAATTCCAAAAGTGCCTGTTGTTGCCAGATAGTTTAAGAATTCATTATGCGCCTTATTGTAGAGAAAATTCCATTCCGAAGTTAAATTATGAGCAGGAATCTTGTATCTATAATATGCAAAGGCAAATGTCTCAACTCCCGTCCCAAAAAGAGGGTTGTTTCTAAAAGCCTCTATTGCGCCGCGCCATACCAAAAGTCTAATTTTTCCGGAATCTGTTCCTCCAAGCTCTCCTGTGTGGGCAGGGGCAGGTTTTTCTGCTTTGACTTGTGTTTTTGAAGGAGGCGGGCTTAATCTGCTTTTTACTTCTTGATAAGAGAATTTATTAAAGATTGTGAAAGGAAGTCCAACCATGAAAGTAATTAAAAGAAAAATAACAACGGGGATAGTAAAATTTAATACTTTGAATTTAACCTTTTTAATATAAAAATATGCGAATAGAAGGAAGATAAAAGCGATTCCGGTGGCAAGTATTGCAGATCTTGATCTTGCGTAAAGCAGATCTGTATAAAAAAGAATTGATGAAATAGAATAAAAAATCCCTAATCGATTGATCTTGAATATCCTTTTTGGGTCGAATTTAAAATTCTCAAGTAAAAAAGCTATTGAGACAGGAAGAAGTATCGAAAGGTATGCGGCGAGCCAGTCGGGCTGTCCTAAGGTTGAGAATATTCTTACTCTTGGTTGAAAATCGGCCGCCCAGCATGAAACATCAAGGTTTCCCCTAAAGACTAGGCAAGTTGGATCATAACCAAAATGCGAGGGGAGTCCCCACAAAGAAACAATTACGCCAGTTATAATGCTTAAATTAAGAAATCTTTTAACGACCCCTAGGGGGCTTTTAAAAATCCCGTCGTCTTTATTAAGAAAATTAGTAACAAAAGCGTAGTAAAGAAATATGTACAAAATTATCGATAACAGTCCTCCGTTAAATCTTGAGTAATATCCCCAGAAGGAGATATGGCGGTCCCAGGAAAAAATTGTCGATAAAAATTGAGAAGCAAGAAAAAGAAGAATAGGAATATCAAGAGGAGTTTTCTGGATCCGAAGTTCTTTCTTAACAATAGACTTAATGATCCATGAAACTGCGATAATAATGCCCAGACCAAAGGCAAGCCACATTTTATTAAATTCAAAAAGCTCAGAAGTGTTTGCCCAAATTGCCAAAGGAATTAAGAGAAAGATGGCGTAGAAGGAAAATTCAATAACCTTATTGCAGAGGTTTATTAATTTCATCACAAATTGACCTAATTAACCTAATTGACCTAATTTCTAATTGGGATTTAGGATTTGGAGTTTGATTAGAAATTAGAATAATTAGAAATTAGGAATTTTCTTAATGCTAGCATATTGGAAAACTTTGAGCAAGATGTTAAGATAATAAATACCAATAATACCAATGTCAAATACTACCAATATTTCAATGAATACTACCAATGTTTCAATAAAAAAAACTTATGACATTCACAAACGAATTTATGAGTTTATAATTAAAGTTATAAAAGTCGTTAATTCTCTTGCAAAAACCTCTTCGAACCAGGTAATTATAGGTCAAATTTTGCGTTCCGTCACATCAATGGGGGCAAATGATCAAGAAGCCGATGGTTCTCTTACGAAAAAAGATTTTTTGCACCGCTATACAATCGTAAGAAAAGAGGGAAAAGAAACGGATACAAATTCAGATCAAGTTAAACTACAAGCCCAGCCTTTAATAGCAGAAGGCAATGAAATAGTGGCAATAATCAGCAGTATTATAAATAAAACACGAGAGGTAAGAAGAACGTAATTGATTTATTGGTATTATTTGTAGTATTGGTATTTATTGGTAGTATTGAGTTATGTTTGATAAATTTTTCAGCCTTCTCTCTTACGATATAGGAATCGATTTAGGTACCACAAGCACCCTTGTTTGGGTAAGAGGAAAGGGAATTGTTGTAAGAGAACCCTCGGTTGTTGCAATTCATAAAAAGACCAAAAAGGTTATCGCAATAGGAGGTGAAGCCAAGAAGATGGTTGGTAAAACTCCTGCAGCAATATCTACGGTTAGGCCTTTGAAAGGGGGAGTAATTGCAGATTTTGATGCAACCTCAAACATGATCTCCTATTATATTCAGTCAATTCATGAGGTAGGAAATGTCTTTCCTGTTTCCTGGTCAAAACCTAAGGTAGTTATAGGAATTCCTTCTGTGGTTACTGAGGTTCAAAGACGAGCTGTTTGGGAAGCCGCATTAAACGCGGGAGCCCGAGAGGCCTTTTTAATAGAAGAGCCAATGGCAGCAGCAATTGGAGAGGGAGTTTCTGTTTTTGCTCCAACTGGATCAATGATAGTAGACATAGGAGGAGGAACGAGCGAAATTGCAATAATTTCCCTGGGAGGAATTGTTATAAGCAAATCGCTTCCTTTAGCAGGAGATGAGATGGATAGGGCAATAATGCATTATATAAGACTTAGACACGGTCTTCTTTTAGGAGAAAGAACCGCAGAAGAGCTTAAAATAAAAATAGGAAGTGCGGCGGAGCAAAAGTCCAAATTGAAAAATGAACCCATTCGGCAAGCTCAGGGCGAGAATGAGAAGTTGAAAAATAAGGATGAAAAAGAAATTCTCAATTCTCAACCTTCAACTCTCAATTCTCAAAAAGATAAGGCGGCAATTGTTAGAGGACGAGATATAGAAACCGGTCTTCCAAAGAGTTTGAGGATTACAGAAGTTGAAGTTAGAGAAGCTTTAGCTCCAGTTATCTCGGAAATAATAGAGGGAATTTCCGAAGTTTTAGAAGAAGCGCCGCCTGAGTTGACATCCGATATATTAGAGCACGGAATTCTCTTAACCGGCGGCGGCTCGCTATTGCCCGGTATAGATAAAGTTATCGTAGAAAGAACTCACATTCCCGTAATTGCCTCAGAGGATCCTTTAACCAGTGTTGTAAGAGGAGCTGGGAAAGTTTTAGAAGACACTGCTCTTCTTGAGAGGGTTAAGGTAATCGGCGGCCTCAAATAAATCACAATTAACATTTAACAATTAACCTTTTAATTCTTGTAAGATTTGGGTAAAGAGTCTAAAATTGACAATATGGCAAAAAAAGAAAATTTTACCTCGATTTTTTTATTCTTTGCAATTTTTGCATTAATAATTTTTACTCTTTCAAAATTTGGTTTTTTGTCTTTTCCCGCCTCGATTTTGCAAAAAGCACTTTCTCCCTTTGCGGGAAGTGTTTATTCGGCATTCAATTTTTTCTCAAGCCCCTCAAAAGATTCAACAATAAGTAAAATCAAAGAGGAAAACAGGGAACTTGTAAAGAAAATCGTCAGTCAGTCAGTTTTGCAAAAAGAAAATTCTGCTCTTCACGACCAATTTGCCACAACATCTATCCGGTCTAAAATCCTACTTCCTGCAAAAATAATTGCTGCGCCAAGCTTTATTCCGGGAATTTCAAGCCCGCAAAATTTTATCATAGACAAGGGGACAAGCGATAGTGTCAGAGTCGGAAATGCGGTAATCTATAAAGATAATTTGGTTGGTAAAGTCACAGAAGCAAATCTCTATTTTTCAAAAGTTACTCTCCTAACAGATCCTTCTTTCTCACTTACTGTTAAAACATTAAGGACTCGATCATCTGGTGTTGTTAAAGGAAAAGGAGAAAAACAGATGATTTTAGATAATGTTTTGCAATCGGATGATATTAAAGTCTCAGATATTATTCTTACAACAGGCGATCAGGATATAAAAGGATTAGGACTTCCTCCTGATTTAATTGTTGGAAAATTAATTTCTGTTAATAAAAAACCGAGCAATTTGTTCCAAAAAGGGGAAGTCGTTAGTTTTTTGGATTTCTTAAGTCTTTCGACGGTTTTCGTCGTAACTGGATATTAGAATGTGGTTTTTTGTAATTTCGATTTTAATATTGATGCTTCTTCAAACTTCGGTAACAACACTGCCTTTAGTTCTTTTATTTTTTCTAAATACTGAAGTTCTTTCAAAAAAAACATGGATTTTCCCCATCTCCTTTTTAGCAGGACTTGTACTTGATGTTCTTCTTCTTAATCCTTTGGGAAAGACAAGCCTTTTTCTGGTAATTTTTCTATTTATTATTCTTCTCTATGATAAAAAGTTTGATATTAAAACCTTCCATTTTGTTTTCTTAGCCTCATTTATAGGAAGTTTGATTTATTTTGTAGCATTTCAGGTTTCAAATATTTTGACCCAAGCTTTAATTAGTGCAATTATCGCTATACTGTCATTTTGGATATTAATCAGACTTAATAGAATTGATACAAAAAGAAAGGCCGGCTTTAATGAAACTTAAAACAGGCGTAGCTTTTCCTGATTTTATAAGCACCGAAAAAATTCGAGGGGGAGAACATCACTATAAAAAACGATACCAAATGAGGGGTTTTTTTATTCCAGCCATCCTTTTTTTAGCAATAATTGGTATTCTGCTTCGGCTTTTTTATATACAAATTCTTCAAGGATCTTATTTTAGAAAACTTTCCGACTTAAACAGAATGAAAACAATAACTATTCATGCGCCCCGGGGAGTTATTTTAGACAGAAACGGCAAGCCTCTTGTTTACAATACTCCGGGTTTTCGGGAAACTATAAACGGCAAGACGCAAATAATAGACAGAAACCAAGCCCTATTCTTTATTGCTCAAGGTAAAAAAGATTTAGAAGTTGATTCTCTAAGATATTATCCCCATAAAGAAATATTTTCTCATGTTTTAGGCTATATCGGTCAAATCTCAGAAGACGACTTAAAAGAGGCAAGATTTGCTGATTACAAAGGGGGAGACTTAATCGGAAAAATGGGGTTGGAGCAGGAATACGAGAGAATCTTAAAGGGGATAGATGGAAAGCAGCTGGTTGAAGTGGATAGTCTGGGAAAAACTGTAAGAAAACTTGGGCAGACCGATCCGACTGCCGGAAGCAATATTACTGTAGCTTTGGATCTTAACCTGCAAAAAGCCGTATTTGAAGCAACAAAAGATGTTAAAAAGGGCGCTGTTATTGTATCAACTCCAAACGGAGAGATCCTTGCAATGCTTTCCAAACCCTCTTTTGACCCGAATCTTTTTACTCAAGGGCAGAATTATAGAGCATCTTCGGGAAGTTATACAAATATTGAGGAAGTTTTATCCGATAATAAAAACCAGCCTCTTTTAAATCGCGCAATCTCCGGAGTTTATCCTCCAGGATCTACTTTTAAACTTGTTGTTGCAGCTTCGGCTCTTAAGAACAAAATAATCGACGAGAATTTTGAGATAGAGGATACAGGATCAATTCGTGTGGGTATTTTTTCATTCTCGAACTGGTATTTTACACAATATGGAAAAAAAGACGGCGCGGTAAATATTGTTAAGGGAATTAAAAGATCGAACGATATTTTCTTTTATAAACTTGCAGAAAAGATAGGTGTTGATAAAATATCCCAAACAGCAAATGAGTTTGGATTAGGGCAAAAGCTAAGCATAGATCTTCAAGGAGAAGCAAAAGGGCTTGTACCAACCACAGATTGGAAAGAAAAAATTACTGGAGAGCCGTGGTTTCTAGGAGATACGTATAATTACGGAATAGGGCAGGGATATTTGCTGACTACACCACTTCAAGTAAATTATTGGACCCAAATAATTGCTAATGGAGGAAATGGATATAAACCACACCTTCGCAAAATTCAATCCGCCAAGTCGGCGGATCAAATTTCAAATTTGTTCACCGAAGAATCGGTGAGCTTAATACGGCAGGGGATGATAGAATCTTGTAGTCCTGGAGGAGTCGCCTGGCCATTGTTCAAATTAAAGATTCCAGCCAAAGGCTGGTCCGCCTCTGGCGGAAAAAATGTAATCGACGGAAAAAATTTCATTGAAGAAAATTCTTCCGGAAGCGCAAAGATGGTAGAAGTAACAATTGCCTGTAAAACCGGTACTGCACAGCACGGAGGAGAAAATACAATGCCTCATGCATGGATTACTCTTTTTGCTCCTGCCTACGACCCTCAAATTGTCGTTACAGTTCTCTCTGAGGAATCGGGCGAGGGTTCAAATGTCGCAGCCCCTATTGCAAAGAAGATACTCGAGGAGTATTTTAAAAATAGATGATAAAAGCGGTTTTGTTTGATGTGGATGGAGTGCTTCTCGACTCCCGGGAGGCAAATGCTAAATATCTTAAAAACCTGATTGTTAAAGCGGGGTATCCAATGCCTAAAAAAAATGATTTAAAAAAGGTTTTTCATATTTCCCTCTTGGACTCGATAAAACTTTTAACAAAAATGAAATCCGAACACAAGATCAGAAGGCTTTGGAAGCGTGCAGAGCTCAAAAAGGACTACCCATTCGACTTAATAAGAGTGCCAGGGGGCATAAAAGAGACAATAGTTAAGCTTTCTAAAAAATACAAACTTGGAATTGTAACAAGCAGAGCAACTGCAGGAGTCGAAGAATTTTTTCATTACACCAGGCTTCAGAGCTATTTTGAAGTTATAGTTGCATCTGATCTTGTTAAAGATCCCAAACCCGATCCTGAGTCTCTTCTTTTTGCAATAAGTAAATTAAAAGTAAAACCAAATGAGACAGTTTATATAGGAGATTCAAGAAATGATTTAATTGCAAGCAAAAAGGCAGGAGCTTTTTTTATTCTTTATTCGCCTTACTCTGAATGCCCTTTGTTAAAAGCTGGAACATGCACTAGAGACTTCAGAGAATTACCCAGATTAATATCTGTTGTCGGAAGGAAACGACCATAATTTACTGCCTGACTTTCTCTTCTGGATAATTTAAAATAATTGACATTTTTTTAATTTAATGCTAGGCTGTTTTTAGTAATTATATATGGCTAAAATATTAGTTGTCGAGGACGATATACAGCTTCAGGAAATATATTGTGATACTCTGAGGGCAGAAGGATACGAGGTCGAAGCAGTTGACGATGGAGAGAAGGCACTTAATAAAATGATAAAAGGCGGGTATGATTTAGTACTTCTTGATATTATTCTTCCCAGAATTAACGGACTAGAGGTAATGGAGCAATTAAAAGGATTACCTCCTCCTCAAAATCCAAATAAATGTGTAATTTTTTTAACAAACCTTGATAAGGGTGAAGAAATTGAAAGAGGACTTAAGCTTGGAAATGGTTATCTTATAAAAAGTCAAATTACCCCCGGGGATTTAGTGCGGGAGGTAAATTTGTATCTTTCGAACTCCCACCCGCAACAGCAGAATAACTCTTCTCATTAGACTCTTTTGGTAATTGTTGATTAGTAGATTGTTGATTAATAGGCAAAGTAAATGAGAAGATAGAGCCTTTGCCTCGGCCTTCTGACTGCGCCCAAATTTTTCCTCCATGGAGTTCTATTAAAGATTTTGAAAGATAAAGACCCAGTCCTGTTCCTTGACCCCTGTCTTTTGTAAGATGGCTGTTGCCGACCATGTTGAATTTTTTAAATAGTTTTAACATATCAACTTCACTTATTCCTCTGCCGGTATCTTTTATCTTTACTACTGCAAAGTCATTGCCTGATGGCGCGACCGTTACAGTTACAGTCCCGCCCTCGGATGTAAATTTAAGTGAGTTGCCTAATAAATTTATTAAAACTTCTCTTATTCTTTCTATATCGGCTTTTACGATTAGTTTTTCTTGTGGGGGACTGTATAAAAGATGGATTCCTACCTCAGAAGCTCTTGTCTCTAGTTCTCCTACAACGGTTGATACGAGTTTATCTATATCTGTCGGAGCTGGTTCAATTGTAATTCTTCCTGATTCTATTCTTGAAATATTAAGCATGTCGTTAACCAATTTTATAAGTCCTTCTGTTGAGGAAAGAGTACTTTGAAGATATGTTTTTTGTTTTTCAGAAAGTTCCCCCATGCTTCCATACAAAAGCATCCAAACATATGATTTTATAACAGTCATTGGAGTTCTTAGCTCATGTGATGCTAAAGACACAAACTCGTCTTTTAACATGTCAACCTCTTTTAGTCTCTCATTTGCCTTTTGAATACTTTGGTACAAAAGAGCATTATCAATAGAAATAGCTATAATTCCCGGTATTCGGTCAATAAGATCTATTTTGTAATATGGTAAAGACTTTTCAAGCCCCGCAACGCTGATAACCATTGCTCCTATAACATCACCACGGATAATTAAAGGATAGATATATGATGTATCACTTTGAATTATTTGTTGTATTCTGGAAGATTCTTCTTTTGTAAAATGCGGAGTAAAGACATCCGTTAGGTTATGAGTAAGTAACATTTTTTTCTGACTTACCGCTTTTACGACAATATTATTTTCGTCATCTAGCCGGATTTTAATTCCCTGTATGGCACGGTTGAGTTCTAGCTCCGATTTTCGTGTTTCTTCAGTTTGAGACATCGCAAGCTGTAAGAGAGAGTTTGAATTTTTATCAATCATAAATGTTGTAAGCGCTTTGATAAAATCTGTCTCATCTACAACTTTATTGACAACTTGCTGAGCCACCTGCTGAATGTCGGTAACGGTGCTTAATATTATGCTGTCAATTTGTCGAAGAAGTGAAAGTATTTTATTTTTTTCTGCTAACTCAAGATTCTTTTTATACATCTCCTGATTAACGTGGGTTAACTCCTCCTGTATTTGGGAGGTATCATTTTGAGGATTTTGTAATTGTGAAGATTTTTGGAATGGATCCATCCTAGTTTTATGATAGCTTATTTTCTTAGAGGATTAAAGAGGGGATCTTGTCTGATGGAGCCTGTTTTATTATGTCTTTTACTGCGTCTTTGCAGACCTCAACTGATGCCTGCCCAAACAAATGCTGATATTGCTCAACGAGTTTTTGCAAAATTTCCTTTTGATCTCCCTCAATTTTCACTTCATGCTTTTGAAGATTTACAGTAAGACCAGGAACTTTTTTAGCCTGCTCAAGCGCTATTGGCCCAATAATTTTTTCCTGTTCTTCTATTATTTTTTCAGCAGCTTGTTCAAGTATATCCATAAGAAATTTATTAGAAATTTATTCTAAGTTTCTTTTGTATCAAAACCTGCAACACCGAAACTGATAACAAAAATTGCAACTGTAAATAATAGATCTGCAAGATGTCCGTTATAGTAACTTTCCACAGTAGTTGTGTATGAAAACGTAAAATCCGATATAAACATGAAAACAAAACCTAGTATAAGTATCATTACTGGCCATCTAAAACGGCCACCAAGGTACTGTAGGGATAATCCAAAAATTAGAAAAGCGACAGTTAAGATAATCCAATCTCCTAGTGGATAGTAGAAATCAAGAAAAATTTTAAGTAATCCACCTTCAACTACAAAGGATGATTTACGTGCTATAACATAGAGGAAGTAATAGCTGGCTACAGCTGCTAGCAACGGTAACAAGATTAACATTAACCTGCCGCGTAACTGGCGTAGGCTAAATTTTGCCCCTGTAGCTTTCGATAGATAGAATACTCCAATTGTCCAGAGAGGAACTGCGAGCGTATATCCAAGGTCTGCCCATGACGGATATGGAACAGGAACATGCAGAACAAAGTTATAAAATGACCAGATTAACGTACCTAAGCCCCAAGAAGTTATTCCTAATGATATTAGTAAAACCCCTTTTCCTACTGCGCTTTTACTACCCCCCCAATGTCTGGAAATGAGTATCCCCATTATTCCAGCCGCAGTTCCAAGAAAACCATTAGAGAAGCTGTACAGAAGATTGATGGGTAAATCAGTGATTTTCGAAAATTGAATACCAATCCAAAATATTATATTTTGTATTAAGTAACCTATCAGAAAAAAAGTATACTTATTAAATTTCACTGCTAAAATTATTGTAGACTTGTTGCTTAGAAATTGTCAAGACCATATGCCAATGACGCTTACGCCGATCAAGGTAACTAAAATTCCAATTTTCTGAATTGTCAAAAGTCTTTCTTTTAGAAAAAACGCCGCTAATAAAGCTGTTATCAGCATGTGGGTTGAGACAACAGGAGAGACTAAACTTGCCTGACCATACTGATAAGCCAAGGCAATAGCTATCAAACCAACCTCGATAAAAAAAATTCCTATTAAAGTATAAAGCAGACTTGATTTATTTTTAAGTTTTTCAAATTTTCTTCCATTTTTATCAAAAGCCATAAAAATTATGAGGGGAGGTATGTACATTAGGTAAACAAAAAAAGTGAAAGTAAAACCATCTACTCGCAAGGTGGCTAACTTTGTCACAAATTCAGCAATACCTATGGCTAATGATCCCAGAAGTCCCCAAATTACCCATAGCTTTTTTCTATTTATAGCTCTTTTTTTTATTTTTTCTCTGCTTATAAAAATTGTTCCCGAGATAACAAGAATAATACCAAACCACTGGTATAGGCTCGGCAGCTCGCGTAAAAAACCAACGGCCAGTATAATAATTACTACAGGAAAAGTATTTATAAGACTAACCATAAGCGAAACATTCCCAAAGCTAATAATGTAGTAAAATGTAGCGTACATTGCAGCGGCAATTAGAGCATAGATTAAAATATTTCTTCCTCCCTCTATATCAACTCCCCGAATAAAGAGAAACGGAACTAAAATTAATGTAACAATGGCTGTTGCTAATAAATTATCTAGGAGGGGGGTTAACTTAACTTGTCCTCTTTTAACTAGGACTTGGCCTATGCCCGTTATAAACGCACCTAAAATCGCATATAGAAACCACATACACTTATTTTAAATCTCTTACCAATTGATAGTAGTTACGATATTTAGAATACCAATAGCTTACATCATTCCACCCAGATGGCAAAAATGCTCCCCAAGGTTCAAAAACAGACTCTATAGTAGGATCTAAATTAACTACCTTGCGGGGAGACTTACTTGTAGCCAAGAACTCCTTGATAAATTCTTTGTCTTTGCTAAATACGGCATCCGTTAGATTTATAGGATTTTCCTTTAACCATCTTTTCCATCCGTCTCCTTTAAAAGACGTTATTCCAACGATTGGACCAAACACACCCTCTTTTAAAAAATTACGGTCGGTTGGTTCTAACTCCACCACGACAGGAGAAATATAATTTGGCCCATAAGAGAGTGGTGCTTTCTGACCGTGTAAAGATTTATATTTGCCAGCCACTCTTAGTATATTTTCCGCTTGGGAAGGTGTAAAAAGTGGGCCCATATCAGATTGTTGATTTAAACCAGGGGGCCGAACATCTGTTTTTCTTACAAGATTTAGAAAATGGGAGAGAAAACTTTTATAAACTGATTCCTCGACAACAATAACTCGAATACTAATACATATCTGACCATTGCATCGTATTACTCCTTGATAACAAGCCTTGGCTGCTTCTTTTATATTACATGTAGAATCAACAAGAACAAGACTGCATCCATCTCCGTCTACTAATACTTTAGTCCCCTTTTTGATTCCTGCAATTAAGGTACTTTCTAGATATTTTGTGCTGCCAACGTAGTGCAGTAAATTTGCGTAATCTAAACTCGTATTTACAAAATCCTTTGCATCTGAAAAAGCAATATTTAACTTCGATAACGTGTCTTTGCTAAAACTTTTTAATAAACCCTCTATTAATAAGGAAACAGTACCGGCAACACCAGGAGATGATCTTAAGATAACCACGTTTCCCGACCAAAGAGCATGCACAATTATCGTCAATTCGGTTATCAAAGGGGTATTTCTTGGAGTCGTGGCAGATATTAAACCATAAGGTGATGAAGTAAACATAATTTTCTGATTTGATCCCTTTTTGAAAGAAAAAGAAGTTATTACATCAGCGGTAGAAAGTTGGTTGATATGCAAATGATAATCTTCGCAGAATTCTATCGAACAATCAACTAAATCTTCAGCATCCTTTTGTACAAAACCAGCATCTCTTATAATCTGGTTGACGAACTTTAGACGATTCTTTTTAATAAATTGGGCTAATTTGCGTAATTCAGAGTATTCCTTCTTAACATTTCTATCTATTATTACACTCGCCTTCTTAAACACGTTAGTCAATTCTTTCTCGGATAGAAAGTTTACCTTTGAAACTTCAGTTCCATCTACTGGACTAGTACTTTTCTGAAACTGCTTGCCAGAAACTATTTTTCCTCCTATTAAATTGTTCACTTGTATCATATTCTCTGTCTTTCTACATCTTTTAAAAGAATAGCCAAGAAATCGTGTAAAAAGCCTATTGGAGAAAAAAAGAACAATCTGCTTAAAGGAATGCTTTTTTCAACTGATAAAATCTGACGTATAAATGGAAAAAGATCCGCTCTTGATATTTTGTGATTACTAAGGTACTTATTAAAAGCCTTTAAAAATTTCTCATGCCCTGAATTTAAATGTCCTACTTTATACTCTATGATCCAGTTTATCAAAGGGATAATATGTTGCTTTTTCAATTTATGTTCTATATCTTTAAGCTTCTGAACTGAAGGTAGTTGCGGCTGTAGGTTCCTGTTTAAAAACTTCTTGGAAAATTCTCTGCCGAAATTTACTAAACTAATTGCATTTTTATCATTTAGTCTGTCTATTGCAAAGTCAACAGTATCATAAGGTAATATAATACGCACATAGTCGTAATAGGAGAGATCTCCCTCAATTAGAGTGTTTTTAGCGGCATTTATAACTCTCTTTTCGGAGATCACAATATCTGTAACCCTGTTTGCTAAAAGAAGTGTATCCATGACTGGTCTAGGACAAGTAGGCAATAAAGAAAAGGACAACTCTCTATTAATATTAGTTTTCCCTATCTTGATTGCTTCTGGGAAATACCCACCAAAAAATTCCTCAGACAATACTTTTGCTATAAGATAGCTACCAGCAACAGGATCGATATATGTATCCATATATGGTTCAAAATCTGGCTTAAATAAATTCCACCTTATTGCACTGTCTATCTTCCAGCTGAATTTTCCTCTAATCTCTTTCCATGAGGCTTTTATTCTTTTGTGGCAATGATCACATCTAGCCAAAACTTGTCCTTTTTCAACCTTCAGCACTTTTGTATTGTCTATCTTGTTGCATTCAGGGCAAAGAGGCCAAAAAATCTGCTTCATAGTATATTTTGGAAAGTGTATATTGAGCACTTTGTGTATCTTGTAGTAGTTGTTAAAAACAATTTCTTTGGCCATATCATAGTGCCCATGTTGATATAAAGACCATACATCTATAAATGTTGGGAAAATTTCAAGATTGTGAAACCTCGTTATAATTTCTTCTTGAAAATGTATTGAATAGTTGTTATGACATTTATAGGGATCTGGGATCAATTTAACTGGTGTACCATAATATTTCTCAAATTTTTTAATCAATTCCTTATCTTTTTTAACTCCAACTTTTAGTTTTGGATGGGTAAGCGGGTCAAAGGAATCATCAAAAAGGTAGAAAAAGACATTTTTACCTTTTTCTCTGAAGTATTTTACTATATTATCAGCAAGCAGGAACTCTCTCAAATTCCTCTCGTCTCCTAATCCAGAACTCGTGGTGCCAGCAGCAACGGTGATGATTTTAGAGGATATCCTCTTTTCCCGCTTTTCTAAAGTCTCTATTAATTCTCTATTAATAAATTTATCTGTCATAATCTACTACTTATTATAGCAAAAACTAATAAAGTGGTTTTGTTTATAATTAACTCTGGAGAAGCTAGTGGAGAAGGATCAAATGTCGCAGTTCCTATTGCAAAGAAAATTTTAGAGGAGTATTTTAAGAATAAATGACAGGAATCACTCCCGATTCAATCGGGATCAACTTTTGCCGCTTTACTTATTAAATATTTTATATCTAAGATTATTAGTATGGAAGAGAGAGATTATTGGTTGGGGTTTTCGGTTTTTCCGGGGATTGGGCCATTTAAATTTAAGAAAATTTTAAAAGAGTTCGGCACTGCCAAAAAGGCATGGGATTGCCCAGATGTAAAAATAACAAAGGTTCTTTCAGGAAAATTGGGAGCAAAATTTATTGATTTTCGAAGTTGGTTCTCAATAGGAAATTATCTTAAGAACTTAAAAAAAGAAAATGTCTGGTTTTTAACGCTCAAAGATAAATTTTATCCAAACCTCCTTTCTAAAATAAAAAACCCGCCATTTGTTCTTTATGGTAAGGGAATAAGTTTTGAAAAGTGGAAAGACGAGGAATTAGACAGAACTATTGCAGTTGTTGGTACTAGAAAGACTACTCAGTACGGAAGAGAAGTGACAAGAATTCTGGGAAGTCAACTGTCTCAGGCAGGCTTTATTATAGTATCTGGTTTAGCTATTGGAATTGACGCAATTTCCCACAAGGTAGCGCTTGAAAGCGGTAATAAAACAATTGCAGTCTTGGGGTGCGGAGCAGACTGCTGCAATCCCGAAACAAACAAAAATCTCTATAATGAGATTATAGAACAGGGTGCTGTTGTATCGGAAGTTCCCCTTTCCTATTCTCCATCCAAAGGTCTTTTTCCTGCAAGGAATCGAATTATTGCAGGCCTTTCCCAAGGTGTTTTGGTAACAGAAGGGGGAGAGGATAGCGGTTCTTTGATTACCGCAGACTATGCCCTGAGCTTTGGTCGAAGGGTTTTTGCAGTTCCGGGACCTATAACCTCGTCTCTTTCCAAAGGTCCCTTCAATTTAATTTCAAAGGGTGCTAAGCTTGTAACATCGGCAGATGATATCTTAAACGAATTCAAAATTCAAAAATCAAAAGTCAAAATTGAAAGTAAAAAGTCAAAAGGAGAGACCGAGGAAGAAGAAAAAATATTAAAAATCTTGGATAACGAATCTTTGCATTTTGATGAAATTGTCAGAAGATCGCATTTTGATTCTTCAAAGATTGGAAGTTTACTTTCGATTATGGAAATTAAGGGACTTGTAAAAAATACGGATGGAGGATTTTATTCCATCGCGTCCTGATCATCAGTCAGTTTACCTCTTGACAAGGTCTGTACAATTTAAAATATACTGTCTAAATCGATTATGAAATTATGAAAAATTTGGTTATTGTGGAATCGCCAACTAAAGCGCGGACAATCGGGAGGTTTTTAACAAAAGATTATGAAATAAAAGCTTCCATGGGACACATAATGGATTTGCCCAAAAGCAAACTTGGAGTAGACATAGATCACGGTTTTTTACCTCAATACGAATTGATCTTGGAAAAGAGAATGATAATTGCTGACTTAAAAGAATCAGGTAAAAAGGCAGATTCAATAATTCTGGCAACCGATCCCGATAGAGAAGGAGAGGCTATAGCTTCGCATGTCAAAGACTTGCTCAGCTCAAATCACAAATCACAAATCACAAATCTCAAATTCAAGAGGATTGTTTTTCACGAAATAACAAAAGAGGCAGTTAAGGAGGCTCTCAAAAACCCTCGGGACATAGATCAGGATTTAGTCGATGCGCAGACAGCCCGAAGGGTTTTGGACCGATTAGTCGGGTATAAACTATCACCTGTTTTATGGCAGAAAGTAAGAAGAGGACTTTCTGCAGGAAGGGTTCAGTCTGTTGCATTAAGGCTTATTGTAGAAAGAGAGCGGGAAATTGAGAAGTTTAAAAAAGAAAAATACTATACCATCAGTGCGCTGATGGTAAATCCAAAATTCAAAATCCAAAATTCAAAAGAGGAGACGGAGTTTGAGTTAATAGAGATAAATTTGGAGAAGGTTGAAACACAGCAAGTTTTGAATCTTTACGACGGGCAGTATAGAGTTACTAAATCAATATTAGGCAGCGAAGAAAAGGCGAAAGATGTTGTAGATGATCTCAATAAAAAAAACTTTACAGTGTCGGACGTTTTAAAAAAAGAAACCAGACGAAGTCCATATCCTCCCTTTACAACATCAACGCTTCAGCAGGAAGCATCCAGAAGATTTGGTTTTTCGGGAAAACGAACTATGACTTTGGCCCAGAAGCTTTATGAGGAGGGTTTTATTACATATCACCGAACAGACTCGGTAGCAATTGCGCAAAGTGCAACTTTTGCTTTAAGAAATTATGTCAAAAAAGAGTACGGAGATAAATATCTACCGGGAAAACCGAGATTCTACAAGACTAAACAAAAACTGGCGCAGGAAGCTCACGAGGCAATAAGACCAACCGGCCTGAACAATCAACCATCAACAATTAACAATCAACTGGGGAGAGACTACGGAAAATTGTATGATCTGATCTTCAGACGAGCTGCTGCGTCCCAAATGGCAGATGCTATCATTGAATCTACAACCGTTGTTGTAGATTCAGAAAATAAAAATGAAAAATTAAAAATGAAAAATGACGGAGAAAACAATTACAGACTAAAAGCGAGCGGGTCGGTTCTGCTATTTGATGGATTCCTTAAGATTACACCTCAGGCTTTAAACGATACAATACTTCCGGATTTTAAAGTAAATGAGGAAATAAATTTCAGAGAAATTCTTTGGAAAGAACACGAAACAGCTCCGCCTCCGCGGTACAACGACGCATCTTTGGTTGCAACCTTGGAGGAAAAGGGGATTGGAAGGCCATCAACTTATGCTAATATTATTTCAACGATTGAGGGACGAAGATATATAGAAAGACAGGAGGGAAGATTTTCTCCGACCTCGGTTGGGATCGCGGTTAATGATTTTTTGGTAGGAAACTTTTCTTCAATTGATGACATTCCCTTCACGGCCCAGATGGAGGATGAGCTTGATGCGGTTGCAAACGAAAAAAAGGAATGGGTTCCGGTTATCGAAAAATTTTATAGTGAGCTTGCGCAAAAACTTGAAGATGTTAAAGGTGCACAAAGGGTTAAGATAGAGACAGAAGAAACAGATGAGATTTGTCCAAAATGCGGTTCAAAGCTGGTAATTAGAATTGGAAAATTTGGTAAGTTTTTATCGTGCAGTACATTTCCAAAGTGCGATTTTACAAAACCTTATCTTGAAGAAGTAGGAATTCCATGTCCCAAGTGCGGGCGCCGCCCAGAGGGCTCTGCCCGGCGGGGGGGACAAATTATACTCAGAAGGAGTCGAAAAGGCCGCAAATTCTATGGTTGCTCAAACTACCCCGCCTGCACATTTGCTGCGTGGAAACTTGAGGATATTAAGCACTAATGTCATTCTGAACACTTCGATTGTCATACTGAACGATAGTGAAGGATCTCTAGATTCTTCGTTTCACTCAGAATGACAACCCTTGCTACTGCCCCGGGCATGGTGCGAATTCGCAGTTTGGACCTTGGCGACCCACGTATGTTTTTCCATTCGGACACAGTTTGGCATCTTGTGGGCATGCCACTGATTTTGGACACATGTCGGATGTTTCGGGAATTAAACACCTAGGTGTCGCATCTAAGCATGCGGGCCTCGGTTTGCACGTCGGCGTCGGAGAAGATTCAGAATCGATGAATTTAAATGTAGAAAACATTTGTGGCAACTCGTCTTTACTATGACTGGACCAACCAAATAAAACAAAAGCTCTATTTTTTCCAAGAAAAAATACAGACCGATTTGGATATCCAATAAGCCTAAGCTCAGGATTCTTATAGGTGGCAGTGACAAAAAGACCCTCTATTTTATTTGCATGAAGTACTTGTTCTTCCGTGGATACATCTTTAGAATTTTCCCATCCACCGGGAGAATATCCATAATCCTTTTTTTTCTTTAAGTCTTGTATTGTCCCAGAAAATGGAAAAACAGATAGAAAATAAAAGTCAGATTGAGTATCTCCAAAGACTATGCGTGTTTCATCTTCGGTTCCAGTAGCAGGAATAGGTGGAGAATTACCTATTCTTGGTTCTGAATAGCGATTGGGATACTTTATTTGATAGCCAACGATTGTATTTGTATATGTTTTCCAATTTGCGGTTTCATCGATAGGAGTTGGACTCGGCGTTGGAACGACTTGAGGAACAGTCGGTTGGGGTTTTGGTTTGGATTTTAAAGCCAGATATGTTCCGCCGAGACCTAAAAGTATTAAAAGAATTATGGCGATTAGTATTATTTTACCAGTCAAAAAAGGTTTTTTGGGCGGAGGATTATCAATATGCGGTGCGGTATGGACATGAGAGGGAGAAGTTTCTACAGCTGGATTTTGGGCGGGAATATTCTCGGGCGAGAGAGTTTGATTAGGTATTGGATTTTGATTACCCATTATTTAAATTATCATGCATTGCAGGAATATATGTCAAGCACTCAAGCCTATTACTAAAGATATACCAGTATATCTGCAGTAGATCAGATAAACGTTTGGCGACCGCGAGATTAAAAAATCTTAGCAAGGATAACTATCAAAGCAAGAATTGCTATTTGATTAATAATTCCCCAAGGCGCAGGCATCCTGTTATCAAACATTTTTTGGAATTTATAGAAAATCTTAAATGGTTTTAACCCCCAAAAATAATAAGGAGCTGTTAGCCAGTCAAGCGACTGGGAGATAAGTATTATTAAGAAAGCGTACGAAAGATTTGTTTTTGGAAAAAGAACAAAAATAATAAGATAAGAAATTGCAAAACCAATAAGTACATCAAATACCGCCTCAACAATAATTCTTTCTTTACTTTTCTTTCCGTTTGTCCCTTCGTCCCAATGAGGAAATAAATCTGCTGCTACATGAGAGACAATAGCAAGAGGGACTGCAAGGGCTGGGTTTCCGACTTTAGCAGCAATTACAGTTCCTATTATCGCGTGTCCTGTTGCAGTCATAGTTCGAATTCCCCACTATGACACTGAGCAAAAGTCGAACGTGTCATAAAGAACATAGTACCATACACATAAAAACTTGACAACCTCAAAGCTTTATGATCATAATGAATTGTGATTAAAAAAACAGTTTTGGTTTTTCTAATCTTAATACTTTTTGTTGTATTTCTTCCAATGTCTTCTTATGCGGGACCGCAAATTCCCCCGATAGCCGAGGGTCCCGGATTTATTCTTCCCGACAGCCCCTTGTTTTTCCTAGATAAAATAAAGCAGGAAATGCGTCTCCTTCTCGCATTTACCCCGCAGAACAGGGCCAAAATATATAGTGCCATCGCAGGAGAAAGACTTGCAGAACTCCGCTTTATGCTGGCAAGAAATAATAAAAACGGAATAGAGACCGATCTTAAGGGAATAACTGAGAATTTGGAAAACGCGGCAAACAGTCTTTCTGATGCGCGGTTTAGGGGAGAAAACGTAGAACTTCTTTCGGAAAATATTAACAATGATATTAAAAGAAAACAGGACTCGCTAGATATACTTTTGTCCCAAGCAACCGGAGAGCTTAAAACAATGGTTTTGGGGGTTCAGACATCTGTATACCAATCAAAAGCCAAAGTTGTTTCAGGACTTCCTTCACAGCAATTGGAAAATGAGACAAAAGAGGACCTGATGAAGCAAATCGAAACAAAGATTAAATACTCTTTTGACTCCTCAGCCGATGTCCTAACTAAGATTGAGACACTCCGAAAACAGGCGAGTGAGTCATCTGCAAAAACAATTATGATGCGGGAAGATGAGGTTAAGGCGGCGGCAATTTTTAAAAACCCCGCTCTTATTAAAGAAAAGCAAGCCCGCTTAGAACTTGAAAAGAAAAGACAAGAAAAAATTCTTGCTGCGTACAAAAAACTTTCAGATGCAGCAAAAAAAGCAAAGGAAGCAGTAGCTGCTTACAAAAATGCCCAGCAAGAACTTAAACAATTATTAAATCAGTCTACAAGTTCTCCTACCAACACTCAAAAGTAAGAAAGTCCTCTGATTGGTGTATAATATTTGGCATGATCAAACTTGGTGCGAAAGATTTAAGGACTGTTGCGCCGTCAGAAAAAGATTTAAAAAAAATAAAAAAAAATCCAATATATATTATTTTGGATAATGTTTTAGATACATATAATGTGGGTGGAATTTTTAGACTTGCCGATGCTGTCTCTGCTAAAAAAGTTTTTTTGTGCGGAGAAACAGAAACACCGCCGCACACTCGCATAAAAAAAGCCTCTATAAATACAAGTAAGTGGGTAAGTTGGCAGTACTCGCCTTCGGCGAAGTCTGCAATTGACCACTTACGATTGACCATTGACCATTTGAAAGTAATTGCTATCGAACAGAGTCCAAAGAGTGTTCCTTATGATAAAATCGATTATCAATTTCCCCTCGCACTGATTGTTGGGCATGAGAGCAAAGGGGTCTCAAAAGATGTTCTTAAATTATCGGATTTTATAGCAGAAATTCCGATGTGGGGCGTAAATAAGAGCTTAAACGTGATCGTGAGCCTAGGAATCGTTTTATATGAGGCAACGAGAAAGATTTAGATCAAATAACAACATAGAGTTTACAAGTAATTACAGAAAACATACGAGTAAGAACCCACTGCAAAAATTATTGATTAATAATTTCTTTAATAGTTTACTTGCGGCAATAAAAGATTTAAAGGTAGATTCAGTTTTAGATGCGGGATGTGGTGAGGGATTTACGCTTAATAAGCTCTATGAAAATAAAATAGGAAAGAGGCTTGAGGGAGTAGATTTTTTAAAAACAGCAGTTGAACTTGGAAAAAAAACTCATCCGCATTTAAAATTAAGACAAGGTACTATTTACCATTTACCATTTGAAGATAATAGTTTTGATCTTGTTATCTGTACGGAAGTTCTGGAGCATCTTGAAAATCCAAAAAAAGGTCTTTCGGAGCTCATCAGGGTTTCCAAAAAATATTTATTGCTTTCCGTACCGAATGAGCCGTTTTTCATGATGGCAAATTTCTTAAGAGGAAAAAACTTAAGCCGCTGGGGTAATGACATTGAGCACATTCAGCGCTGGACAAGCGGGGGATTTCAAAACTTTGTAACAAGGAGTATCCCTGCGCGAAGCTTACAAGGAGTATCCTTGCAAATTCTTAAAGTGCGCCACCCTTTCCCCTGGACAGTGCTCCTTTTGGAGAAAGATAAATATTTGTAAAGACCTCTTGACTTTTACTGTTTATATTAAGTAGAATTCTATTGTGGACGAAGAACTGGAAAATAAAAAAAATTTTATTTCCTCGTTTGATCCCAGAAAAAATCATACAAACTTTTTTTTGTTTCTTTTTGTTGCAATACTTATTCTTGGTGGTGTCGGAATTTCAATAAATACAACTCAAAAAACAGCCAAACAGAATATAAGTACAGCCCCAACTCCCCCTGCTTTTACAAAAATTGCTCCCAAAACTTTAGTATACGGATACGGGACGGATAAAAATTCCTATATCGAAGCTGTAGATCTTGAGTCCGGCAAAATCTATGCTTTAGCGACCCTAGATTTAAATATAAAAAAAGCAACAGTAATCTCTCCAAGTTCTATGATTTTTATAAATAAAACTGATGCGAGAGATTACGGAAGAGAGATTTCCACTTTTAATTTTGGGAACAAATCCGTTTCTCCTACGGTTTTGGCGGATACAAATTATGGAATCGACGATTATGTCGTCTCCCCCAATAAAAGATATATTGCAACGTGGGAAATAAGTGTTCCAGAGAATTCTCAGGGGCTAATTGGAGGAAGTTCAAGGGTTTATGCTGTTGATATTAACAATCCGCAAAGAAAAAATATTATTTATGATGAGCCGATCAACAACGGATCATTTATGCATTATCCTTTGGCAATAACAAACAGAGGCGAAATTTATATGGATAAATTTGAAGCAAATAATCAAGCAGGATGGGCAAACGGAGTAAGTGTTTCAGATTTTTCGGGAAGTGTCAAAGAAGAAATCCCTTCCATGTCTTCGGGCACCCTTGCGTCTCAGCCAATTTTGTCTCCCGACGGAAATAAACTTGTCTTTGCCGGATATGATGGGAGTAAGGGTTCTGGAAATGTTTCTCTTCCAGATAGAGGAGGATTTAGGCAAGCTCTTCTTAATCCCAATACTATAGAAATTTTTGATATTTTGGGCAGACAAAGAACAAAACTCAGAGGTATCCCGAATACCAATCGGTATCCTTTTGTTTCGTGGGATTCTTACAGCGGCAAAATAATTTATTTCGCTTTATCTAGAAGTCAGGAACAGAATGGTTTTTATCTTTACAATCCCATAATTTCATCGACACAAAAGCTCAGGGACGGAATTGCAACATCGCAAGATTCTGTGCTTTCTACGTTGGGGAACAATAATATTTTGGTGGGAGTAAGCAATACATCGGTTTCAACTGTTGGAAATCTTGGAGAAAAATATAGCCAGACCCTAAATGATATAGGAGTATATAGTGTAAGCACAAAAAAAAGAACTACGGTTAATATAGGGAAAAATCCGATTCAGTACATTGGTCTTTTGCCTTCCGCTTTTTTTAATGACTCCCTAGTTACAGGAAATCTGGGATCAAGTAGTGGACAAAACGTAAATACACTTCAGCTTAAAACAATTACTTTTAAATCCGAATTGGGCCCAAAAAGAATAATCCAGCAAAGTAAACCAAAATGTAGAGACATTGCTTCTGAACAGTGTAATTCTATGTTAGGAACAAATTTTGGTCCAACTCAAAGGAGCAATACGCCCAATTCTGAATATAATTCCTGCTTTAAAACACAATTTGCGCTTGCCAGAACAGATGGCGTATGTATGGATAGCCCCTTATATCTTTACGGAAAACCCGGTACATATATAAAAATTAAGATAGGTACGCAAATTTATGGATCTAATGCTCCCTACAAGGGTGGTTCTTATGAGGGTTTTTTAACTGGGGACGGGGGATTAAAAGTTGAAAATCAGCTGTATTCCAATATAAATTTTAACTATACTTCTGCTCTAAGGAAATTACCTCAACTTAATTATGGTAAAACAGTCAAATCCGAAGAAGTACCAAAAACCCTTGAAGAGTACGGGAAAAAGTTAGGGTTGAATTTAGTTGAAATAAAAGACTTAATAGCTTCGATAGGAAAATTCTCCTCCTCTTATGTTTTTGTTTCATTTTTTGATAATGAAACCTCTAAAGCCATTCTTCCTATTTCCTTTAATCCCATTCCCGATACATATAGAAATATAGTTTTCTACTTAAAGCCTCTCGAAGATCCAATTGTTTCTAGTTCTTCGAAGTTTCCGGGAATTCCTCAAAGAAAAGGCTTAGCTGCTATTGAAGTTAGCTACATCATAGACGAGTAATTGTTATTTATTCTTCTTCCCTGGACACTGCTTCTTTTGGAAAAGACGGTTTAGCCTCTGTTGTGTTATAATTCGCTCCTATGGTGGAAAGAGAAAAAACCAGAGAAGAGCTTCATGCCCAAAGGCAAGATTTTATTCAAAAGGCTATTCAAGAAAGAGCTCATGAAAAACGGCCGGAAGATATTTCTCAACACCATTGGGAAAGGGCGGTGAACATTGGCGTTGCTTATAATTTTGGAGATGAATATTTGGAGGTACTGGGGCTTCAGTACGAAAGAACAAAGGAAATAGCATCAAAAGCCGTGAGAAAATTTATAGAAGGTTTATTGGGTAATTCATCTGAAGGATTGCGATTCTCCCATCCTCTTGAAGATCTTTTGTCAAAGAGACCCGAGTCCGAAATCATTGGAGAAAGAAGATCACAGGCAATGGGAGGGATAAGTTTGAGAGTAAGAGAGCAAGTTCGTAAAGGAGCAAAAGACGTAGAAGAAATACAAAGAAATACCGGGATTTCAGAAAGTTCAATACGGAAATCTTTAGGCGTAATTAGGAGATGGGGTATTGATGTAAGTCGTTTTATCCCGTCTCATGAAGATCAAGAAAAAATAGAACAGCTTACAAAAGAGGAAGATGATAAAAAGATACAACAAATACTGGATGAATTACCACCTAATATTATTTTAGCAAACTTAGTTAAACGGAAACTTGGGTATAATGCAAAAAGAGATGGGCTTTTTATTACAGTTGGAGATTTAACATCGGGGGTCTTCCATTATAGCTCTGAAGCAACGCGTCTTTTTTTCGATAGTCTTCGTTTATCCGGGATTTCTAGTAGACCGGTAGAATGCAGAGTACCAAAAACAGGGGAAGTTCAGGTGCATTATTACGTTTTGCTTGAGAGACACAGGGAGAGAGCCTTAGGTGTTTTGGATGAAGATCCGAGTCTTCAAAAATATAAAGAAAATCCGGTCAAAATAATCTGCGGAAAAGGCAATGATCCTATACCAAGCACACACCAGTTGCAACACAGCGGAGATTTTAGAAGTGTAGAAAGTTTATTTAAAGAGATGAAAGTGCTTATTAGTAAGAGAAGATCGGGATTCCATTACTCCGATTTTTTGACACCTGAATGTAGAGTACCAGTTTATCAATATCAACATGGTTCCAGAATAAACTATTATTTTCCAGAAAAGTATGCCGCTGCACTAAAAAATTTTTTAACAAATAGATATGCAGCGCTTTTTAGAACACGGGTTATTGATGTGTCATTTGAATCTGTATGAATTGGCTTAAAAGACATGGCTTTAAAATTTATTAAGTTGATTTCTCTACTAAATTTTCCCCTGGACAATGCTTCTCTTGGAAAAATAAGAATGGGATGATTTGTGAGAAACAATTTGGTATAATTCCTGTTTATGGTAGAAAGACAGAGAACGCTTCAGGAACTTCATGCAAGAAGACAGGCATTTGTTGTAAAAGCCATAGAGCAAGGTGCTTATCTTAGAAAACCGGAGGGAGTTAGTCAAAGAGTTTGGGACAGAAGTGTAAACATCGGGGTTGCACGCAATTTAGGCCTCTCTACTTTTGAAAGACTTGGGAGTTCATATGATAAAACATGGCAATTGGCAAGACTCGACAACATACGTTTTCTTTCGACAATCTGGGAAAGTGCTCCTCAAGCTGTTCAAGAGGAATATCCGCTCTCGGAATTTCTCAGCCCTAAACCGCGAGCCAAAAAAGAAAGAGCGTGCAGAAGTAAGCTTAAAGTGGAAAGGTTTCTCAAGGTTATAGAAGAGATGGATAACGATCACAAAGTTCAGGAGGAATTCGATCACCTTTCTAACAGAGCAATCATTAGATATTGTTCAACATATCCCAAAAATTCAGACCGGCCAAATCGCATAACTGTTTTAAAAGATGTAATAATGCAAGGATTTCGATATTCTCCTCGCTATGCCCATCTTTTCGCAGATTCAATTGGAAGACATGGAATTCCAATAAAAAAGGCGAGAAGGTCGTTAAGCAATCCTAAAATACCCGTCCAGAATTATTATTATCTTTTAGCACGGGATTCTCAAAGGGCATTAAATGCGCTTGAGACAGATGAAGCTTTGACCCCTTTTAAAATTCTTAGCTTAGAAGCTGCGTAGTTATTAACTTTGATTCTTGACAAAGGTTTTTATTCAACTATAATAGATTTTGGTATGTAAGACTTTCGCCAAAAGTTTGGTCTCGTTTCAAACGAGAGTTGTGACCCGCCTTTGGCGGGATTTTTGGTCTTAATATCTTAAAATAGCACATTAACAAGTGAATCAGCAACATTTTGGATACACTTCTTTAAGCTAAATTCAAGGAGGTCATCCGCTCGATCTTACTTTTCGCCTTACCTACTATTCGTAGCGCGGCTCAAAGAGCGATCTTTGGCGGATTGTCCATCTTTGATGGCCAAGAAGTGGTAGGAATGTTTTGACAAAGTCATTTGGACTTCGTCAAATTTTTTTGAGGATTTGATCCTGGTCCA
>Ga0209541_10002176_pt1 | contig 37531 bp, 43 predicted proteins | sample RifCSPlowO2_01_FD_184027 | JGI IMG/M metagenome (GOLD analysis project Ga0209541, IMG submission 184027) | Groundwater microbial communities from Rifle, Colorado - Rifle CSP2_plank lowO2_0.1 (SPAdes) (version 2) | ecosystem: Environmental > Aquatic > Deep subsurface > Groundwater | place...
AACACGTCATGCGTTAATTGCCTGCCCGTATATCTTTCCATTAATTAATTATGAATTTACATTATTTAAAACTATGGGCTATATCCTATGCAGTTATCTATATCTAGTCTTCTTAATTAACTTTGAGAAATCTTTTTTATTCATGTCACTTTGGGGACTATGGCTGCTGTGCTGTAATCTCCCACGTCGGCCAGCTTCTTTACGTCTTCTATCTTAACCGCCTTAATGAAATGTTCATATTTGTAGTAATCTTCTGCTTCTGTTGCGAGCTCGGTGAACGCCAATTCGTTCATTACATTTATGCTTTCTTCTGTGCTAATTTTCTGCAGTCCGATGAGCCTCTCTTTGGCTTCCTCAAACTCTTTCAAACTTATTTTTGCGGCTGCTTTGAATCCCTCTAGGATAAGATGCTTCACCTGCGGAATGGCTTCCTTTGTAGTGCCCACGTAAATAGTGTAATGGCCGTGGTCTTTTTTGGAGTCTAAGGAACTTCTCACGCTGTAAGCAAGACCGCGCTCTTCGCGAATGGTAAGAAACAGTTTTGAAGACATTCCGTTTGCTAAGTACGCGTCTAGGACTTCAAACGCATATTTATTTTTATCTTTTGCAAACGGGGCGTGCATAGCCCAGATGAAATGCGATTGGTCGATGCCCGCGCGTTCTTCTACGAGATTGTTGTTTTTCTTTTTTATCACAGGCATTGTAAAATTTGCTTTATTTGGCTTGAACTTTTCTTCTAGATATTCGCATACGCGGTTGAAGTCTGCCTTGCCCACAATTGATACAATATAATTGGCGGGGTTGTAGTGGTCTGCGAAGAATTTTGACACCATATCTCTCTGGAGCGGGCGTATTGTTTTTTCTGAGCCGATAACGCCCTCTCCGAAGGGTTTCTCATAAAGGCAGGAGAGTATTTTGTCATAAATTTCAGATTGAGGCATATCGTGATACATTTTGATTTCTTCCAGAATCACTTTTTTTTCTTTCTCGAATTTATTCTTCTCAAATATAGGATTATTGAGAATATCTGCGAGGATGTCCAAGCCGGCGAAGATGTGCTCGCTAGGGAGTTTGAACAAAAAACTCGTGGCGTTCTCTGTGGTGAATGCATTAATCACGCCGCCTCTTTTTTCTATTTCTCTGGAAATGTCTTCATGCGTGCGAGTTTTTGTTCCTGTAAACACTAAGTGCTCGATGAAATGTGCTATGCCCTTTATGGGGGATGTCTCGTGCGCCGAGCCGAATCGGTTTGTTATGCTGAGTGCGACAACCGGAATATCGCGTTTTTCGTGGAGCACGGTTATTCCGTTCTTTAATTTCTTTCTGAAGAATTTCATGCACCCTGAAATTCTTGAAGGTTAATAAGGGTTTCTTTAGTTTCTATTCTTGATTTTGCCGTAGATAAGATCAATGAGGGAACCCGCGATAAACATATAAATCGAGAGAAATACCGGAGAAATAATTGTTCCTGTTAAACCTGGATCATCTCCTACAATAAGCCAAGGGGAGAATAGTGCTGGAAAACTTATCACAAAAATTATTTTCCGCGAAAAAATAGATTCGGAAATATTTGGTAGAAGCCCCGCAAGTAAAGAACAGATGTAAAAAACGAAGGCTATTATTCCGCCACGAATCCAACAAGGCCGGTTTTTCCAACCGGTATTTAACTTGAGAGATTGAGATTTATAAACTGTGCGCCTGTTATGTTTACATGCCAATCAACGCAGGATATGAATACTTCAATGCTGAGAAGGCATACATTGATGCGAAGACGCCCGAAGAAAAGATTACTGCGCTTGAGGAACTGATTCGCAAGGCGCCCAAACACAAGGGGAGTGAAAATTTGCTTTCTGAGCTGAAAACTCGGTTGAAGAAGCTTAAGGAAAAGTCTGAACGAGTGCGCAAGATGGGCGGGGGAAAGAAAGGCGTCAAAAAGGAAGGGTTTCAGGTTGTACTTGTTGGATTGGCAAATTCGGGAAAATCTTCTTTGCTTGCGGTTTTAACGAATGCGCAACCTGCTGTGTCGCCATATCCGTTCAGCACGCTTGAGCCCGCATTGGGGACGATGGACTATGAAGGTGTAAGGGCGCAGATTGTTGATTTGCCAAGCGTTGGACATGGCAATTTCGATGCAGGGGTTGTAAATACTGCAGATTGCATCTTGTTGGTTCTTGAGCGAATTGAAGATGTTGAGGAGCTTGCGAGTATACTCTCACGGGCGCCCTCTAAGAGGATTATGGCTCTTACCAAACTGGACTTGCTTTCTCCAGATGAGCATCGCAAACTGGATGCGCGTTGCCGCTCGCGGCGATTTGATTATGTGCTGGTTTCTTCGGTGAGCGGAGAAGGGGTTGTTGCGCTGAAGCGACGCATTTTTGAGATGATGAAAGTTATTCGGGTATACACGAAAGAGCCAGGCAAGCCGCCCGCGGTTCTGCCTGTTGTTTTGCCGATTGGAAGTAGTGTGAAGGATGTGGCTGAGTCTATCCGCAATGGTTTTTATTTGACTGTGCGGGAGAGCCGCGTGACTGGACCGAGTGCAAAGTTCGCGAATCAGAAAGCCGGGCTTGCTCATGAGTTAAAGGATATGGATGTGGTAGAGTTTCATACGCGTTAACAAAGACTTTTAAACATATTCAACTTTGATTTTTGATGGAGAAATATCGTTTTGGATTGGATGCTGAGTTAGCAGAAGGTGAAGACCCTCTTAGTTTTATTAGAATTTTTGGGTCGAATACCCCGCAGCTTGCTGCGGAGTAAAAATTCTAATTAGAAAATCGCGGATTAAAAATTTCCGAATACCGCGGAGCTTGCTCCAGTTCGGTAGGAAATTTCAGCGATTTTCTTTATTCATGGTTGCTATCTTGCGGCTTTGGGCTGTGAGCAAAAAGAGGTTTCTACTTCGATGCGCATAAAAGATGTTTCAACCAGATTTATAGGCTCCTTCCTTTCTGATGCCGAACGAAGATTTCGCGGCACCGTCACAATAGAAGAAATCGCTCTCGAAGTTACCCTCGCCAAATTGTTTGTCGAAGCAGAAGAAAGCAGAAGGTAAATTTTAGTTTATTCTTCTTCTTATCGGCGAGATTATTTTTTCCAGCTCTTCGATAATGCTGTTCTTGAGGTCTGCGGGATGGAGTTTGCCTTCTTTATATTTGTTTTCTAACATTTCATAATCTGCGAAAGATAAGTTTCCTCCGAATTTCGCCGGGCGCTTAATTTCTAATTTTTTAATTCTTGGGAAAATTAGTAATTTGGTTATTTGAAGTATAGGATTTTCAGTTATTTCTTTTAATGGGCAGTAGGCTTCGCTTATTGAGTGTTTAATTTCCTCGTAATTGTCGATGACTGAAACGCCCGAGCCGGAAATTGATTTTGACATTTTTTGTCCCGGGCCCTTTAGCGAGGTGATTAAAGGAGTATGAATTGCTATGAACTTGTATTTTAGCAAGTTAGAATTATCTCTGCCTATCATATGCACTTTTCTTTGTTCTAGTCCGCCCAGAGCAACGTCAATTTTAAGGAACTTAATATCTGCCACCTGCATTAGGGGGTACCACAATTGGGAGATTGTTGCATTCTCCACATCGCGGGCTATTTCTTGCATGCTTCTTAAGCCTCTGTTAATTGTTGTGTGCTGTGCCAGACTCATTACCCCGTACTGATATTCTTTTTTATACTGAAAATCGCTGCCAAGAACGACTCGGGCTTTAATGCCCAAGGCTTTAATTGTTCTTTTCCAGCTTTCAACTTCTTTCTTTATCTTTTCTTCCTCACTCTTGCGATTTAATAATGCATGAACGTCTGCGAGAAGAATAATTATTTTGAAACCTGCCCTTTCCAAGTCCATTAGCTTGGTAATTGTCACTAAATGGCCGAGATGAAGCGGACCGTTTGGCTCATATCCGCAGTAAACTATCGGTTGTTTTTTTGTTTTGAGGAGCGCTACGAGTTCGTCCTCGGTTATTATCTCTTCAGTGTTTCGTTTAATGAGATTAAGGCGTTCTTCAGTCTTCATAGGGGGAGAGGGGAAAAGCTTAATTTAAGCTTTGCTATGGAAAAGCATGCGTTATATTGCTTTGATAGTGGCTTTGGCGGGGATTTTTTTACTTTTTTATATTATGCTTCTGCCCGCGCGCGAGATTAATAATTTAGACGAAACCAGTGTTCGAGAGCATGTTCGTATCCGCGGTCTTGTTGAGAAAGAACGAGGAATTTCTACAGGGACTCTGCTTGTTATCAATAATATGAGTGTACGATGCAATTGTTTTGCGACGCATAAGGGGCGATTTGTGATTGTGGACGGATATGTTGACGAGTTTCGGCACGAGCGCTTTATACGTGCGCAGTCTATCCGCGTGATTCCCTGATTTGATAGCTGTGATTGAGCAAGTCAATTAAGGGTTTGGCTTTTGCACCAAGTATCCTTTCCAGTTCTTCTGGGTGAGCAATGGCGATGTTTCTGAGCGTTTTGTAGTTGGCAAGAAGTTTTTTGGCATTGGCTGGACCTATGCCTGGAAAACCTTCCAAGATGAATTGCAAGCGTTCTTCTTTTGACAAGAGAATCTTCGCGGGTCTGAGCGAGGCCTGCGAACTTGGAGATTTCTTCGCGAGAAGCGCGAGATATTTTGCGGTATCGAATTCATTGAGCGTGTAGATAATCGGAACTTGGTAATCTAAGACAATCGCAAGCAGGAAACCTCTCAAGGCATTTTCGTGAATAACTCCTTCGTAGCTCGATTCATTGAATCCCTCCAGTATTAGCGCGTATTTGGGATATTGTTTAAGCTCGGGAAGTTGTTGCATGACGCGTTTATTTATGATGGAAGATTTGAGGTCTGTGATGGTTTTTCTTTCGAGGGCGACATCATTTACGAGGTAGTCTGCGACAGCTAACTGCTGGAATTCTATTTCAAGACCCAATCGGACCAATTCTGATGCTACGAGGGAGTTTTTCTCGCGGTGGTCGACGATGATTTTGTGCCTCTTGAGAGGTTTATTTTCATCTTTCTTTTTTGAAAAGATGTTAAAGAAGGTCATTTTTGTAACGCTCCCGCGACTAATTCTTTTTTGGTAAGTTTGAATTGCCGATTAAATTCTTTCCAGAATGCCCCGTTTTTATAAGGGCGGGGGATATGGCCTATAAACGTTATTAACTCATTTGCGCCATATCTTCTTTCGAGATATTTTATGCAGAAATAACTCAAGATATAGAATGAACCTTCATCTGCCTCTTTTTTATAGCGTTTCGCTCTTGTTGCTAAATATTGTTGCACTCTTGGAATGGAGCGTAGATATTTTTTCCATTTATTCTGGGGCTTATAATAACTCTGATTTAAAAGACCGACCCCCTCAACATACCAGATTGGCTTGAATTGTCTAATTTTATGGTAAAAGAAGATGTGATTTAACTCGTGATAAAGCGTATTTTTTGCTCGAAGACCTTTTTGGAGCGATGGCTTGAGCATTATTATCTTGCCCCATTTAACGCACGCACATCCTCCGATTCTTTTGTATCTGGTTTCTTTCAGATAATCTTTTTCTGAATCGCATACCACAATCCGATAATTCGGAGGGCTTGTTTTGTAGAGTTCTTTGTTTTTCTTCTCGGCATACACCACCGCCCCTCTTATGGCGGAGATTTCTTTGTTTGATTTTGAATGAACAATTATTGCGTTGCCTGCTCGCGTTTTCATCATTTATTTTATGTAATCTAAGTTAAATTACTTTTGTAGTTTTGTTATATTAATGTCCCGAGATTCTTATCCTGAGGTTTGGGCTTGTTTTTCAATTCTTGTTTGACCAAGCCTATTGTTTTGTACATTTTTCTTTCTCTTGCCGATGAGGCGTAATGATTAATTTCGTCTTTGGTATCTTTTGTTACAAGAATGAAGAGTTTTCCCGGAGCGTGGCGGGCTGTTCTTCCGGCGCGCTGAATTTTTCTGATGGCACTGGGGATTGGCTCGTAGAATATTACTGCGTCTACTTCAGGAATGTCAAGCCCCTCTTCCCCGATAGATGTAGCACACAAGACGTTAATTGTTCCATGGCGAAATTGCTCAAGTATTGATTTCTGCTCTTTTTGTGAGAGTCCCTTCGTGCGCGCGTTTGAGGCCTGACCGATGAAGAGGGATGCCTTTATTTTTTGTTCCAGATTGAGTTTATTGACCATGAGCGAAGCTGTGTCGCGAAATTGGGTGAAGATAAGTATCTTTGGCGACTCTGCGTATGAGAACTCTTCCCTTACTATTTCTAAAATTCTGTTTATTTTTGGATGTTCGATATCTTTGTTGATGAGTTGTGCTAACGAGAGCAGGGCGGCGTTAAATTCCGGAGTTTTCACGAGGTTCTGCACGCCTTTGCTCTTCTTCTGCTCGGCTTGCGAAAGAAGTTCCCGGAGATATGTGTGAAATGATGCGAGCGTTTGAGTTTCGAGGAGCTCGATGGCATGCGCTATCTTTATGGCCTGTGCGCAGATAGACATTCCCCCCATGGCAATTCCGCTGCCCTGCGCGGCCTGTCCTGCTAAATTGTTCTGTAATTTTAGCAGGGCGAATTTGTTTGTTGGACCAAATAAGAGACTGCGGTTTTTTAGCTGTTCAACGCGGGAATCGTAGATGCGCTTTAGGAGCACGCGTATTTCTATGAATTCCTGCGGGAAAGGAACTTCTATTTTTTTGAAATCCAATGAGTGAATGTAAGGCTTAACATCTTCAGAGTCACGCGAACGAATTTCCACTTCGTCTATGCCCAGATGTTCGCAGATTTGCTTCACCAAGTCGTAGTCTGAGCCTGGCGAGGCGGTAAGCCCGAGTATTCTTTGATGCAGAGCATGTGACTTGTAGTGCGAAACGACTTTTGTGTAATCATAGTTTTTTAGGCAGCGATGGGCTTCATCTATCACGAGAAGGGAGACTTCCGAAAGGTCGTACAATCCGTGCGAGATGTCGTTGGCTATGCATTGGGGAGTGGAGAATACGATGTCTGCAGTTCGCCATGTTTTTTTTCTTTGGGGGGCAGGCACTGAGCCAGTGAATAGCTGTAAATCTGCAAAAAGTTCTGGCAGCTGTTCCTGAAATGATGAAAGATGCTGTTCAACAAGCGGGCGCGTGGGGGCAAGAATTAACGCTTTTGTGGTCGGGTGTTCTTTGAGGCGGTGAGCTGTGAGCAGAAGTGCTATGAGCGTCTTGCCTATACCTGTGGGAAGCACGACAAGCGTGTTCGCACTTTTTGCGGTTTCAAGAATGGCTTGCTGATAAGCGCGCGGTTCAAGGGAAGTCATGTCTAAGAAATAGTGTGAATGGGGTGGTGTTAAAGTAGTTTTCTATTTCTCGTTTTTTATTTTTCTGTAAACTATTGTTATTATTGAAACAACAATGAACGGTGTGATAAAACTGCTCAGGATTCCAGAGACTAGCATTTCGATGGGCATACCTATCGCTTTTAGCGCACCCCATATGGGTCGAAGTGCAGAGTAGTCGAGTATCAATGAAGGAAATATTAGCGGGAATGTTAGCCATGATAAGACCATTCCGCACCCAGTGTCTTGATGTGTTACACATCCCGCTAAGAAATAAATCGCCGCAAAGTATATAGCTCCAACTACGCCTGCATATATTGCCGCCTTGCTTCTTGCAGTATCATGAATGTAACAGCACAATGCTACGAAAAGTGTGGCGATTAAAGCCTTCATAAGAATCTGCAAAATAGAGTCTAGGACCGCGCCCACTTCTATGGGCATGGTAATCCCGAATAGTGAACCAGAGGATGCATTGTTTGCGTGAGCAGTCTTAATAATTCCCAAAGCGCTCTGATATGCAGGATATATTTGTAGCAAGGCAACAACTACGAAAACAATCAATGCGGCCTTTACCCACCATGGTCGCCTTTTCCAACTCATACTACTCTTGCAGATTAAGCGCCTTTTATACGTATGGTCAAACAATAATAAACGTTGCGAGTGTTATTATTATTGTGAGGATAGCCAGCGCAGTGTAAACAATGCGAGAGCCGAAGAGGATGTGTGTACCGTCCAGACTCGAGATAGGTATTAGGTTCCAGAAGGCATAGAACGCGGAGAGTTTGGGAAGAGCTTCAAGACCTGGGATGAAATAGGCTACAAATGCAAGAAGCAGATTGGCGACGATTCCTGCGGAGCCGATAAGTGCGTTGTGCCATTGCGTCATTTCTGTGAAACTGTAAAGTCCAAATCGACGCGCAGCACGGCGCCTGAGCGCAGATGTTTGGTAAGTGAGAAGTGACATGCATTTTAGGGACCCTAATGAGAATGCCGAGAGAACGAGCGGCAAGATTATTCCGCTGGGAATTGGTCTGGCAAGATGTTTGGATGGTTTTGGACCGTAGCGCGACCATGTCCAGATTTCGTGTTGAACATCTGCGTCCAATGAATTGGCCGCCCACTTTTTTGCAGCAATGTTGACGCCTATTATAATGAATGAAAAGATGAGGGATGCACCTATCGCAGCGAAGCGCAGATCTAACAACGAACTGAAACTTATTATTATTGCCAGGACTATAATTGCTACGATTATATGGGAAATCTCGCGGGAATTCATGACGTTTATGCGGGGCTGTTTTATATAACTCTTTCGCTGAGCTATTCTTGCGCGGTTATATATGATGAAGAAACGCAAACTATAAAAAGGGAGATATTGTCAGAGCCGTATGTTACGCATTCATAAATTAAACGAAGTGCTGAATAAGCATGTTTACACTTCTGAAGGGGACTACTTCGGCCAGATAGAAGAGGTTAATCTCGTTGATAATAAGATTGACGGATGGAAAATCAAGGTCGGCGGCAGTTTCCTGAATGTATTGGGCGGAGCAAAGGGAGTCATCATCCCGCATCAGTTCGTTAAGTCTATCGGCGATATTTTTATTGTTAACAAGGGTTCGTTGCCTGTTGGAGGCATGCCTGTTGAAGACGCATCTGCGAATGGTCCAAGTGCGATGCCTGCCAGCGATAAACCTGTATTTTAGTTTTGGTCGGAAGTTTTAAATAAGAATGAGTTTTTGAGGAGAGAATGGCGACCATTTTATCGCATCCGCTTGTTGTTGGTACAGTTTTACCCTTTGTGCTTGTTTTCACCTTGATTTTCGCGATTCTTCAAAAGACCAAGATTCTTGGTGATGGAAAGAAGCAGATTGACGCGCTTGTTGCCCTGGCGATTGGGCTTATAGTGGTGTCATTTGGGTACGCTACTGGCATTATTCTCAGTCTGATTCCTGTTTTGGCAGTAGGCACGGTTATTATCCTGATATTTCTCTTGTTGTATGGGATGGTGTTTGAGCCCGGAAAGTTCGAGGTGCATAAAAACGTTAAAGTAACTATCGGTCTTATTGCGGCAATCGCGGTTATTATTGCGGCGATGGTGGCAACTGGTGCATGGACTTATGTGATTGATATGTTCCAGACGAGCGAGGGGGGTTTGGTTAGCGTGGCAAATCTGATTTTTGCAGCAGTCATAATTGTGGCGCTTGCCATGGCTCTGCTTTCTGGCGGCAAAGATAAGAAAGCTGACAAATAACGACTTTTTAGAAACATATTTAAATTGAGTTTGAGTTGCTGAGGAATGATTAGTGATGCTTTGCTGGGAACTTTCTTGCAGGTTTTGTCTTTGAGAGACATGTATTTCCAATGGGAATCTGTGGGGGTCTTTGATTTCTTCCTGCCTGCGCTGCTAATCTTTGCCATCATATTTGGCATCCTGACGTCTACACGTGTGCTGGGAGGCAATAGGGGAATTAACTTTTTGATTGCGGCCGCTATTTCTATTATGGCCATACGAGTGCCATTTGTATCAGAGTTTTTCACCACGATTTTCCCCAGCTTTGGTATCGGGCTCGCGATTGTGATTATTGTTGTTATTTTGATGGGGCTTTTTGTCAGCAAGGGTAATATAGACATTTTCGGAAACGTTTTGATGTGGGGCGGCATGGGTGTGGGCGTGATTATTGCAGTTATAACCTTCAATCAGTACCAATGGTTTGGTTCGTTCTGGTGGCAGGAGAATTGGGTCTCTGTGTTGTGGATAGTAATCATCGTATTGATTATTGGACCGATGCTACTCAAGGATTCTGCGGAAGATAAAGAAAAGAAGAAAGAGCGACGCAGCAAGTTCCTGAAGTTTGAGCCTGTGCGCGATGAGGATTAACAATGGTCGCTGACGTTTCTGCTATTACGTATTTTGCGCCAATCGCGGCTTTTCTGATTGTATTTTTAGTTGCCTTTGCCATTTTGCATAAGTCGGGGCTGCTAGGAGATTCGAGGTGGCTTAATCTCTTTGTGTCTCTTGTGCTGGCCGCGCTATTTATTTCAGTTGCGAGCTTGCGCCTTTATGTGCAGACGATTGCGCCGTGGTTTGGGGCGCTTCTTATCTCGCTGTTTTTTATTCTGGTGCTGATGGGGTTTATTGGTGGCGCAGACAAGACGCACGGGTTCCTGAGAGTGTTTTTCTTAGTTGTGGCTATCCTAATCTTTTTGATTTCAGGGGTAGTTGTATTTTCAGACACGCTCGCGCCGTGGCTGCCTGGAACGTCTGAGTCGTTTGGCAATCCGGTTTCGTCGTGGCTGTACTCTCCGCAGGTCATTGGGGCCGTGATACTAATTGTTATTGCGGGCGCAGTGAGCTGGGCTTTGATTAAGGCGAAGTGAGCCCCGTGCTTTTATTTTTCAGATAGATTTGTTTGCAAGGACTTTTTGATTTAATCTTGAGTTTCATTCTGGATTTTGCAACGCCATAATCTTTATATCCTGCGTTTTCAGCTTTTTCAGATGTTATTTAATATTCGGGGGCGATATGCGAATAAGCTATCTATTTTTACTGCATTGCTGGCAGTCTTTTCTTTCCTTTCGTTCGCTTCTGCGTTTATTAATCCCCTCTTTGTTGAGCCAACACCGCCAAATTCTTCTAATGCTACACAGCCCATTACTATTGCTTATTCTGCTTCTGCGGGAGACGCTAATGAATATGGACAGGCTTTCCTCGATTTCAACAATTCCCTTGAATTGTGGCTCACATTTGACAGCCTTAATGACAGTAACTACACGCAAGATTTTTCTGTTTATAGAAGGGACGCCAGGCTTATTAATAATGCAACAATCAACCGCACTATTTTCAGGACTGGAAACGGCTCGCTGGAAATAAAAGACAAGACTTCAACAGCAACCATTAGTTCAACTTTGAACAGAAAATTCAATCCGCTGTTAGGATATAGTGTGTCGTTCTGGGTCAAGCCTTACTGGAATTCTTCCGGCGGAATCTTTTTTGGAGCAATAAGCGGAGCGTATAACGGAACATATTTCAGGGTTAACAACTCAACATTGGGGGATGGAAGCAGGTTTAACCAGCATTACGGCGCGAGCAATGTTGTCTGGTCTATTCCTTTACGCGCGGGCTCCACTAATCAAGAATTTAATGATTCTTGGCAACACTACGTCATTGTTCAGTTCAAGGATTACACTACGCTTTATAAAAACGGAGAAATTTATGGCGGCGCAAAGTTTCCCGAAGCTCATTCGTGCAATAGTGCGACATGCATAAATCAATCAACTTCTCCTTTTTATATAGGGGCTATTCTCACTCTTGGGATTAATGCTGGGGTACAGGGTTACTATGATGATTTCATGTTTTTCAGCCGACCCATTGGAGTAGAAGAAGTTGGCGCGCTGTATAACTATACGGGAAACCTAACTACCAAGGCACCAATATATCAAAGCACCAACGGAACAAAAACTTTTCGGGCGCTATTTATAAATAATTCTGGAGGAATATCTTCTACTGAAAGCCGCACTATAACTGCTTTTAACACTGGTCCTTTCTTCTATCGAACTAATGCCTCCTTTAATAGAGCAACCAATCGAAGTTATGCAAGTGTATTTACTACCCACGCTTTTTATGGCTCTTCTTCGCCCTACGCATTTGATAACCGCCTTCTGAACGCGACAGCGCATTATAGGATAAACAATGGAATATGGCGGTCAATGGGGACTCAAACCTATAGTTTATGGAATCCGTCGGAATGGGGCGGGTTCTTTGGTGACAGCCTCATAGCGTATAGCGGAACTGCAACATGGCCGAGATTTCTTGATGGTTATATGGGCTCTTATATTTATACCAATCCTTTGCTTATGCGGGGAGTTGGGGGATACCGATGCGACCAGGTTTTATCGCAGATAAATGATTCTGTCCCGAATAATACAAAAATACTCTTTAACTGCGGTGCTAATGACGCAGGTCAACCTGCTGTAAATATCAATTCAACTTTGAGAAATATAACGGCTATTTTCCAGAGAGCCATAGATAAAAATCTTTCAGTTTATGTTGTAAGCGTTACTCCACATCAGAACCTTTCTCTATGCGGGCGCATACAAGCTATAAACAACCATTTTCTTAACTGGTATCTTTACAATAATACAAATGGCTTCATAAAGGGATATGCTGATGTTTACAATACATCACTTAAATCTGCTGACAATTGCGGATACAATCGGAGTTATTTCTTAGATCAGGTACATCCCAATGATTATGGGAGAATGATTATCGCACAGACAGTATGGGAACAGGCTTTGCGAGGGCAAGTTTATGATGGCTGGAATAACCAGTTCACGCCGACAGTTCCGGGCATGTATGATATTAATTTTACTGTAACAAATCCGACTTCCGAGAGCAGTTCTTATGTATTTGAAGATTTATTTTCATTCGGAAGCTATCCGAAGATAAGCTCGTTTCCTTAATATTAATTCAAGAAGAATACTTTTTGTAGGAGTCTTCCATACAGGTCAGATAGTCTTTTTCGTTTTCTATTTTAAAGCACTTGTCAAATGTCATGTCTCGAGCATATAGTTCTTCGCAGAACTGCTGCGTTACTATTGTGTCGTTATCTTCTTGCGCCTTGATATTTTTACAAATTGATTTGTTTTTTAATGCTCTCACTGCTTCGAGATAACAGTGTTCCTGATTATAATAAAATGTCCTGGGCTTGGTTTCCCATGGTACAACAAAGGGAATGTAGATGGAGCTTCTAATGGGCGCTTGTTGGGGATGAGTTGCGTTAAGTGTATCGCAGAATCTGGTATTTTTTTCTATGCTGAGCACACACCGATAGCGCCTACCAAATTGCATCTGCTGTACGGCTTCTATCTCTGCGCCAATATTAAGGCAAATGGAACTGTCATTGCGTTGTTGTGCTACAACGTAATAGCAATCATCTTTATAGGCTCCCTGCTCCTTTTCGCATTGTTTTGGGCTGAATTCTCCATATGATATTTTAAAGCGAGATTTTTCGAAGCCCGTAACATAAAGCAGTACAATCGCAGCCAGAACTACTGCAGATACAATGATTAAACTTATTGTTATCTTTTTATTTTTCATTTTAAAGATATTCTCTGCGCTTTATTGATTTTTATGCTCGTGGGGATGATGTTTGCCCTGCTGATGGCGCTGATTCTGGTGATGTTGCTGCGTATTTTGATGCTGCGCACTTTGGGCGGGCTTGTTGCGTGAAGGGAGCAGTTTTGAGAATGTTTTTTGGGTCTCGAGGAGTTCTGATTTAAGATCTTGGACGTTGGTGACGTAATCGCCGACTTTTCTCAGTATCGACAGTTGAAGGGCATCTATGATTTTTTCTATTTTCTTGAGGCGTTCATCAACGTATTCAATCTTTGAGTCGAAGGTTGTTTTCATGTCGATGATTTTTTCGAGATGCTTGCGGATATCCCCTAACTTTTCAGTCATGATTTGGTCTGCAATTTCAGCAATAAGGTCTGGGCTCGCGCCCTGTTGTGACTGGGGTTGCTGTGCATATTGGGCGTACGAATCTGCGTATTGCTGTCCATATTCCTGTGGTGATGGAGTGTCTGCGTAAGTTGGACTGGGGGCTGTAAGCTCTGGGCGCTGATTGCTTTCCGTAGCCATAATGGATGGCTCCATGCCTTCCATGGGGCGCGTCCCAGCGTATTCTTCTGATGGCGAAGGCGCAGGGAATGCATTTTGGGGCTCGGTGTTTGGGTCTTCAACAGCAGCCTTAATGCGCGATTGTGCGAGGGCATCTGCTATTTCCCGGTAGCTGACGTTCTTTTCTCGCAGGGATTGAATAATTTGCTCATCTGAGAATCCCTGCTGCTGGAGATTTTTTATATCTTCGGTGAGTGTCATGCTGATGCCGATCGCAGCATGTCGAGTTGTCGCTGGATTCTGAAAACCTCTTCTTTACGAGCGAGATTGTCCATTTGCTGTGACATGCGCTGCATGCTCTCCTGGAGGCGCAGCGCGTCTTCCTTTAGTTGCAGCAAGGCATGCTTTATTTCCTGCACTGCTTCAAATAGTTCTTCGCGTTCTGAAACGAGATTCTGGCCAATTAGCAATACTCGCTCTTTAAGAAGACGCTGCTTTTCTTCCATATCCCGAAGTTTTGCGTTCACCTCGAGAAGCGGTTGCAGGGCATATGAATCTTCAGGCATGACTTGCTAAGGCGCGAACAGTTTATAATGGTTTTGTTCTCGATGAGCGCGTAGAAATCTATTTAATGTTCCCTACTATCCTGCTGGGATGTTCAAGCCTAACACTCCGCTGTATAGCACGCAAGTTGAGCGCAGAGAGGGACAGAGCGTGCTATATGTTAATTATTTGGGGGCTTCCTTTGTGCCGTCCATAGCTGACTCGCCCGACGTAATGGCTCGAACAGTTGATGCACTCACTGACAATTCTAATGTCTCTAGCGTGGTTTTTGTGCAGCAGCGAAATTATCACTATCCGTTTGAGCAGGTTGCCTTGCTGAGTGAAATTGCGGGGCTGTATCAGTTCTTTATACGGCAAGAGCAAATTCTTTCTCCAGAGAAGCTTGCACTTTTTGGTAATTTTGGCGAAGCACATAATCAGCTTATGCGTTTCATGCTTCTTTTGCGGCAGAATCCCCTTGAGTGTTATCGGGAGTTGGGTCGTCTTGTTTCGGGAATGCGCGAGCGTTCGCAGGGAACTGGCTCATTCTATTTTCTTTTTCTGGAGCGTTTTCTTGACCTGCTGAAAAAGACGAAACTCGTTAGTCAGACACAGGACGTTCTTGCGACATACGCTTCAGGGGACAGGGCACTGTACAAGAATATTTTCCGAGCAGATGTTTTGCCTAATTTTAGCTTCACGCGGCTTGTTGCGCAGCTGCCTGAGAATGCAGACCTTATTGACCAGTACACTATTGGGAATGAAGATGAGCCTGTTACTGTGACGATATTGAAACGAACAGGCGATACAGGTCATTTTTACCATATCATGCCCCCCGAATATATGCTTAGTGAGGAGCAGCATTATCTTCTCACTCTGGGCAAGGGCGTGCTGATTGAGCACCAGCCAAAGGCAGAGGAGTTTAGCGACGTCGAAAGAACGAGGGCGGTATTTTTTAATGTGGCGCGTGATTTGCTTAGCGAGCTGGCGCAATCTAAAAATATTACTTTGACGTTTAAGGAATTGGGAAGATTGGCGCGCATTCTGGTGAGACAGACTATCGGATTTGGATTGATTGAGGTTTTGCTAGTTGATTCGCGCCTGCAGGATATTTTTCTGAATGCGCCACTTGCGCAAAATCCTGTGTTTGTAAGACATGAAGAATACGGGGAGTGCGTGACGAATGTTATTCCGAGTTATGAGGATGCAGAGTCTTGGGCTGCTAAACTACGTTTGCAGTCAGGAAGACCGCTTGATGAGGCGAATCCGATTCTCGATACTGATTTGCTTTACGGGAATATCCGAGCGAGAGTGGCTGCTATTCAACGACCGCTATCGCCACAGGGCATCGCCTACGCTATACGACGACCACGCGACGAGCCTTGGACGCTCGCGTTGTTTGTTGAAAATAAGATGATTAATTCTTTTACTGCCGGATTGTTGAGTTTTCTAATTGATGGCGCGCGAACGATTTTGATTGCGGGTACGCGCGGCTCTGGAAAGACCTCTCTTCTTGGGGCTCTGATGCTTGAGATTATGCCGCGTTATCGTGTGCTTGTGATTGAAGACACGCTTGAACTTCCTGCAGACTCTTTGAGAAAACTTGGATACAATATTCAGCGCATGAAAGTCAGGAGTGCATTGCTTGAGACGAGCACTGAAATTGAAGCTTCAGAGGGCATCCGTGCGAGTCTGCGTTTGGGTGATTCGGCTTTGATTGTCGGCGAGGTGAGGAGCACGGAAGCAAAGGCGTTGTATGAAGCAATGCGAGTTGGCGCTTTGGCGAATGTTGTTGCGGGCACGATTCACGGAGCTTCGCCGTACGGAGTGTTTGACCGTTTAGTTAATGATTTGGGTGTGCCTGTGACTAGTTTCAAGGCGACTGATCTTGTTCTTGTGGCGAATCCGATTCGCACGCCAGATGGATTGCACTCGAAGAAGCGCGTGGTGCAGCTCGCGGAGATACGCAAGCACTGGACAAAAGACCCGCTTGATGAGAAAGGGTTTGTGGATTTATTGCGCTATAATGTTGACAAAGATGAATTGGAACCGACAGACGAGCTTATTAATGGAGATTCTGAGATTGTCAAAGATGTTGGAGCGAATGTGCGCGGCTGGGCAGGCAACTGGGATGCTATTTACGATAATATTCTGCTACGGGCGATGATTAAACAGGAGATTGTTCAGACTGCGCGGAAGCAGAATAAGCGGTATCTTCTTGAGGCGCCGTTTGCTGTTGCTTCGAATAATATGTTTCACTTGTTGAGCGATAAGGTGACTAAGGTCGAGGGAGTGCCGAGTTCTGATAAGGTCTTTCCATTGTGGAAACAGTGGCTGATGATGCAGAGCGGGAATTAGGCAGTTACTTTTTGTTGTGTTTATCGGGCTGGAAGGTTTTAAATAACTTCTCCGGGATACCTTTGCATGGCAGGCAACGAAATAAATAATAAGATATCTGATTTGTGGAAAAAGTATCCTGAAGAAATTAGAGGAAAGTATCACCCCCTTTATTATCCTGATTTCAACAAGGGAGGGCTACTCTTCATCGGAATAAACCCCTCGTTTAGTCCTAAAGGATTTAGGCAAGCTCTTAAGGATACAGAATACGAAGGCACTAACCCCAAAGAGTTCTACAACTTTACCAACCTCGATTTTCAAATAGGCAAGGCTATTGCAATAGAGAATCACGTTCGAAAACAGCACGATTATTTTAAGAAATTTGATAAAATTTCTAAGGAAACTGGCAAGAATTGGGAACATATAGACTTATTTCTTTATAGAGAAACGTCGCAACTCGAATCCAATAAAATAATAAATTATTCTACCAAGGGAGGAAAAGTTTCAATGAATGAATTTGGGAGGGAGCAATTAACTCTCGTCAGAGAAGAGATAAAACTAATTTCTCCAAAAGTAATAGTCGTAGTAAATGCTCGCGCTTCTGAAATATTAAGAACAGAATTTCTTATTGAGAAATTAGACTCTTCTTCCGAATTAGGATTTCAAACCTTGGAAGTTAACGGAAATAAAATCCCGATCTTCTTTTCTGGTATGCTTACTGGGCAGAGAGCCTTAGACAAGGGATCTTTTGAGAGACTAGTTTGGCATATAAAGAGGGCGCTAAACCAAAAATAGTAAATGTTAAGCAGAGATATTCCCCAACGCCACGCCTGCTAAAAGATAGAGAGCGAGCATGGCGACGGCTGCTGTGATGAGGTAAAGGAACATACTGCGCTTGAGGTTCTTTGCGAGTTCGTGTTTTTCTCGCAGAGGGTCGCGGCCAGCGTCTACTGTGACGAGGGCGGCTGTAAGGATAAATACAATTTCTACGATATAAATGCCGATAGAGATTTGGAGATGATACGGCGGTATCATGGCCGTGACGTCGAATAGCTGGAGAAGCTGGCCTGCGTTTTCAAAGCCGGGTATGTTTTCCCCGCTGAGTGAGCTGAGAAGGCTAAGCTTGTTGAGAATTGAGGTTATCATTGAGGCAAGTCCGACGACAATGCCTGCCAGCAGAGGCGCGAGGAAAGTCATGTTGGAGCGCATGTCAGAGACGATTTCTGCGAGGAGGTCGCGGAGGCGTTCGTTGATGCGCTGGATATTCTTGACGTAGTCTGAGATAGACATAAGTGAACGGGCCGCGACCTGAAGTCCTTTCTTTGCTGATTCAGAGAGGATGCGCATACTTGTCGCGATTAGTGCTGAAGGAAAGAAGATAAGCGCGCCGCGCTGTGGATGAAAGAGAGCGTCATCTATTGACATTCCCTGCTGTTGGATGTTTTGGTTAACGAGCGAGAAGAATTCGTGGGTGCGCTGACCTTGTGTTGTTGAAGCCACTTTTGAAAAAGCGATTTCTGCAGGAATGCCGTCGCCCAGGCGATTGCCTAACTGGAAAAGAGAGTTGGTGAATTCTGATTCGAGTTCGCGTGTGTCGTTACGCGATTTGATAAGCTGAGAAGTTTTCATGCCATACGCGGTAGTGAAGAACAATGCAACTCCCAACGGGATGAACAGGCTGAGGAACAGCGCCAGCGGACCGAACGGGCCAGTTGTGCTGTCTGCGGTTTTTTTGAAGTCGAATATTTTTGTCTCTCCGTTTTGCAAGAAAGAGAGACCGATTTCATTGAGCGTGTAATCTTTTTTGAGGCTGAAAATGTTGTGGGTTTGTTGGTACTCTAAATTGCCTGTTAATGCTGAAATCTGAAAGATAAAGGGAAGCAGACCGATGAAGATTAATGGAATGGCAATTAATGCAGCAATAAACCATGGTCGCCGGTCGGTGAATGTTCGATAGAGGGGATTTTTATCTAACGCGGAAGTTTCACCGTGGCCGCCGGGGCGCTTGAGAAGCACATTTGATGTCATGTAAAATACGGCGAATGGCACAATAATGTTGAAGATGAGAAAGATGTGCTGTGCTTTTATGGCGCCTCCTAACAATGTGGAAGCAAGCGGAAGGAGAGCAAGACCCAACGTGGGGAGAATAATCCCCAGCATGTAGAGATTTGTAAGGGGCGAGCGAATCTCTCTTGAGTAACGCAGCATTTTTTCATACACTCCGTCGAGGATAACTTGCAGTGATTTCTCGAGAATTTGCACCCGCCGCGCTTCATTTGGTTCGAATAGACTGGATTCTATAAGATGAAGGGACTCAATGAATTCAGGAGAATAGTTGCTCCAGGATTCGAGGTAGTGGTCTAAGGATTGCTTGACGCTTGAGAAACGACCGATTTCAACATCCCAGAATATTTTTCTGAAATCCAGTGCGAGGGGAGCGTCTAAGTGCTGTGAAGCGAATTCGATGGCTTTCTCGAGATTGGAGGTATGTTTCATGTAAATAACTACATAGAGGATTGCGGGAACCATCTGCGCGGAAGCCTTGAGCCTCCAGATGTTGGCGAGACGCCGAGGGATGGAATATACATAGTAAAATAGAAACACGCTCGTTATGAGGCCGAGCACGAAAAAGATGAGCTGCAATTTTTGCGTGATGAAGTATACTGCCGCCGTGATGAGTGCCGTTAGGAGGAATGCGAGGAGAAATGAAATGGTGGCCAGAGTGACGGATTGTGCAGGAGTGACTTCAACGTGGGCCGCAGTCAAATAGTTCTGCAGTTTGATGTTCTCTTTTGGCGAGACGCGGAGCCTGATAATATTGCCGAGCGCTTCGCACCAGCGCTGGTAACGCGAGGCTTCTGAAAGCATGTCTGACTTGAAATCCAGGTATTCCTGCGAGTAATTCTGCGAGGGCTGATAGCTATTTATCTCAGCCTCTATTTTACTGCCGTATTTGCGCAGAATTTCGTCTGTAGTGGGCATCCTCTTTATTGTTTGGGACAGGGGATGCGATGTTATAAATCTATAGAGAGTTTTGAAGTCTTTCCAAGTTATTCAAAACTCTCTAAGAAGGACTTTGAAAATAATGGGTTATTCAAAGTCCTCTATAGTGAAAGACGCGCATAATTTTGCAAATTGTCGTCTTATAGTGAACGACATAAGTTTTTTACCAATCTGTGTGTCGTTCACGAATATAGCAAAGGCGTCAATAACGATGCTGTAACGTCCTTCGCGATTAGTCGTAGGGTTTAATAATCTGAAGAGTATGAGATGCGTATGAAATGGTTGAGAAATAGGGGGCAAATTTGGGATACTATGGTTCCGTGGTTTATCGGTATTGTGATTCTTATTGTGATGATTAGTTTTTATGCGGCGCTGCATCAGAAGGGAGAAGGAGCCATTGAGTTTTTCAAGCGCGTCCTGCGATTCGGATGATAAGGAAACGGGGCGATGCGGGAACGCCTTTAGGATTTATTATGACTGCCGTGGTTGCGGCAGTGGTATTTGGATCGGTGCTTTTTTTGATTGGCACAAAGCTTGAGGGCGGTGGAGGAATTATTCAATCGGTTAAAAATATTCTTCCTGACTTTGGGGGAGAAATGCCTGCTGCATCGAGTGAGGGACTTATTGCCATTGAGTTGACAGATAAAGCTATGCCTCTGCGTTATTATAGTGGGACAAGTTGGGCAGGGTTTCAGAAGGACGCTTCAACTGTGCAAATAGCTAACGTTCTGGTGCAAATAGATGAAGCGCGGTCTGCATTGATGGGTTTTTATTTCAAGAGTGACCGCAAGGCTTCTGCAATCATTCCAATGACAGAATCGTTTAAACAACTTTCTTGGTCGCTGCCAATTTATTGGAATACTGGCCAGGACTATAACTATTTTAGCAAATCTTTTAAATTTGATGAAAGCGGTTTATATGTTAATGTTGTTGATGGCCTTGTTTCGCGCTCTCTTGGGGTTTATCGAACTGATTTATTTTTACGGCAGGATGGAACATTTTTCATCGCTGCCAATGATAAGGTGCGACGGGCTAAGGGGGATGAGCTGGCGCGCTATGCTCCATATCTTCCACGCATCATTGAGTGGAGAGATAACATTTTACAAGGCAACAAATGTGAAAAACGTATAAATATCGGTGGAAAACTATATTCTGCGCGCATCATCAATCAGCGCAACCGCATCTTTTTGGCTGTTGAGCTGTCGCGTCCTGCTGAAGGTGATGAGCCATGGGCTGATTGTGCTGAAACTAATGATGCGCAGAATGAGATAGTTCATGCGCCTATGGGCATTTCTTTTGATAGCGGAGGCGTAACGCACAACTATGAATGGAAACTTGTGGGCAATGAATGGAAATGGGTCTTTCAAGAATCGTCTGGAAAAGACACTTATGCAGACTTTGCTTTAGTTGATGGTGCGGAGAAGTCGTTTTACAACGGACTGAGAGCCATTGCCTCACGTCTTAACACGGCTCGCAACGGATATTTGGGCACTGGTGTTGGGGGAAAACTTTCCGAGGTTATTTCTGCGACATTTGGTCCGCGCATTCCTGGGGGGCAGGCTGAATCGCTCTTCGCAGAGAATCTTATTTTAGCCAAGGCGACTGACTACAGATTGCGCGTTGTTTCTATTGATTCATTTGCAGATTATCTCACTACCCAGTATTATAACTACCTTAAAGGGGATGGCATAACCAAACTTACGAGCGATTCGCAAGTTATGATTTCTTTCAGCCCCAATGATATAGTTGGTGACGGAGTAAAGGGCGTTTTATGGGGCAAGCCTTATGGCGCATGTTTGCAGTGGTATGTTCTTAACGGGCATGACAATTATGTGCCTGCTTCGTTTTATAGCGCGAAGGAATTCAAGATGAGTCGTGAGCAGCAGCGTTCTTTTGGGAGAGGGCTGGGGCTTGCTATACAGTCGCTTGATAGAGACGGCCCATCTGATTACGAGAATGTCGCGCTTTATTCTGCAACACAAAATGAGAAAAATGAAATCATCGCGAACCCTCTTTATCAAATTACGTCTAATTTTGATGGCGAAGCAGATAGCGCTGGAGAACAGAATGCTCTTGCAGAAAAAGCTTTTGAATTGTATATGAACGGCCGACAGACATCTTCTTCTGAAGAACCTGCAAGAGATTACGTCGGCGAGGCCTACGTCAGTATTAAAGGAGTCACACTGTTTTATAGCGATAACTTAAAGACACAACAGATTGGAAGAGAAGAGCGCATTGCAACTTACTCTGCGGATAATGGGTGGCAATTTTCGATAAATTTGTATCAAAATGAAGCACCTGTGGACTATTACATTACCCCTGCTTCTCGGAAGTTAAACCCATTTTCCACCGGCGGTAATTATGGGTTGGGAGACGGGCTTTCTGATGTGCTAAATGTTGTTGCACGTTCTAGCTCTGCCCGTTGGGATAACCGAAAGGAAGCTGGGCCTGATGGGCAAGTTTATTTTGACGATGGGACGGTGAGTGTTTTTGTAGGGCATGACGATGCGCTAAAAGATATTAGTGACTATGTTGTGAAGATTTTTAGTTTTGATGAGCAGAGAGATACGAGCACTAATGAGGAGATTGCAGCTATGCGTGTGAGAGATGGAATTGCAGTGGAACGTGTGCAAATGTTTTACGAGTGTGCAAGAGAGGGCGAGAGGTCATGAACTCTTCGCGCGGGCTGATTGGAGACGCATTACAGTCGTGGGTTATATGGGTTATCTTCTTCATTATTGCAATGACTTCGATTTATCTTCTCTTTAAGCGATTGTCGTAAAGAGATTTCTGGAGATTAGGGCACAGTTTGTCCAGAAATCTCTAATGGATAATTCTGTTGATTATGCTTCCTGTTTTTCAGAATTATCCATAATAGTTATAAAGTGTGTGCGCTTGTGATGAAGATGCAATATATAAGAGGAGAACTTTCGTCTGTACAAATAATTACCTTGGTATTGACAATTGCAGGGCTGGCCATTATTCTGATTTTTCTCGGACTTTTGTATGCAGATGACGGACAGCAGGACCGTGAGTTGTGTAAACTTTCTGTGCTTACGCGCGCGACAGCCCCCATGACTTTCCAGGCGCTCGTCCCCTTAAAGTGCGCAACAGAGAAAATTTGCATCACTGGCAAGGGAGAGTGCCCGCAATTTGCAGGAGAGAAGAATGTGCGCAAGGTGCGATTGCGCGGAGATGATTTAGTTCAACGCAAGCTGATTGAAGAGACTATGGCAAATGCAATGTATGATTGCTGGAACGTGATGGGACGAGGCAAGCTTAATATTTTTGGCACTGCAAGTGATTATTATGGGGTCGGGTCAGGAAATCCAACTTGCGTCGTGTGCTCGCGCGTGGCTTTTAATGCGATAAATAAAAACATTTCTTCCATCGTTGATATTGATGCTTATCTGCAGAGTGCGAATGTGCCTGGGACGCAACGCACATATGTTAATATCTTTCAGGGCGAGAGCGGGGTGCAGACTTTTGCTGCTGTGGAAAAATTAAACAAGGAGAATGGTTTTACTTTGCCCGTGGATGAGAACATTAAATTGCAGGCCTCGCCTGATGGCGGGCAAGTAGCATTTGTGTTTTCACAAGTGAAGGTTAGTGATACGAGTGCAGCACTTGCTCATTTTGGGGTGGCTGCAGCAGGAGCAACTTTCGCAATTCCAGGCGCGGCTAAAGTTGGAAGCGCCCTCTTCCTGCGCAATCCTGTTAGTCTGGGGGCAGGTCTCGCGCTTGGAGGTCTTGCAGCAGGCGGAGTAGCTTATAACAATTGGCAGAGCAAGCAAGCGGCTGCGGGATACTGCGGTGAGCTTACCACTTCTGCCGGCGATGATAAAGAAAATATGAAGAATGGCTGTTCTGTTGTGCAGGGCGTTTTGTATAATGTGCAAGACATTAACATGCTTTGCCCGGGAAGCATACAGGGGAACCCATGATACGACGTGAAGGCTTGATGAAGAATTTCGTGTATATTGTTATTGCAGTTATTGGATTATTGGTCTTTATAGGGGGAGTGTATAAATTGTATCAGGTTGGCGTGAATCAGGAAAGCGAGAATGCGAAAAAGACGTTAGAATTAATAATGGCAAAGGTTGAGGCGCTGCCTGAAGGAAGCACCAATCTTTTTTCTTTTCAGGGATTTAGCAAGAAAGACTGGTATTTAGTTGGGTGGAATGAAGCAGACGCTGGAAAGCCTGAGAAATGCCTGCGCAGTTGTTTGTGCTTGTGCAAGGGAGCTTCTGTAGGGGCGTGTGATTCACGAGAAGGATTTTGCCGCGCCGCCAATCTTTTTGTGAATGTATCTTCTAGTTATCTTCATAGCACGCCTGAGGCTATTGAGGAAGAAATCGCGAGCAGTTCTGGCGGGCGCGGCGTTAAGACGATAGAAGTAATTGTTGTGCAGTCAGTTGGCTGTGTGAAGATTCCTTCCAATCTTTTTGAGCTAAACGTCAGCAAGTCTAAGACGCAGATTGACATTAGCCGCGCCAACTTAAAGGACGTTGACCCATGGGGCGAGCATGCGCTGTGTTCAATCATACGTTAGTTTTATATGCCTTTTTCTCTTTGCATACGCATGAATCGCAAGGGTGAGGGAATGGATAATGCCTTGGGGTGGTATGTGGCTTATTTCGTTTTGCTTGCTATCTTCTTCATAGGCAGTCTCTATTATGTCTGGGGGCTGCAGGACGGGGCTGCTTTGTGGGAAGATGTTTATGCCAAAGAGATTGTGCGCATTATTGAACGTGCTCAAGCACCAGAGGAGGTTGCTCTTGATGTGCATCTTTTAACTGAACTGGCGCAAAAATCCGGGAAGCCCTTGAAGGAAATCGTGCGGTTTGATAATGATAAGCATTTAGTAACTGTTTCAACGAAACCATTTGGCGGCACGAGCTATGGGTATTTTAACGATGTGGAGATAATTGATGACAGAATTGAACTTCCATCGGCTGAAAGTGTAAATACGCTGCATTTTGTTATTGTATCCAAGGAAGGCACTGTATGAATCTGAACAGAAGGGGAGTTGGCGAGGCAATGATGTTTCTTACTTTCTTTTTTATTGTTAGCATTGTGGCGGCGGGCATTTTTTGGAGCGTGCATAGCTTTTATGGCAAGCCGTATGATTTCAGAGGTGTGCATGCTGAACTTCTCGCTGAGCGTATTTCAGAATGTTTAAAAGAACATGGCTTTTTTTCTGGCTTTAATTTGAGCGGCTGTGGGGTGTATGTGCCTGCTGAAGAGCCAGACTATTTAATTTATCTAAATAACAGCAAGGGAGAAGTTTTTAGCTCTGGTGTGCTTGATTATATGACTCAATGCGCGCTTGCTGGGAAGAATGATGCTTATGCGCGGTGCGTTCGCGGAAGCGTGGGTGAGGGCGATACGCGCATAGATTATGTTGTCGGTATTAATCGTGCGGTCCGGAGGGGAACATGAATATACGCGGGCAGATAGACCAAGTTATTGTAAGCGTTGTTGTGCTATTTGCGGTAGTGTTTCTTATGGTCTTTTTTCAGTACGCAACAGCATTATTGAATATTTTTTCATCAGGAGATGGTTTTGTGGTGCATAACAGTGAGCCGCGAGATATGGCTGCTTCTTCAGCATTTCTCGATTTGTTTTTATCAGATAGAGTTTACACTGATAGGACTTATTTAGGCGTTAGAGAAGCGATTATGGCTATGGCTAACGAAGAGAATGAGAACACTGCTTTTGCCATTGAACAGCTTTTCCGCCAGCATTATGCGTGTGACGCTGAGTCCTTTTTTGTGTTCGGGAAATATGAAGGTGAGTCGTCGAGAGCAGAAAACAGCGATGTTAGTTTTGATACTGTCCGAGTGTATGCGATTTTGCCATCGCGAGGATTTGACTTTAGTGCAATAACCAAGAATGTTGGTGCGCTGACAGCTGAAGGCATTCTGGCTGGCGAAGGTGTTTCGGAAGGTGTTTCGGCGCGAGGGGCTGTATTTCGTTTAGAGAGTGATTTATTTTTTATAGCAAGAGGTGAACGACTATGCTGAACAGAAGAGGGCATGTGCCTACCTTAATGCTTTTCGTTGTGGCCCTCGCTCTCTGTGCTGCAGCATGGTTTTCATTTCTGACGTTCAATGGAGATATCCGCGAGAAAGCTGCGAGTTTGCAGTCTTGGAACGAACGTGTGGAGGCGGAGCGCGTGTATGCCGAACGTGTTATTGAAGGGCTTGTGGCTGGAGCGGCGCGTGACGCATCAGAAGCATTAGCAGCATCAGTAGAAGATGGGGAAGGTTATGAAACGCGTTTTGACCGCTTTCTTCAGGTGCGAGTTGCGCGTTTTAGCGACGTGAAGAATATCTCTGGAAACGCACTCGGTCTTATGCGCACTCATTCTTATCTTCTCAAGCAGGATGGGGAAGTTTATGTTTTCGAATTAAAAAACATTTTTCTCAAAATTGAAGATGGGCGCAATTCTGTTGTGCAACGTTTTGATATGCGCATATCTTTTATGCCTTCGGGAGAGATTCGGTAAGATTTATAAAGAACTTTCTACTGAAGAAAGAATAAAGAGACGATGATGTTTACTAAAAAGGGCGAGGGGGGAATGCCGTTGGGTGTTATTATTACTGTAGTTATCCTCGTGGTTGCGGCGTCCGTGCTTATCTTTATAACTACTGATTTTGGCAAGAAGCTTATTGGTTTGGGGCAAGCGACACCGAGTGCTCTTGAAGCCGCAACGCAGGGCTGTATTATTGCGGCCCGGAATAATTTGGTGACTGACTATTGCTATAATTTCAGGAAGGTGGGCAATGAGATGTATGTTAATTGCGAGGATGCGCGCATTCAGAGTTCTCTTACCCAACAGGGCATTTCTACTAGCGGGATTGCTTGTTTGAAAGATAACCAAAAAACAGACGTTCTTAACATTTGTAAGACTTTAACAAAGAGTCAAAGAAACTCCGCAACCTTCAATGGAGGGGTAGCAGATTTCAAGTGCCCTGCGGTTATTGAGTCGGCTTCTCCACTTACTGAATAGAGTGCACTTAGTTTCTCTTTGATTCGATAGCTATATAAGTTTTATTTGTGCTTGTGTTTTATGGACTATGCATATCCTCAGCGAAGGAAGAACAAGAATGACAAGCGTGCTAAACGCAGAGCGCGGGTGTATAAGCAGGGCGGGAGCTTTAGAAGCTCTGATGTGAATGAAACTAGAACTACTCAGCAAGACTCTCGATGAATTTAATTGTATAATCAAGGATGAGGGGACCGATAACGATTCCTAAGATGCCGAATATCGCCACTCCGCCAAAAATGCCAACCAGCATGACGAGGGAATGAATGCGCGTAGTTTTGCCGCCTATTTGCATGCGCAATATAGTGTCGGCGTATATTGAGATGATAATGCCTGTGACTGCGACTATTATGGCTGCAACATAATCTTGCTGCAATAAGAGTATTAGGAGCAGGGGAACCCACACGAGCGCCGGTCCGAGTGCAGGAATGAATGCGAAGAGGGCTATGAGAAGAGCCAGAAAGAGATACGCTTTCACGCCTGCAAGTGCAAAGCCCAGAGTCGCAATTAGGAATTCGATAATTGCTATTAGCAGCGTGCCATAAATTATGCTGCGGGTGACTTTGCTTAATTCTGCGGGCAAATGTGAGCGCTGCTGGAGGGGAATGAATTTTGTGAGCGTGCGTGTTAAATAATTCCATTCAATTAGCATGTAATAAGTGCCGAGTGCAGTGATAAATAATGCAACGATTAGTGCGGGGACGCGCGCGGTAAGTGCGGTGAGCATGCCAATGAGTATGCGTGTCGATTCCTGTGTGAGCTGAGTTATTTGCAAAGGAAGGTTGAGCTGCGCAATAAATTGTTGCAAGAGGTTGAGATAGAAATGCCAATCAGTTGTTGTGAAAAGTAATTGGAGTTGATTGACCATTCCTCCTATGACGAATATGAATGGCAGGACGATGACTAGGAGCAGCGCGATGACGCAAATAGCTGCGGCAATGGAGGGGCGCAGTGTTTTTGAAAGCTGCACATGCAGAGGCCGTATGAGAACTGCCAGGATGAATGCTGAAATTAAAGCAATTATATATTCGCGTGCAATTGCGATTGAGGTTCCTATCAATAGCACGATGATTGCAATAGAAAGGTAGCGCTTGAAGGCTTCGTGTTCCATGCCGCGTTGACGGAAGGAACGTTAATAAACCTTCTTTCTTTTTATGCGTGATGGCGCTTGAGATGTTGTTTTTTGCTGCTTTGATTTGGCTGATTTTTGCGGTTGTGCAGGATTTTAAAACGCGAGAGATATCTAATTGGCTGACGTTTTCTCTGATTGCTTTGGCTTTGCTTTATCGCGGAGCGTACGCTTTGCTGCATAACAATTATGCTTTTTTCTGGTGGGGGCTGGGGGGCGTGGGCTTGTTTGTGTCAATCGCGTATATTCTTTATTATGGGCGCGCGTTTGCGGGGGGCGATGCTAAATTGCTCATGGGGCTGGGGGGCGTGCTGCCGTTTGCTTCGTTTTCAGATTATTTGTTTACAGGTTTGGGATTTGTGCTGCTTTTGTTTGCGGTGGGAGTTGTGTACAGCCTGACGTATACTGTATTTTGCGTTATTCCGAGATGGCGTGTTTTCTCGACACAATTTGGTGAGCAGTTCAAGAAACTGAAGTTTTTCTGTGTCGGCGCTTTTGCTGCCGGCGTAATCATAGGTCTTCTTGCGGGACGTGCTGATGCGCTTTGGGGAGTGCTGTTTTTCTTTGTGATTGCCTGCCTGCCTTTTGTGTATATGTATGCGCGCGCGGTGGAGCGTGTGTGCTTTGTGAAAATTATGAGACCAGCGGCATTAACAGAGGGAGATTGGTTAGTTCGAGATGTTCGTGTGGGAAATCGTATTTTATATGCGAGTGTTCACGGCTTAACTATGAAAGAGATTGCATTGTTAAAGCGCCGCAAGAAATCTGTCTGGATTAAACAAGGAGTGCCGTTTGCCCTTGCTTTCCTGATTGCATTTTTGATTATGGTATTCTACGTTTTAGCCTGATGAGTGAGTTTTGAATTGGAACGGCTGTCGCCTGTTTCTTTTTCTGAGGCATTTTTCTTTTCTTTACTCTGAGTAATGCTATAAGCCCGCTTAGTTCTTTTTCTGAGGCATCATAGCGATGAGAATTGAGCGTCACTGGTTTGTCATAGACCGGAATGACGTTAATCACCTGCTCGCCAAACTTGTTCTCTGTCTGAATTTCTGTGTTTTTTGCCTTGAGTTTGCGTACGAGATGCCTGGCTAACTTGCGAGCGAGGGTGAGGACTTGCGGATGGAGCGCACTCGTTAGTATGGTCTTTTGTTTTGGTATGACAAGTATATGGCCCTTTGAGACTGGTTTTATATCAAGCACGGCTAATGCTTCTTTGTTTTCGTCTAATTTATGAGAAGGTATTTCGTCGTCGATAATCATGCGCATGACGCTTTTTTGTGAAGTTTTCTGCTGTTTGAGCATAGCTTCGAGCGCTTCGGCAGACATGCTGTTAATCTGTTGCTGAGCTGCTTCGCGCTGTTCTTGCGGGATGTGCTGGATTTGTTCGGAGAGCTGTTCTTTGAGTTCTTCTATTTGCTCGGGAGTTAACATAATAGATTGGAGAAAAAGAAGCTTAAATAATTAACCAAATGCCCTGCGGTAGTCTTCAATTGTGACTGAAGATACATGTGCGATGTTTGAGAGGAGTGATTCAATGATATCTGTGCCTTTTGATTCTGGGAAGGCGAATGATATGATCGCTGCCTTGAGTCCAAACGCAATATTTTGTTCTTCTATATGAATGCTCTTCGCGCCTTCTTTTTCGAGGCTATGCTGTGCGGTTTTCTTTATATCTGCAAGATTTGCTTCTGGAGAGTCAGGCATGACCTTAACTTTTACGATTACAATGCTCATTATATTCCACTAGAAAATGTGTTTTTAAAGATTTGCTTAGGGATGGCTCTTGTTGATAACAGAAACGGACAATTGAATCAAGCAAGGCATTAGGAGATTTTCATGCGCTAATTTTTCAAGGTTTTTAGTACGGGGCGATTGTCATAATGCTTTTAAAGATGGAATTTCAGAGATTGTGAATGGAAACATATAACCGCCTTGTTGAGCGCATGTCTGTTTCATTAAACCTGCCTGTTGAAGAGGTGGAGCGCAAGATAGAGGCGAAGCGCGCCAAGTTGTCGGGGCTGATTTCCAAGGAAGGCGCGGCACAGATTGTGGCTGCTGAATTGGGCGTGAGCTTTGATAATGCGCTATTGAAGATTGCTGAACTGGCTGAAGGAATGAAACGCGCGCGCGCGATTGGCAAGATAACGCAAATGTTTCCTGTGAGAAGTTACTCGAAGAACGGAAAGGAAGGCAAGATTGGGAGTTTTCTTTTAGGAGATGAGAGTTCGAATATTCGCACGGTGTTGTGGGATGCGCATCATATTGGGTTAATTGAGGACGGGACGCTGAAGGTTGACAGTGTTGTGGAAGTGCTAAATGGGGGGGTGCGCAATGGGGAACTGCATCTTGGAGCGTTTTCTGATATTAAGTTAAGCAACGAGGTTTTGCAGGAAGTACAGACACACCGTCTGCTTGCCTCTGGGAAGTTGCGGGAGGCGCGCGTTGGCATGGACATGAAGGTGCGCGCCACTGTAGTGCAAATCTTTGAGCCCCGCTTTTTCGATTCCAAGCAGGACCCGAATGTTAAGCGTGCGCTGTTCAACGCGGTGATTGATGACGGAAGTGAGACAATGCGGTGCGTGTTTAGCAATGAGCAGGCGATTGCACTTGGCATGGACGCAGATAAGATACTTGATATTGCTGCGTTTCCAGCGTTCAAGGAAGCGCTTTTGGGGGAGGAGCGCTACTTTGTGGGAAGCTTCAAAAATAATGCCTATTTCAATAAAATTGAGATGAGCTTAAGATCTGTTGAGTTGGTTGATGTTGGCGCGTTGATTAAGGAATTTGAGAGTGCCGCGCCACTGTAATCTCTCTCTTATCTATTCTGTTTTTACCGCGTCGCAATAGTTTTAAACTGGTCTAGCGTGGAAGGGATATGTTAATGCGGACACATCTGGCGATAGCATTTTTCGCAGCCCTATTTCTGCTGAATCACGTGACTTATAAGTTTATTTTTATCGCGGTGACGCTGATTGCCACGATTCTGCCTGACATTGATTCGGCGTTCTCTACGATTGGCAAACATAAGATTGCACGTCCGATACAGATGCTGACGAAGCATCGGGGATTTGTTCACAGCTTCACACTTTGTTTAGGCATATCATTTTTGCTGGCTCTTTATCTGCCGGTGCTCGCGCTTCCTTTCTTTTTGGGTTATGCGATGCATTTGTTGACGGATTCGTTTACAGTTGAGGGTATCCGTCCGTTCTGGCCGTTCAAGAGTGTATCTAAGGGTATGCTACGTGTCGGTGGATCGATTGAGCAAGCGATTTTCATCGGGTTCTGTATTGTAGATTTAGTGCTGCTTGTGTCGCTCTTTCTGAAATAATTTTTAGTTATATCGACATGTGTTTTGCATTAGCAACATGTTTATATATCGCTGGCTTTATTCGAGGTTGTGGCTAAAACCGAAGAAAAAGAAGCGGCAGTTGTGTCCGAAGGCGAGCCTAAAATTACAGACATTCCGGGCATTGGTCCGGGCATCGCGGCAAAACTTGAGGCTGCCGGCGTGTACGATTTAATGGGTTTGGCAGTCATGAGTCCTTCTGCACTGTCTGAGCTTGCTGGCGTGGGCGAAGGCGTGGCGCGCAAGGCAATCCAGGCTGCGCGCTCGATGATGAAGCTTGGCTTTGTTGACGGAATTGAGTTTGAGCAGCGACGCAAGGACGTGAATTATATTACCACGGGATCAAGGAATTTTAATGATCTCTTGGGGGGAAAGGGTGTTGAATCTCGTTCCATCACTGAAGCGTATGGTGCGTTTGGAAGCGGGAAGTCGCAGCTGGGTTTTACTTTGGCGGTGAACGTGCAGCTGCCTCCTGAGCAGGGGGGAGTGAATGGAAAGGCGGTTTTTATTGACACTGAAGGAACGTTTAGGCCTGAGCGCATCAAACAAATTGCTGAGGGCGTTGGCGCCAATCCGCAAAACGTACTGAAGAATATTTTAGTTGCGCGCGCGTTTAATTCAGACCATCAGATTCTGCTTGTTGAAAAGATTGGGGAGATGGTTAAGAATGGCGAGCCGATTAAACTGGTTATTATTGATTCGCTGACGGCTCATTTCAGGGCCGAGTTTGCAGGACGAGGACAGCTGGCTGACAGGCAGCAGAAACTTAACAAGTATTTGCACGACCTGATGAGACTGGCTGAGCAGCATAATATTGCGGTGTATGTGACGAATCAAGTCATGGCGAATCCAGGAATGATGTTCGGCGACCCGACGACACCTATTGGCGGGCATATTGTTGCGCATAGCTCTACGTATCGCATCTATCTGCGGCGAGGGAAAGCAGGCTCACGTGTTGCCAAGATGATTGATTCGCCTAACTTGCCAGACAATGAAGCGCAGTTCTTTATCACTCAACATGGTGTGCGGGACGAAGGTGCGGAGGAATAGGGCGGGGCTTTATTGAAAAAGGTAATAATATAAAGGATTGTATTCTATCAATTTAAAATGGGGGAAGCAACTGATGATTGCGCTATTGTGGTTAAGAATATATCCAAAAAATTTGGGGATGTTCTCGCCATTGATAATGTTTCATTTAAAGTAAGAAAAAATAGTATTTTTGGTTTATTGGGATCGAACGGAGCGGGCAAGAGCACCATGATTAGCATGCTTGTCGGTCTTCTCGGCCCTTCTGGCGGGGAAATTACTATTCTTCAAAATAGAGTTGGAGCGACATATCCTGCTATCTTAAAGAAGAAAGTAGCAATTGTTCCGCAAAGCCTGTCTTTATACGAAGATTTGAGCATATATGACAATCTATATTTCTTTGGCAACGCATATGGGCTTTCTTCAGAATTGATTAGAAAAAAGATTAGATTTCTTTCAGACACCTTGAGGTTAGGGGATATTTATAGAAAAGTTAGGCATTTATCTGGAGGATATCAAAGGAGGGTTTCGCTTGCCATGGCCCTAATGGGAAATCCTGAAATCATACTGCTTGATGAGGCGCTTGTTGGAATAGATTTAGAAACAAGAGAAGTAACTTTAAACTTTCTCAACGGTCTTAAGAGAGATAAAACAATTATTTATACAACGCACGCATTGGAAGAAGCAGAAAACCTCTGTGATGAAATTGTATTTTTACATCATGGGAAAAAACTGAAGGGCGGGCTGACAGAACAGATTGTTGAAGAATACGCAAAGAAACATCCGAGCGAGATTAAAGTTACCTTGCCTGATTTCAAGGAGATTAGCAAAATTTGCCTGCTTCTTAAGAAAAAAGGATATAATGCAAGTTCACATCAGACTACCATTTCAATAAAATCTCTGTCTGATGAGCAGGATTTATCAAAAATAATTTCTATTTTAAAACACGTTGCCAATTATAGGGCAGATGTGATTGACTTTTCTATTAAAAAACCGGGTTTGAATGAGATTATGCTTGATCTTTTAAGCAGGGAGAGAAAATAAGATGTTTTTATCGGTAATAAAAAAAGAAGCTAAAGAACTTTTGCAAGATAAGGGATTTTTAGCATTGGCGATTATAGAACCAATAATATTTATTTTAATATTCGGATCAACATTTCAAAATAGCCCCGAGAATATTTCAACAGTTATTGTGGACATGGATAACTCTGCCTTTTCTTATTATGCGATACAGGGAATAAATGAATCCGATGTTTATAACGTAATAGATGTTGTTAATACCCCCCTTGAAGAACAAATAAATAGAGCAAATCGCAGCGAAATAAGGGCAGTTATATACATCCCTAAAAATTTTAGCAGGGGAATTAATAGTTCGGAAACTACCACAATAGAAGCTTATTTTGATAGTTCTGATTTTATTATTTATGCTTTTTTATCAGGAGCACAGGGCGAGATTATAAGGAATTCTCTTAAAAATATAACTTCGGATATTGTAAATGATATAGAATCCGAGAAGGATTATAACAAACGAAAAGTTGACGAAATAAAATCCATATTTGATACTATCGAATCTCAGATATCCTCCTTAGAGGATAATTTTAATGAAAGTGAAAGAAGCAAGGAAGATTACACTAAACGGGTAAATAAAACTCTTAATAATATTAAAGCGGGATTCAACACCCAACTTGATTTTTTTAGTAACGCAGAACGTTCAATCTCAACGATTGTTTTATCGCTGCAGTTATTAGAGACCTCTAACAATACTCAAAGAGATGGTCTTATAGGAGGGTTACAGGGCATACAATCTTCCTTTTCTTCTATAAAGGTCAGTATTATTGGTTCTATTAGCGAATTAAACGGCGCTTCTCTATCGGGCAATCTTAGCTCTACAACAGAAATCATACGAGACAAACTTAATACTATGAAAGACCAGTTTTATAACGCAGAAGCACTATCTCGTGATGTTAATCTTGATTTATCAAGATTGAAGGGTGCTTTCTTAGCTGAACCTATTTTAATAAAAGAGAAGGCGATACATGGGGAAATCACTTATTTTGATAGTTTGGGTCCCGGAATATTGTCTTTTATTATATTCTTTATTGCTCTTACTGCTCCAACTATCAATATAATAAAAGAAAAAGAGAATAACACTCTTTACAGACTTTCTACAACCCCTTCTTCTGGTGCAATAATATTTATGGGAAAGTTTCTTATTTTCTTAGTTTTTGGTTTTATAGAAATGATTTTCACGCTTTTTCTTGCAGTAGCTTTCTATAACATGAGAATAAACGGATCTTTTTTTGCTACGTTTACTATACTTTTTTTAGTTGCCTGTTCTGCGATTTCATTCGGTTTGTTTATTTCATCTCGAATTAAGACAATTCAACAGGGACTTTTAGTCATTCCAATGGTTATTGTTCCGTTCTTTTTAGTTTCTCGGACTTTTTATCCGGGAGATTTTCTACCTGTTTACATGAAATATGTTTCATATTTAAGCCCATTAACATTTTCAACGCACGCATTAAGAGAGGTTATGTTAAAGGGCGTAGCATTAACAAGTGTTCTCAGCGATATAGCTGTTCTCCTCCTGTTTATATTCATCCCCCTGATATTGTTTATAATCTCATATAGAAAGATTAAATATTAATAGTTCTCTTTTGTAATATAGCCATGGCATTTCGCGCAGCAAGGTTAAGAAAGGAGTGGTTGAATATTCTATTTAATTTGGTTTTTGCTATTCTTACTTTAATTTTAACTATTCTTTTCTACAGAAGCGTTTGGTTGGCAGTTGGTTTGTTAGTTATTGTTATGGTTTTTGGAATGTTAAAGTGGCGTTCGCCACTTGTTATTTTTGTTTTTATTTTCGGCGCGCTGTTTGGAACTTTTTCAGAAATTGTGGCAATACGATACGGAGTTTGGACATATGCGATTTCAAATGTGGCTGGCGTGCCGTTCTGGCTGTTTGTGGTGTGGGGAAACGCAGCCATGTTTTTCTATCAAATGGCGGTAGAATTTGAGCGGCTTGGATTTCACCGTTAAAGATGCCCCCACGAGGAATTGAACTATATGCTCGTACTCGGATTTGAACCGAGGTTACAACCTTTTTGCCACCTTGACCGCAAGGTTGCGTCCTATCCAGGCTAGACGATACGAGCTTACTTGTTTGAACTTTGGAGGGTTTTTAGATTTAATGCCTGCCTCAGTTTTAATTTATTTTTGGGATTATTGGATCCTATTTCTTGTCGCCATTTTTCTATCATAAATTTTCCGTTAATATTTATTACCCATTTTCCCGCATATACGATAAAGCCAAGTTTTGTTAACATATCTTTAACTTGCGCGATTAATTTTTCAGATTTTATTGTTATAGAAATTGTCGGATAATTTTTTTTTGATTTGATTATCGCAAGATGACCATCCGTATCAAATAGGCCCCTTATGCAGGCCCGATAAATTTCTTTATTTCTGCTATCTAACACCTGATGCGGTATTTCAATTTTATGGATTTTTTCTCCGTATGGGATGTCCAGCACTTTATTTTTGAATTCACATACAGCTTTTGAGTAAATTTCAAATCCAGAAACGCTCGGCAGGCGCATTAATTTCAGATTAAGGTTGTAAAGTTTTTTGTAAAGAGGAAAAAGAAATTCAGTCACATGCCCTTCTTCTTTCTTATTGGTCTTTACAGAAAAATAATTTTTATTTTTTGAAAGGCATCCGTCTCCTAGATGTACCCCTATCTCTTCTGCTAGTTCTAGAGACATTCTTTCTGGTAGCCGAATTTCTTTTGATTTATCGTTTCTACTAAAAATAACGTTGTCTGTTTTCAATTCTACTTCTTTGTTTGTAAAATAATCTTCGTTGATTCTTTCTAATTCCTTGCTTTCTCTCTCTCTCTCTTTTTCATTCTTCCCTCTATCGCTTTTCTTGCTAAACTCGTGCCATATCTTTCTCTAAGCGTATTTATTGCTTTTTTTCCAATAACTTTTTTCATCTTTCGATATCCCTCCTCTCCTAATTGTCTCTTTGCGTTTTCCACGCTTCTTTTTCCGCCGATTAGCCCTCCTTTTATCATCCCCCAATTATCTGGTTTTCTTTCTAGAACTGTTAGGTTGTTTACGCAGGCTGGAATAATTTCGCTCGGGATAGAACGTTCGCCTAACCTCCAAGTTTGTAAGGTTTTATTTGGGATTTGCATTTTACTTGCAAGCCCCTTGAATGTCTGAACACTATATTTATCTTTCAATAATAAAAATAAATCTTCTCGAGATTTTTTTGTAAGAACTAATCTCATTCCTTATTTTACGAGCTTCGTTATTTATATCTTTCTATCCGATAAACTATGAGGGCGCATAGAAACTATAATTGCAGGGTTTTTAAACGTTAATTATTTGGCTTAGCAATTAACTTGCCTGCTGTTCTAAGCTTTGCTTCGCGTCCGCTCGCTTCTAGGTCAAGCAGTTGGTATTTGATATGGACCATTATATCCGCCACAAGACTTTGGACTGCGCGATAATCTCCAGTAAGTTTTATTTCTTCTGCGGGTATTGCAAGCATTCGGGCAACAGCATAAATTTCATAGAATATCTGCGCGTCTTCTTTTCGCACCTTCCACGGCTCACAGTAGTCATTGGGTGGAATTACTGTGCCTTTTGCGCGCGCTAAGTCTTGAACGTGCCCCCTTAGGCAGTATATTCTTTTTTGAACGTCTTCTCCTCTATCTGCCCCATGTTGTCTTGGTGGCAGTGCAGGTCGGTTCATTGCCGATATGCACGAATCTAGTTCGGTTTCAAGCGTCCCAAGAAATTTCCTTCTTTTTATTTCAGGTTGGAGGTTATAGGTGTTTGTCAAGGTCTTTTTTGTAAGAATGCAATTCCTTGGCTGTGAACCAGAGCTTAATCTCGCGTTGTGCGGTTTCTACTGAGTCTGAGGCGTGGGCAAGGTTTCTTAATACTCTGTTTTTATCGTTTGCAAGAGCGTAGGATTCTATCATAGCATAATCGCCCCTGATTGTGCCTGGACTGGCTTGACGCGGTTCGGTACTACCAATCATTTTTCTTATGATTTCTACCGCGTGAGGACCTTCAATTACTATGGCAATCACAGGACTCTCCTGCAGGAATGTGGCGTTCCATCCCTGAATCATTCTACCGTATTCCATATGGAATACGGTAGAATGA
>Ga0209541_10002178_pt1 | contig 37465 bp, 38 predicted proteins | sample RifCSPlowO2_01_FD_184027 | JGI IMG/M metagenome (GOLD analysis project Ga0209541, IMG submission 184027) | Groundwater microbial communities from Rifle, Colorado - Rifle CSP2_plank lowO2_0.1 (SPAdes) (version 2) | ecosystem: Environmental > Aquatic > Deep subsurface > Groundwater | place...
TTTCGCTTCTGATATCCGGGTTAAAGGTAAACCCCAGGCTTCGGGCGGTATCAATTGCTTTCTGGGCATCCAAGAAACCACTTCGTTTGGTCGGTGCATAGTAAACACTCATTCGGTCGGGGAATTCCGGAATCACTCCGGTCGGCAATTCGAGGGTCATTTTTGGTCTGCCGTTTTCCTTCGGGAAAATAACGGCCGGCAGTAAACCAAAATCCATGGTGGGCGCCGCTGGGGCAGGAGGGTATAGGACCCTGTAATAGCTAATAGCGGCGCCTCCGACGAACCAAAGAATGCTGATGGCCACAAAAGCCACCGCGCCGTATCTGATTACTTTTCTGGTTAATTTCGCGGTTTCGGTTAGACTCGCCATAGTATTAATTCAAGTATACTATTCATAACATGGACCCAGCCACTATCCGCACCCGTTTCGCTCCCTCCCCCACCGGCTACCTTCATGTGGGTGGTCTCCGGACTGCCGTTTACGCTTATGCACTTGCCAAACACGGTCGGGGTCAGTTCATCGTCAGGATCGAAGACACCGATCAAAAACGGGAGGTCCCCGGGGCCAAAGACAAGCTCTACGACATTTTGAAAACCTTTGGCTTAAACTGGGACGAGCTTTATGTCCAGTCGGAACGAGTTGGCTCGGGAATATACGAAAAGGCGGCCAAAAAACTTCTCGACGAAGGTCACGCCTTTTACTGTTTCTGTAAACCACTGACCAAAGACGAGATCAAGGAAAACCGCAAAAGCAAAATCCAATTCCGTGACCCCTGTCACAATCTTTCAAAAGAGCAAGTCGAGAAGAAACTTGCCGCCGGCGAAAAACCGGCCATTCGCCTGAAAGTTCCGGATGGAGAATTTATTTCCTATATCGATTTTGTTTTGAGGAAAAAAACTTCCTGGAAAACCGATGTTGTTGATGACGCTATGCTTTTGAAGTCCGACGGTTTTCCCACTTATCATTTGGCCGTCGTCGTTGATGACCATGACATGAAGATCACTCACGTCCTGCGCGGTCATGACTGGCTGCCGTCTACTCCGATCCACCTCCTCGTCTACCAATATCTTGGCTTTGAAGTCCCCCAGATCGGTCACTTGACTGACATTCAGGACCCCTCCGGTGGCAAACTGAGCAAACGCAAAGGCAATGTCGCGGTCGAGCAGTTTATCGCCAATGGTTTTCTGCCCGAGGCCATCCTCAACTTTGTCATTCTCCTCGGCTGGGCCCCGAAAGACAACCGCGAAATGTTTACCCTGTCCGAATTTGTCGAACATTTTGATGCCAACGGTTTTCAGAAAAGCAATCCGCTCTTCAATACTCAAAAGTTGCTCTGGTTCAACGGTCAATACCTGCGCCAAAAGTCAGACCGGGAGTTACTCGAACTACTCCGGCCACATCTAAAGACCAAAGCTGATGACCCACTGCTTCTCCAGATCATCCCCCTTGCCAAGTCGCGGATCGCAACTCTGGCCGAGTTTGAACCCCTGACAAGGTTCTTCTGGCAGCGCCCTGCACCTCAAGAGCAGATTAGTACAACCAAAGAATATCTCGCCGACGCCCTGGCGATTCTTTCGAAAGTCGGCTGGAACAAGGAAGCCATCGAAGCCGACCTGGTAAACTCCGCCAACTCGAAAGGCTGGAACCGGGGAGGGTATTTTATGGCCCTCCGTCTCGCCATCGCCGGCAGCCGCATTTCCCCGCCGCTGACCGAGTCGATGTTGATCCTTGGCAAAGAAGAAGTCATCAGTCGCCTAAAACAGAACTTGGAATAGTATGAATACTCCTGCCATCGGCAGCAACGCCATCAATGCTCTTCAGAAACGAAGTGAGCTACTCCGGAAAAAACTCAACGAGCACAAAGCAGCCAAACATTTTTTTACCCGCACCTCCCTCCTTGCCTACGATCTTCGCCGGAAAAGTAGTCGCCTCTTGGCCGGTGCCGGCCTGACCGGCGCCTTGCTCCTGTCTTCTGCCAACCTGCCCAAGCTGATGCAGCTCCCAAGTGCACAGGTCGCGAAAGGGGAAACTCCGGCAGAAGCACTACAAAGAACGCTCCCTTCGATCACTCCCCATTCCCCGGCCAAACTAGAAGAGGATCAGGCCAAAAAAATTGAAGACGCCGTCTACTCTGCCACCGGCATGAAAGCCAAAGCCGTCTACGAAGGTCAACAGCTCAATCACCAGGTCGGCTACATCGGCTACGAACAGCACCTGCGCCGTTATCCCGGAGATACCATTCTCGATCATGATGACGAACAGATCGCCGGTGTTGCCCCCGGACTTGGTGCCTGGGGTTATTTTGCAAAAAGCCGATCGGAATTCACTACCCAGGACTACCTACGCGAAAAATATTACTCCGTCGCTCAAACGCTCTACTTGCCGAATTGGAACCAGGATTTTGTCAAGCTCCGCGACTGGTACAAATATAGAAAAATTCTCGTCGTCAATCCGGCCAACGGTACCGCCGTCGTCACCGCCCTTGGCGATGCCGGACCGGCTCATTGGACCGGCAAACAGTTTGGCGGTTCGCCCGAAGTCATGAAAGTCCTCAATCTCCACCTCGGTCCCCGCAAAGGCTTGGTGCTATTCTTATTTCTAGATGATCCCGAAAACAAAATCCCCCTCGGCCCCGTCACCCACCCCTTTATCAACACCAACACCAAATAAAACCATGTCCATCATTTTTTACGATCATTTGGTCAATAAGGGCGATGTCCTGCTTCTCATCGAAAAAAGCAATCAGCCCGAAAATCACAAAGGCAAAATGAAGCAGCTGGTCGACGATATCGTTCATCAGGGCTTGGTCGAGTACATCCTCCAGAAACTCCATCCCCACCAGCACCACACCTTTCTCTCCCGTCTGGAATCCGCTCCCTACGACCCCGAGCTGATCGATTACCTAAAAGCCCATTCTGGTCCCGAAATCGAAAAAGAACTCGGTGAAGAAGCGGACAAACTTCTCGCGGATGTCAAAAAAGATTTGGCAGAATAACTTCGAGAACGAGCGATACGAATGTTTCCTCGATTGGCCCTTCTGCGCTCACTGGTGTTAAATGCCAATTTTGAGCAATTAGCCTCAGTCTTTCTTCAAGTTTGTGGTGGTATTTTTCCAAACGGGTTCTTACCCCATGCTCAGTGTCATCCTTTCTGTTTCTGCCATCCTCTCCGACCAGTCGTTCAATGCTTATTTCATCCGGAATTTCCAGAAGTAATACTGTGATCGGGAGGTCGCCGCGACCGGCCATATTTAAGACCTTCTGAAAATCTTCAGTTTCCTCAACCGTCCGCATACCGCCGTCAAGGACAAAACCGCCCGCGGTATCTTCTTGTCCGAAGCGGAGCGCCAGGATTTCCAGTAGTAAACCGCCATCCAGATAGGCGTGTTCGGCAAACATCCTGCGGCAGGCTTCGCCGTACTTGGTGGCAAAGTCATTCGCCGCCAGGTCACGCAAGGTATCTCCGGTAGAGATATATGGCTTTCCCGTCGCCTCCGCCAACTTTAGAGCCTGAGTTGTTTTGCCCGACCCCTCCGGCCCGATGAAGACAACGATCCGTCTACCCAAATCCAGCCACTCCTTGCCTTCTTTTGGAACACCAATTTCTTTGCTTGTCCACTTTCTCATTCAGAAAACTATATTTTTGCCAACGGCAAAAGTCAACGCCCAAATCCTGCGGCATTCCAACAGTAGAGACGTGGTAGAAAAAAGGCAGTTCACCAATGTTCCTTGTCCCGATTAAGAAAATTTCTTTTAAATAACTTTAACTCGTAATGCAGTTTCCAGTAGGCCATGGCAATTTGTCCGGGATCGCCAGTTCCTTTCGCCTGATTGTAGCGAATTCCCGAAACGATGATTTCCCAAAAGCCGGCTAGATCTTTCGTGTGAAGCAGATAAAGACTCGATTCACATAAGATATCCTTGGCGGTAAAAACTACTTTTTCTCTTTCCACGGCCTAAAGGGATTTTTTGAAGACATGTTTATGCCAAATACTTTGCGACCCTCTCTTCTAATTGTGTCAGTTTATCCATGCGTTGGCCGTTTACAAAAAATGTCGAACTTCAATGTGTAAGCTCTCAGCGAAAAAGAGTTATGTAATATTCTCATTTGTATAGTTCTTAATAGTCATATTTCCTATTTTTGTCTCGTATATCTAATTCTATAAAACCTTTTGCATTTTTCACAGAATTCAAAGTAAATGTTGTGCTATCTGCCCCTGGAATAATAACCCCCCTATAGTATACAAACCGGTTATCTTTTGCGTAGTCTTGTATTGCAAAATAGCTGTCGATTACAGAAAAAGATTGTCTGTCTGCTTGCTCAACCTTCTTTACCCCATCACATAGATAGTAGTAAACAGTATCTTTATCTGCTGCGTACCCAGAGTTATAGTGATATTTCCTTATACCTTTTGAATGGGGGTTTTCTGTTGTTTGTGCTATCAAGGCTGTGAATGTTTTTGCGTCAACATTGTCAAAGATGGCATCTGGACACTCCCCCCAATTGACAAATATCACAGAATTATTATCCTTAACTTCCGTAAACTTTATCGTACTTGCATCATGGAGCACGATCCTAAACGAAAAATTAGGTGAAAAAAAGTCAACTTTCGATTTCGGATGACCTGTTTGAGATATTGCGTCTGCACCGACTATATTGCTTTGTAATATTATTCCAAGAAATGGATGGGCCTTAAAAAGAATCTGGTATCGAAATCCAATCACAGCCACAAACAGAGTAATGAGAAATAATTTAAGTATGTGTATTTTTTTCATAGCTGATTTATTCTGACCCTGATGGTTTTCTTCTCTTTACTGGTTGCCGAGCTTGGACTCGAACCAAGAGTATCCACCTCCAGAGGGTGGCGTCCTACCATTAGACGACTCGGCAATACGTGTTTATTAACTTTTTAAACGCTTCTCCATGTCTGTATCTTTTGATTTGCATCTCTCTTCCAAATGCATGGCCTTTGGTCGAAAAATGTTCCTCATAGACGACCTTGAACGGTCTATGCGGTTTGGTTGCGTTACTCTTGCCTGAGTTGTGGTCTTTTAACCTTCGTCTCAAGTCAGATGTATGACCGATGTAATACCATTCTTTGCTAGCACTATTCAGAATGTAAGTTGTATACATCTTGACGATAGACGACCCATCGCCTAATGGCGAGGCCGCGCCAAAGGCGCTGGTCATCGCTTTCAGCGAGACCGCGTCGTAGGCGCTGGTCGGCAATACGCCTATATTTTACTACGTTAGTCTCAAATCACATCCCGGAGATCCAAAACGTCTACTGGCAAGTCGTGTTCCTGACCACTATCAAGCGCTTCTATCAGTTCCCAAAGTTCGTCAGGTATATCCAATTCCTCAATTTTATTTATTCCCTTATCGACAGTTCTCAATTTCGCAGATTTAAAGCCTGGTTGTTCGCATTCTATTATTTCACCTGGAACTATACTTCTACCAACGCACCATCAACAGTACTATCGTCAATCTCTTTGTATTTCCAAGTTCTGTATCTCACTCCACCAACATCAGTTAGTGGCGTCCACTCCGATGTCTCAATTTCACCAGAAAAATCACCAAAGCCAAGATTAGTTCCGCTAGGTTTATCAAAATCAATTAATTTCTCGCGCTTGTCTCCACCCATTAGGCTATATTTTCCTCCCTTAAATTAAATTGTCTAGTACGCTGCGATCGCGACAGCGAAAGTTTCCTGCGAATAGACACAGCCCCAGACATATTCTCCTCCGGCAAGGAGCCCGCGGTGACCCAAGGTATGTTCCCAGCCGGCGACCGACTCGGCCGGTGTCAGGTAGCCGACGATAAGAAACTCGGCGACATTGTATTTCTCTTTGATATAAGCCAGGTCCGGTCGGGAGAGCGTCGGCTCAAAACCGGCGTGGCCGTCCAGAGTCCCGAGTGCTAGTAGTTGGTTCAGACGAATCGAAGCGACCGTACAGAGTTCATCCTTTTTCGAAAGCGATCCTACGCCGAGCTCAACCCTTCGCTTGTTCACTGCTTCCCAAAGTTCAGGTCCGCCCCAGGATACCACCGGATATCCTCCTGTTCCTAGTTTTTCCACCTTCACTACCATCAGCCTAGCCATCACCACCACCACTCGATAAGAAAAACCCTCTTGTACAATCGCAATTCCTATATCCCGATAGTTCTTATCATTTAAAATTTTCTTTTGCTGTTCGTCTTTGGCCCATTCCTCTGCCAGATTTGTCTCGCCGGTAACCCCATCGGTGTCTATCTCGCCGGTAGAACTAAAGTTATAGCCATTGTTTTTGACCGCGTTTTCCAAAGACAGACCGGTTTTCTCGCCCTCGAAATCCTGGCTATTTTTGATTACCAGAAGGCGTGAAAGTGCCGCTTTGTCCAGTTTGTCATTTCTTTTTAGGGCGATCATTTTATTTGCCGTCCGGTAAGCATTGATCCGGTCAAACACTTCCTGCTCCGTCAGTGTTACGGGCGTAATTTTTTCGATCCGGGTGATCTGTGTCTTTATCAGGCCAACTAATCTTGACCAATTAACTGCCACTAGTGGGATTAGCAATAGCGCCAGGGTGAGCAGAATTTTTTTGGCCATTATTGAGTTGTGATTTTGTATATTTTATCGTCTCCCTCCCGGAGTGATCCGCGCCCGTCCCGATTACTCGTCGAAAAATAGATAGCCCCGTCCGGTCCTTCGATAATATCCCTTACCCGTCCGACGGTGATCGCACCCAGTTTTTCAAACGAGGCGATCGTTTCCGGATCGGTTTCGGAAATTACCGCCCGCCAAACCCCCTCGCCCCGCAAACCGGTGAAAAATAAGTTGTTCTTGAATTCGGGAAAAAGTTTCCCGGAATAAAACATCGCTCCCGCCGGTGCGATTGCCGGGGTGAACAGCAGTTTCGGGTACTCCGTTCCGGCCAGCTTTATCTCGTGATGCGCCTTTGGCCAGCCATAGTTTTTGCCCGCTTTGATCAGATTAATTTCGTCACCACCACCGGGGCCATCAAATCCGCTTGGCCCGTGTTCGGTTTCCCAAAGCTGTCCTGAATCACTCCAGGCAATTCCTTGTGGGTTCCGGTGGCCATAACTGAAGATGGGCGAGTTGGGAAAGGGGTTGTCATCGGGGATCGTGCCGTCGGAATTAAGACGCAGGATCTTGCCATTTTTTGACAGAAGGTCCGCCGCCAAATCAGCCTGAGTTGCCTCGCCCGTGGTCACATACAGTTTTCCGTCCGGACCAAATTTGATCCGGCTGCCATCATGATAGGGAGCGGCCAGGATGTTGTCGATCAGGACTTTATCGACCACCGCCGTAGTCCCGTTGTCCACCAGACGGACTATCTTTATCCTCGGTTTGCCATTGCTATTGTAGGCATATGAAGCGTAGATATATTTGTTCTCGGGGTACTTGGGGTCAACCGTGAGTCCCATTAGTCCGGCTTCCTCTTGGTCGTAGATATTGCCAAAAGTAAAAAGCGGCATCTCAAGCAACCGGCCATTTTCTATCACCCTGATCTTCCCGTTCCTCTCCGCGACCAAGAGCCGCTTCTCGCCGGTGAAGGCCAGACTCCAGGGAACATAAAGATTTGAGACAAAGACCTCCAGCTTTAGAGATTTGCCCGATTCGGCCACCGGCACGCCAATAGGATTGTTTTTTTGAGTCCTGGCAACATTTAAGGCGAAGAATATCCCGGCAACGGCGAAAACCAACGGCAAAAAATACAAAATTTTTTTCATCCTAACCCTTGAGCTTGGCCATCAATTTGTTCCACTGTTCCAGTCGCAGCTTGAGTTTTTCGTCACCGTCAATGATTTTTTTGGCAAGGTTCATGTGGTCCATTGCCATGTTGTGATCGGCTTCGTTGACCGCTTCGGCGATCTTCATATGACCCCCGGATAGCCAAACTTCTTTCTCGTAGGGAGAGGCATCGGCCGTATTGGCCAGTTCGTCCAAGGCCTCCTCCGCCGCACTCAAGGCTGATTTATCCCCGGCGCGGTACTGGCTGACGAACATGTGAACCGAAAAATCTGCGATGACACTTTTCCGGCTGTGGCTCTCTTCGGGGTGGCTCTCGAGGATCTTGACTGCCCGTCCGAAGTTTTCTGCCGCCTGGGAATACTCGCCCAAGTCATACAATATTCTGGCCACTCCTACCAAGGGAATAGCAATGGCCGATTCATTCCCGCTTCTCTCGGCCAGGTCAAGTCCCGCCTCCGCTTCGTGCTTGGCTTTGATCAGGTAGCCGGCAAAGCCGGTACTATCGTAGAGGTGGCGGTAGGTTAAGGTTCTCATCGATTGAATTTCGGCAAAACCCGCCTCGTCTCCCTCCTCTTGGTAGACGATCATCGCTTCATCTTCGAGCTTCAGTGCTTCCGGGAATTTTCCCTCCTCTTGGGCATCTAACGCCTGCTGGTGAATTGACCTCCCTTTTTCTGACTTCATGGGTATAAGTATAACAAAACGCAAATTCTGATTATAATAACTTATGAGTTCGATCGAACACTTCAAGGAAGCCTATGGGCTTTATAACGAAGACGCCCGGCTTTTGGAACAATTCCTGACCGGACATGAGGAGGTCCTCAACCTGACCCATGCCATGAGAGAACGCGCCATGGAAGAGGGTGAAATTGACGGAAAGGATTTTCTCGCCGCCTCCCTTATTGATGAAGAGCTCATCCGACTTTTTTTTCGCCAAGGGGACGCGATTTATTACTGGGACATAGCGCGCCGATCGTCCGATCCCGAGATAGATATTCTATTAGATATGGCCGGACGTTATGTCAATGTCGAAATAGGCTACATCACCCCCCCGAGCAATCGTCGCCGTCGGCCAAATTGACGCCTGCCCGACTCAGGCGGGGCTTGACATTCCCGAATAAAACACGAAAATGGAGTTGTGATTGACCCGACCCCCCTAGCTACCCGTCTTCGTCCCGATTCTCTTTCTGATTTTGTTGGCCAGACTCACCTGGTCGGCAGCAACAAACCCCTGGCCATCGCTATCAAGCAGAAGCATTTATTTTCCATGATTTTTTGGGGTCCCCCGGGAGTAGGCAAGACCACCTTGGCGAGGATTTACGCCAACGCTCTCGATGCCCAATTTGCCGAGCTCTCCGCCGTCTCCGCCGGCAAAGCAGATATCAAGAAGCTGGTCGAACTGGCCGGAAAAGACAAACGACCGACGATCCTTTTCCTGGATGAAATCCACCGCTTCAACAAGGCCCAGCAGGACTTTCTTCTGCCTTTTGTCGAAAGGGGCACCTTGACTCTGATCGGGGCCACTACCGAGAATCCGAGCTTTGAAGTCATCGCCCCCCTTCTTTCCCGCTGCCGCGTCTTCGTTCTCTCCGAACTAACGCCTGACGAGATCAGTCTGATCATCGACCGCGTCCTCACCGCTCTTTCCAAAACAAAAATCAAACTGGACACCGCCACGAGAGATTGGCTGATCGCCGTCGCCAACGGCGATGCCCGTCAGATCATCAATCTGCTCGACAACTGTTTCCGTCTTTACAAGAAGCTCACCCTCGACAATCTGAAGAACACCCTTCAGTCCAGATTCTTACGCTTCGACAAGCAAGGGGAGGAGCACTTCAACACCATTAGTGCCTTTATCAAAAGCATGCGCGCCGGCAACCCCGATGCCGCCCTTTACTATCTCGCTCGTCTCGTCGACTCCGGCGAGGACCCCCTTTTCATTGCCCGCCGGATGGTCATTTTCGCCAGCGAAGATATCGGTTTGGCTCAGCCCACCGCTCTCGTTGTTGCCAATGCCGTTTTTCAAGCGGCAAATACCATCGGCTATCCCGAGTGTGCTATCAATCTGGCTCATGGAGCGGCATACCTGGCTCTCGCCAAAAAAGACCGCGGCTCATACGACGGCCTGCGCTCGGCTCAAAAAGACGTTCGCGATTTTGGCAATTTGCCTATTCCGCTGGAACTAAGAAACGCCCCGACCAAACTTATGAAGGGACTCGGCTATGGCAAAGGTTACGAAATGTATACCAACAAAAGCTTGCTCCCCGACCAGCTTAAGGGTAAAAAATACCTGAAATGAAACTGAAGAAAGTCAAAACAACTAAGTTGTTTCCCAAACCACCGTTTAATTTCGATGCCACTTTTCATAAGCCCGATCACTTCACCTCCGGCGATAATTATTGGGAGCCCGGCACTCGGTGGCAAACCTGGCGGCACCAGGGCTTAACGCTTGGTCTTAAGTTTTCCAGTATCGGCAGCGTCGAAAAGCCGGAAATCACCCTCGACATCTACGCCTCAAATATACTACCAGCCTCTCTTATCGGTTCATTGATTGATGAGATTAAATACCGCTATAACCTCGACCTCGATTTATCTGATTTCTATAACCAGTTCGGAAGTGATGCAATTTTGGGTCCAATCATCGAAAAATGGTTGGGAATGCGGCCTGGTCACCCCAGCTCCATGTACGAATACCTGATTATCGGTATCGTTCTTCAAAATGCGACCGTCCGCCGCTCTATCCAAATGTTTCGCTCCCTCTTAGAAAAATACGGCAACCTCCTGGAGTTTGATGGCCGGAGCCTATGGTGTTTTTGGCAGCCAGGCCGGCTGGCCAATGTTTCTGAACAGGAATTACGCGACCTTAAGGTTGGTTACCGGGCCAAATCAATCAAGAAAATTGATGATTCTTTCAGCAATGGGACTATCGACGAGATAGTCCTCAGAAAGAAAGATCGAGAGACTCAAATGAAAGAACTTCTAAAACTCTACGGTGTCGGACCCGCGACAGTCTGGTATCTATTGTTCGACGTTTTTCATCATTGGGATTTTTTCAATCACATCTCTCCTTGGGAACAAAAAATCTACTCCAAGGTATTTTTCGACCGCGAACCGGAAGATCCCGTACCCGTCGAAAAATTACTAAAACATTTCGAAAAATACGGCCAATATAAACAACTCGCCGTTCATTACATCTGGGAAGACTTGTGGTGGAAAAGAAAAAATGAGAATATTCCCTGGCTCGAAAAATTAATTAGAGTTTAATTTGAAACAATGAAAATAGACGGCGAAAAACTTCAAGACAAAGTTAAGGCAATCGTCAGATACAACACAGTCAGGGGTTGGGTCCAAGAACCGGAGGATTTAAGTAAGTCCATCGTTTTGGAGTCGGCGGAATTACTCGAGCATTTTCAGTGGGATGCCAGTGCCAAAAAACTCAAGTCCAAAAAGAAGCCCAAAGACATGCAAGAAATTGAATTCGAAGTGGCGGACATTTTTTGGTACCTAATTATTTTTTGTAAGGTAATGAAAATCGACTTAGTCAAGGCCTTGGAGAAGAAAATGAAGCACAACGAAGAGAAATATCCCGAAAGTATGTTCAAAGGGGAACATAACTCAAAGTTTTATCACGCCCAAAAGGAAAAATATCGCGCCGCCAAGAAACAGAAATGAAAGTTGGAACCAAGTTGGCCAAAATCAAATCGACTCTGGATATTCCCTTAAAACGGGCGACCCTCTGTTTTCTGGTCAAAGAAACGCAGGTTTTACTTGCGATGAAGAAGCGAGGTTTCGCACAGGGGAAATGGAACGGGGTTGGAGGAAAAATGGATGATAAAGACAAGAACATTGAAGAAACTGCAATTAGAGAAACAAATGAGGAAATCCAAGTTAACCCAACATCTCTGAAACAAGTAGCAGTTCTCAATTTCTTTCATCTTGGTAAGACGGATAACAACCAACAAGTAACGGTCTACTTGACGAGCAAGTGGGAAGGCGAACCGACCGAGTCCGAAGAAATGGCACCGAGGTGGTTCAAAATAAACGAAATTCCTTATGATGAGATGTGGGAGGACGATAGATTTTGGCTACCAAAAGTGCTCAGTGGCGAAACAGTCGAAGCAGACTTCCTCTTTAACAAGAATCAAGTTTTGCTCGAACACGAAATCCAGGTAACCCGCCCAGCAGTTGATATTTTCTAATATCTTCCAATATTATCCAATATATTCTAACATCTTCTAAGATATGCTGAAATATGAATGGGAGATAACCCCCAGGACCAACCAGCTTCTGATCGAACTTGAGGCCGTGAAATTTGTTTTTGATGTCTTACCCAACAAGCCGGAGTTCGAACTGAATCTGCGTCGCCAGTCTCTGTTGAAAAGCTCAGTTTTTTCTGCCCGGGTCGAAGGTTTCACAGATACGGTCAGCTCTCCCAAGAGGGAAAGTCAGAATTTACTTTCAGCCTACCTCCATCTTCATTCCGCGACAGCACCTCAAAAACTTTCACTAAGTTTTATTCGCCGTCTCCACCGGCTCGTTTTTAAAAAAAACTCCTCATCGGGTAATTGGCGTAGTCAACCCTGGGCAATCTTCAGCCAGTCGGGGGCTGTCATCTACCTCGCCCCCCCCGCCCAAGAAGTGCCCATACTTATGGACGAATATGTTGAATATCTTGATCGGCGGGATGATCACCAGGCTGTGGTTGCCGCCCTTGCCCAGTTCGTCTTCGAGAAAATCCATCCCTTTGCCGACGGCAATGGACGGGTGGGTCGTTTGATTTCGTCGTTTTTGTTGGAAAAAAGCGGCTACGGTTTTCGCGGCCTTGCACCTTTTGAGGAGTACATCGAAGAACATCGGTCTTCCTACTACTCGCACCTAGAACCAGCCACCGATTGCACCGGTTTTATTGAATTTTTTCTTGAGGCCCTTGTGTTTCAACTGAAAAAAGATATAGGAAAACTTGACCAAAATCGTCAGGAAGTACCCGAGGACTCGCTCTTACCCCGCCGCCGGGAGATTCTTGAGATTATTCGTGATCATCCCCATTGCAACTTTGACTTCATCCAACGTCGCTTTTCCGCGATCAATAGCAAAACGCTCCACTACGATCTGGCCCAAATGATAAAAAAAGGTTTCATCAGGAAACTCGGTGCCACCAAAGGAGTAGTCTATCTGGCCAAGTAATAAGATAAAATCAAGGTATGAGAAATCAATTTCCGGTTCGGGAAACAATTTTTGGTCTTGAGGATAGTATTGTTTCCACCCTCGGCGTTGTCGTCGGCATTGCCGCCGGTACCGACAGCCGTTATATTGTTCTCCTCTCCGCCATTGTTGTCGTGGTAGTCGAAAGCCTATCTATGGGGGCGGGCACTTATCTGTCAAACAAGTCCCAGATGGAGATCGAGCGGGCGCAAGGGAAAAGCGGCTTTCTTCGCGACCGTAAAATTGTGGCGAAATCAGTCACCGACTCTGTCTTCATGGCCGTTTCGTATATATTGGGCGGGCTGACTTCCGTCCTGCCATTCTTCTTCCTCTCACCCCGTGACGCTATCATTCCATCTGTTCTTATTTCTGTTTTGACCCTTTTTTACGTCGGTTTTGCCAAAGGCAAGATGGCGCGCATTAATCCTTTCAAAAGTGGTTTGGAGATGAGCACGATTTCCCTAACTGCCGCCGGCTTGGGCTTTGTAGTCGGCAAGTTGGCCTCCGTTTATTTGATGAAACCATGATCAAAAAATTCATCACCTTCTCACTTATTTTTGCTGCCGTGGTGATCTCGCTGACCTATTACAACTATCAGAAACAGCAGACCAACCTGAGGGGGGGGGAACAGACCCGGTTTTCAATTGAATTCGGTCAAATCCCCGATAGCCTCATGGCAAACCAATACGGTTCGTTTTCTTGGCGTGTTTCCGCCCCCGAGTCATTTAATACAAAATCTACCGGTATCTATTGGAACTATGAAAGCTCACCCTCGGCGTTGACCAAATTCGACTCACCACTGGCAGTAGGTTACCACAACTATACCGAGGATTATGCCTCCGGCCTTTTCAGGCTCCCCGATACCTTCGACCTTTTTATGAAGTTTCCCAAAGCCGGCGTCGTTTACCTGCGCGCCTTTGCCATCATCGACAACGACTATCTCTGGACACAAGAAAAACAAATCCAGGTTTCCGCAAAATGAGAAAAAACTCCTTCTCACTCACCTTTTTTCTCATCCTGACCACCCTCGTAATATTGGTCACCCTCCTCCTCGGCAAAAGCTTGCTTTTCCGTTAGCAATCGGCTACGATATCTGCTAATATAGCCTTGAAACCAAACCATGGCCATCGTCCTAACACCACCCAAAAAACCGGAAGGCAACATTCGCATCCTTCCCCTGATCACCCTCAAAGAGGGCGTAATTTTCCCGGACACCGAAGCCATTCTCACTTTCGGCCGCCCCGCCTCAATTAATGGCGTCAACGAGGCGACCCAAAATAACTCCGAAGTTTGTTTCGTCTCTCAGAAAAGCAGTAAGATCAGTGATCCCAAACCGGAAAATCTCTACTCCGTCGGCACCATCTGCCAGGTCGTCAAGACCTTACCCGTAAACGACGAGCTTCATGCCATCGTCAAAGGCATCTCCCGCGTCAAAATTCATTCCATCGAAATGCAAAGCGGCAAACTGCTCGCCGCCGTCTCGCTCCTCCCAGACGTAGTCGAAAGCAGCCAGGAAGTGACCGCCCTGGTGAACCATGTCACAGGCGAGATCAAAGAAGCTGTCAATCTCGGGAAAAACAACATCGAAGTGCCGACCTTTATGAAGATCATTTCCACTGCCAGCTCGGTCGAGATCAGCCATCAGATCGCCTCCGTCCTGAATATCAAAAACGGCGACAAGCAAAATCTTCTTGAGGAGATCAATCTCAAAACAAGATTAAACAAAATCAGCGACCTTCTCGCCGAAGAAGTTAAGATTCTTCAAATCGAAAAGAAAATTTCCGACAAAACTCAAAAGAAGTTCGACAAAAACATGAAGGAAGCGGTCCTTCGGGAAAGGATGCGGACTATTCAGAAAGAATTGGGTGAACTCGAGGAAGACAGTGAGGTCAAAGAACTACGCGAAAAAATAAAACTAGCCAAACTCCCCGATAACGTTTGGGAAAAAACCAATAAGGAACTCGATCGCTTGGCCAAGCTCTCCATTCACAACCCCGAAACCGGTTACATCAGAAGCTGGATTGAAACCATCGCCGAACTTCCCTGGGCCAAGACTACGATGAGCAACCTCTCCCTAACCCACGCCGAAAAGATATTGAACCAGGACCACTATGGTCTGGAAAAAGTAAAGGAAAGAATTCTCGAGTACATCGCCGTCCTGAAGTTAAAGGCGGGCTTGAAGAAAACCGAAGAGAAATCCATCCCCACCATTCTTTGCTTCGTCGGCCCTCCGGGAGTTGGCAAAACCTCCGTCGGCAAGTCGATCGCCAAGTCTCTCGGTCGAAAGTTCGTCAAGATGTCCTTGGGTGGCATGCGCGATGAAGCGGAGATCAGGGGTCACCGCCGCACCTACGTCGGTGCCATGCCCGGCCGCATCATTCAGCTGATCAAGGATGCCGGAACGAACAACCCCGTTTTCATGCTCGACGAGATCGACAAAGTCGGCAACGACTTCCGGGGCGACCCGAGCTCAGCTCTCCTCGAAGTTCTGGATCCGGAACAGAACGCCACTTTTCAGGATTATTACCTCGACGTTCCTTTCGACCTTTCCCACGTTGTCTTTATCACCACCGCCAACGTCCTGGATACCATTCCACCCGCTCTCAGGGACCGTCTTGAGGTCATCGAGTTTTCAGGATACACCGAAGATGAAAAATTAAACATCGGTCAGAAGTACCTCATCTCCAAGGAATTAATAAACAACGCTCTAAGCAGCGACGACGTCGCCATCCCTACCGGGACGCTCAAGGCGATCATCAAGTACTATACCCGCGAAGCCGGTGTCCGAAACCTGGATCGCTTGATCGCTACCGTGATGCGTAAGGCCGCTATCAAGAAGGCCAAAGACAAGCACTTCAAGAAGGCCATCTTCTCCGATAAGCAGCTCACTGACATCCTCGGACCGAAGCGCTTTACCCATAGCCTTGCTGAGAAATCAGATCAGGTTGGTGTTGCTACCGGTCTGGCTTATACCCAAGTGGGCGGCGACATCCTCTTCATCGAAGTGGCGACTATGCCGGGCAAGGGGAATATTACTCTTACCGGCCAACTCGGGAGTGTTATGAAAGAGTCCGCCAAAGCCGCTCTTTCCTATGTCAAATCCCACGCTAAGCAACTGGAGCTCGACTATAAAAAACTCAGTCATTCAGACATTCATATCCACGTCCCCGAAGGCGCCGTTCCCAAAGACGGTCCGTCCGCCGGACTCGCCATTACCACTGCCATCATTTCCGCCTTTAGCGGCAAACCATTCCGGAAGGAGCTAGCCATGACCGGTGAGGTCACTCTCCGCGGCCGCGCCCTGGAGATCGGGGGCGTCAAGGAAAAAGTGATCGCCGCTCACCGCGCCGGCATCAAGGAGGTCATTCTTCCCAAAGACAACGAAAAAAGCCTAATCGAAGTCCCCAAGAACGTCCAAAAGGATTTGAAGTTCCACTTCGTTGAAAACATGGACGACGTCGTCAAGATCGTCTTCGCCAAATAAGAAAAGTTCCGCAGATTACCGCCAGGACTGAGACTAGGCTTGCGGCTGGAATACCTCCCACTTTCCAGATAATATTTTCCGGACGCAGTTGCTCCAGACTTAGTCTGATCAGTCCGTAACCAAGCAGATACGCACCGGCGATCACCCCCGGCCGGACCTTCTTTTTGGAAAGCCAAACCAACGAAACAAATAGGATTAGATCGAGAGAGCTTTCGTAGAAGAAAAGCGGTTCGCCGTTTTTTCCCATGAGTTCGTTGTTGAAAAAATTTCCCCATCGGCCGATCGCCTGCCCGAGCGGTACCCCAAAAAGTACGATGTCCATCAAGGTCAAAATGTCGATTCTCCTCTTCAACTTGACTTGCCAATAAACTAATAGGCTGGCAATCCCTCCGAGGATCGCCCCCCAAATTCCCAAGCCCCCATTCCAAAGATAGAGAACGCTTTGCGGATCGAGAATATAGATCTCTTGCCACTTGTCGATGACGTGGTATATCCTGGCACCCAAAATCCCGCCGATCACTACCCACCAAAAAAGTGATTCAACTATTTTCTTATCAACGCCCCTCTTGGCCGCAAGCCGTGAAGAACCCTGAAATGCCGCCAAAATCGCGAACCCTAAAGTCAAACCATAAATATGAAAATCAATCCCAAAAATATTTAGACTCATTTCGACAATCTGGTCGCAACTTCCTCGACCGGAATGATTTCGGTTTTTTCCTCGTCTCTTTTCTTCAGTTCGACCCCACCCATTGACAGGCTCTTGGTCCCTACGACAATTCGGTAGGGATTGCCGATCAAATCCGCGTCGGCAAACTTCACTCCCGGGGCAACATCGCGGTCGTCCCAAAGTACCTCGACGCCCGCGCTGGTGAGCGCTTTGTAGATCTCTGCCGCCTTTTCCGCTGTCTCCTTCATACTAACAAGACTGACCTTAAAAGGCGCAATGTTTTCCGGCCAAATGATTCCCCGCTCGTCGTGGAATTTCTCCACAATTACCCCCATCGTCCGGCTGACGCCGATGCCATAGCAACCCATGACCGGATAGTGCCTCTCTCCTTTTTGGTCAACATAGGTAAGGTCAAATGCCTTGGTGTATTTCTGTCCCAGATCAAAGACATTGCCCACTTCGGAAGCCAGGGCGGATTTCAGTTTATCTTTGCCGCATCGGGGGCAGGGGTCCCCCTCTTTGTAAGTTTGGATGTCGTCAACATTGACGCAGAAGTCACAAGTCTGGCAATAAAGAATATTGGCTTCACCGGCATCGGTTAATACTTCAAACTCATAGGAGATCTTTTCCGAGAAGGCTCCTCCGGAAGCCTCCGTTACTTTCGAGTCCAGGCCCAACCGAGAGAAGATTTTTTTGTAGGCCTCTTTGACGATGTTGTAAAACCTTTCAAAGTCTTCCTCCGTTTCGTGCCAGGAGTACATGTCTTTCATATAAAACTCTCTCCCGCGCAAAATGCCCGATTTGGACCTTAGTTCGTCGCGGAACTTCCACTGGATATGATAAACAGCCCGGGGAAGATCGCGGTATGACTGGATAAACTCCTTCATTAGGGGAGTCACCACCTCTTCCTCACTTTGTGCCAGGGCGTATTCTTTATCCGTCCTGCTTTTCAGTTTGAACAAAACATCGACACTGTCCCAACCACCGGTAGTTTTCCAGATCTCTGCCGGGTGAAGGAGCGGCATCAGCACCTCCTCGCCGCCAATAGCATCCATTTCTTCCCGGACGATCTGCTCGATTTTTTTCAGGGTTCGCAGTCCAAAAGGCAGATAGGTGTAGACACCGGCCATCAACTGTCTGACGAAACCGGCCTGGACCAAGAGTTTGTGGTTAACCGTCTCGGCATCTTTGGGTGGTGTTTTTTCCGGCCTGAAAGCCAGCTGGCTCATTTTCATACTCTTTAGTATAACCTCCCCCTGTCATATTTTTTCATACGGCTACACCCCCAAGAGCTTAATAGAGAGATAGGCCACCAATATTCCCAGGGTGAAACCAATAAGCTGTCTGACGGTCTCTTTTTTTTCAGTGGTGTGGTGCAGCTCCGGAATGAGGTCGGACAAAGCAATGTAAAGGAACATCCCCGCGGTAAAGGCGAGGATATAAGGCTCGATACCCGTGAGAAACTTACCCATCAAGTAGATTCCCACGCCGCCAACCACCGTTGCCAGGCTTGAAAGGATGTTCAAGGTGATTGTTTTTCTTCTCGAAAAACCTGCCTTCACATACAGGGTAAAATCCGCCATTTCCTGTGGAAGTTCGTGCGCCGCCACCGCCAGCGCTGTTGCCTTGCCAAAAGCCGGTTCCACGAGGAAGGCTGCGGCAATAGCAGCTCCGTCGATCATATTATGAAGAGTGTCTCCCAACCATACCCCGGTCATGTTTGGACCATGACCATGTGGTTCATGGTGGTGGTGGAACCAAATACTGGTCCTTTCCAGGAAAAACAAAAATAGGATTCCGGACAGAAGAAGCAAAGAGGCCGTCTCAGCCTTTGCCCCGAGGAAGCTTTCCGGCAAAAGGTCTAGGACTGAAACGGAAATCATCACCCCGGCGGCGAAACTGGTCAGCTCCATGATCCGGTTCGTCAGTGCCTTTCTCCAGTAAAGGATAATAATTCCTCCGGCCAGCGAAGCCACCCCGCCCAAGAGCGAGAAAATGATAATGTTTGTTAACAAACTCATTCTTTAGATTTTACCCTACTTCCACCAGGAATATATCTTAATAAAATCCTAATACACATGGTTGTAGGATTTGGCTATGTCAACCAAGATGCTCATCATTGTTGTTTTTGGTTTTATTGTAGTTACCGCCGGACTGGTCTTTGTCTTTTCCACTGGGCAAAAACCCTCCTCGGTCGCTGCGTCCTTTTCCGCTCAGGATCCTGACCGGCCGCAGGCAGAAACAGCTCGAATCTTTTTCGATATGGGGGAAATAAAGGTCTCCGACGTCAAACAGGAAGATTTTTCTCTAAAAAATACCGGCGCGAAGCCTCTGCAGATTCTAAACATAAACTCCAGTTGCAACTGCACCTTTGGGAAAGTTATCTACAAAGATCTGACCACTAACGAATACGGGATGCACGACCAGAGTGGCTACGTGACCGAGATCGCCCCGGGCGACACTGCCATCGTCAGAGTGATCTACAAACCCGCCTTGATGCCAGTCTACGGAATAGTAGAGCGTGAGGTCTATATCACCACAAACGACCCAACCAGACAAAAAGTAATATTTAGTGTAAAAGCGAGAGTTAAATAATATGGACTCAACTTTCTTGTTCGGAATTTCTCTGACCGCGTCATTCCTGGCCGGAGTTCTGGCATTGTTCGCCCCTTGTTGTATTACCTTCCTTTTTCCATCCTACCTCGGGACGATCTTCAAAGAAAACAAGCGGGTAATGTATTACACTCTCGTTTTTGCCCTGGGGCTAGCCTTTGTTCTCGTTCCCATAGCACTTGGGGTCCGCTTCGCCATCTTTTTCCTCGATGCTTATCACCTCCAGATCTACTATCTTGGTGCCCTAATCATGATCCTGATGGGTTTCATGACCCTAAAGCCGATCTTTCATCTGCCCCAAATTTTCCATGTTTCCGGAATTCAAAATAACAAGATCAGTACGGTGAGTATCTTTGGGCTTGGACTTATGTCCGGCCTGACTTCTGCCTGCTGTGCGCCGGTCTTATTTGCAGCGGTAACCCTTACCTCGCTTTCACCCACACTCCTGCAGGCCCTTATCGTCTCTTTTGCCTATGTCATCGGTATCGTCACGCCCCTATTTGTGATGTCGATGTTCTATGAAAAAGCAGCCTCCAAGATCGCCGGAAAAAACAGACAAAAGATTTACAATGTCTTAAGGTATGTTGGTTCCGGGATTTTTTTCCTTACCGGGATTCTGATCGCGATATTTAACTTTCAGGGAAAACTTGAGATGGATCAAGCTGAATCTTATGGCCAGAAAATCCGTCTCCTCGTCTTTGAAATCGCCAAGTATTTTCAAAATCCTCTCTTCGATTTACTCATCTTCGCAATTGTATTATTCATTTTTTTCAAACTATTAATGTACAAAGGAAATGCAGAAAAATAATCTTTTCCTTCCGGTTTTTTTAATCAGCCTGTTAATTAATGCTGTCTTTTTGGCGATTTTTTTATCATCTCAAATAGTCAAATTTAAATCAGGCAAGTCGCAAACTTCCGCAACCCAAGCGACAGCGGCAAGCAAGGACAATTTGTTTGACGAAGTTAATCCGGCAGTCGGCTATGAGATCGATGCTAAATACGGAAACTTAGGACCAAGAATGGTTGCCCTTGGAGTTATCGATTCAAAAAAATTTCTTGAGATTTATGAAAAATCGAATCAGTCACTTACCCCCGAACAAAAAGACATTTTGTTAAAAGGATCTGATACGAAAATAAAAATAACCAGGGACAATTCCTATTTCTTGCTCAATTTTTTCTGGGCAGTAGGGCTTGCCAACAAATCAAAAATCCTGAACGAGGGAGATATGGTGAAATATAGCGGAAAACAAGGTGCTGGCAATTTTGCCTCGACTGGCGGTTGGACTTTGGCCAAAGGGAACACCATGAATTACTACTCAAAGTCATCTCTAATTCAACTGACCAAGGACCAAGAACTTCTGGTTGAATCAGTTGCTTCAAACATCTTCCGGCCGTGTTGCAACAATTCCACCGCTTTTCCGGACTGTAATCATGGCATGGCTCTTCTGGCTGTACTCCAACTCATGGCAAGCAGTGGCGCAACCGAGAGTCAAATGTACGAAGCCGGAAAATACTTTAATGCCTTCTGGTTTCCTGGAAATTATTATGACTTGGCCTTGTATTTCAAGAACAAAGAAGGAAAATCTTTTCAAGAATTAGACCCCAAGACCCTGCTGAGTAAAGATTACTCGTCTGCTTCAGGCTGGCAAGGAGCGAAACAATGGTTGGCCGAAAAGGGACTTATTCAACAACCTCCGAAACAGGCCGGGGGCTGCGGCGTTTAAACTGCCCCAGAACCCCATTTAATGAAAATTTAATGATTTCCTAATATAATATAGTAGTGAGAATTTTAATTGTCGAAGATGAGCATCGGCTCTCGAATATCATCAAAAAAGGGCTGGTGGAAGATGGTTTTGCTGTAGACCAAGCCTTTGACGGCGAGGAGGGACTGTATCTTGCAGAGACAGAGCAGTATGATCTGATCGTCCTCGACATCATGCTGCCGAAACTTGATGGGCTTCAACTCTGCAAAGAACTAAGGAGGGAAAACGTCAAAACCCCGGTTCTGATGGTTACGGCGAAATCTACCACCGAAGACAAAGTGGCCGGCTTGGATAGTGGAGCCGACGACTATATGACCAAACCATTCTCATTCATTGAGTTCCGGTCTCGGGTCCATGCTCTTATTAGGAGAAGTCATCAGGAAATATCCCCGGTATTAAAAGTTGACAATCTGGAGGTCGACCCGCTAAAACATTCTGTCAAACGAGGCGGAAAAGCAATTAATTTGACCCCAAAGGAATTCGCCGTCCTGGAGTTTCTCTTACGCCACAAAACTGAAGTTGTCAGCCGCACCATGATCGTCGAACACGTCTGGGATTATAACTTTGACGGCATGAGCAACGTCATCGATGTTTTTGTGGTTTCGCTTCGGAAAAAAATTGATGGCGGGTTTCCAAAAAAACTTATCCAGACAATCCACGGAGTAGGTTATAAAGTCGATAATTAATTTATGAATACCAAAAGCATCCGTTTCCGAATTTTATTTTGGTACAGTCTAACTCTATTTTTGGCGACTTCATTTATCTTTGGTAGCTTTTATTTGGTGACGCGACAAATTCTTTTTCAACAAGTTGACAAAGAGCTCTCAGTCCATGTCACCAAGCTTTCCGAAATCGCGACACGACAGGGCGCTAGCACACCCGGGGCAATGTTCAAACAACAACTTTACAACGAGTTTTCTAATATCCCCGGAATGGTGGTTGTTCTCCTTGATCACAATGGCAGTATCTTGCGCAGTTCCCTCAGTCCCGATACTCCTTATGTTTCTTTCAACTTCTTATTTGAGCAGGCCAAAAGCAATTCAGAAATTATTTTCCTGAATCAAAATGTCAGTAATGTCCCCATGAGATTTGCTGCTGAACCGATAAAAAGCGGCAATGATCTCCTGGGTGTGATGTTGGTGGCTCATCCAATCGAAGCGATTCAAAAATCCCTCGATTCTCTCTTGGATACCCTAGTTTTTGTTCTTGCCATTTTAATATTCCCCGCCATTCTTGGGGGTCATCTAGTTGCCGGTAGAATCATGCGCCCCATATCAATGATCAGCGAAAAGATGGTCGAAATCTCCTCCGAACATTTGGATGAGAGGGTGAATAATCCTAGGAGTGGTGATGAGATAGAAAAACTAATAGTCACCTTTAACAGTCTGTTGGACCGTTTGCGGGAATCGTTCCAGCGGGAGCGCCAGTTTATTGGCGATGTTGCCCACGAGTTGAAAACACCCATCGCCACACTCAAAAGTGGTATCGAATTAACCTTATCAAAAACCAGGACCAACAAAGAATATAAACAATCATTCGGAGAAACAATCATCGACGTTAACCGGTTATCCACCACTATCAAGAACATTCTTGATTTGGCTTGGCTGGGAGCAGACAGTGGGACTCACCTGGATAACCACTTTGACCTATCTGCCGTTCTTTCTGATCTTTTTGAAATAGCCGTTAAGTTGGGGGCACGAAAACACATTGTCATCAAAACAGAAATAGAACAGGCAATAGTCGTTAATGGGGCCGAAGACAAAGTCGCCAGAGCCATACTTAACGTTATCGATAACGCCATCAAATTCACCCCCAGCGGCAAATCAGTGACAATAAGTCTTCGCAAAAAAGGGGACGAAGCCGTCTTACAAATAAAGGATACCGGCATTGGTATCCCAAAAAAAGACCTCCCCCATATTTTTGAACGTTTCTACCGAGGCTCAAAAGTAGCCAAGACTATTGGTTCCGGGCTTGGACTAGCCATCGCCAAAGGAATAATTGTCGCCCACCATGGAAGCCTTGCCGTGACCAGCGAGGTTGGTCGGGGAACTACAGTAACCATATTTTTACCACTGAACAAAAGCTAATGAAGAAGATTGTTGGGTTAGTAATTCCGTTTTTAGCGACACACGTCCTTTGTTGTGGCGCACTATTGTATTTTTTATGGAGCACCGGACTACTAATTTCAATAGCACGGGAAGGTAGAAGTAGGGTTTATTTTCTGCCCATATTTATTATCGGCCTCGTTTTTTTCTGGTTACACCGAAGCCACAAAAAAGCTTGTCATCTTGAAGGTCATTTCCGTTGGGGGGGATCGGGTCGTCAATTTCCTTTTCTTTTTGACTTTTTACTTGATGATGAGTCTTGTTTTTATCGTCTACGTTTTTATTCCCTGGTGGATTCCTGGGTATGATGGTGGCCTGATTCTTCCTTGATCTCTCATGATTTCTTAATCTTCGCTTTCGTAAGATACAAACATGAAAAGTAAGTTTCTAGTGATTGGCTGCCTATTCCTCCTTGCGATGGTCCTGGTATTGGTATTTATTTTCGGGGTCTCTTTTAAGAGCCTACTTCCTTGGGGTATTTTTCTTCTATGTCCACTGATGCACATTTGGATGATGAGGAACGGTGGTCACAAACATTAACAAAACTTAATTACTCTCTCACAGTTACTTAATCGTAAATCTAATAAGCTTCAATTATTATCAATTAAGCGAACACTGTCACCCCTCGGACAGGAGGGGTGATATCTTCATAAAATCTTAATCCAAAGTTCTGTAAGCTAACCTCCATGAATAAGTGCCAAATCGATATCAAGGGCATGCACTGCCGTTCCTGTGAATTATTGCTTTGTGATGAAATCATAAAAGTACCGGGGGTGGAGGAGGTCAGTGTCTACCAGAACTCCGGAACTGCGAAAATCAAATACGACGGCGAACTAAAGTTTCATGCCGTCAAAAAAGCCATCGAGGATGCCGGCTACGAACTGGGTAAAGAAGAAAGGCCTATTATCTCCAGGAATCTGGGCGATTATCGGGAACTTGGGATTGCCTTCTTTATTGTCATCGCTTTATATTCGATCGCCAAAAACTTTGGCGTATTTGATCTCTCCAAAAACATTTCCGGCGCTTATTCAAGTCTGGGGGTAGTTTTCCTCGTCGGCCTGACCGCCGGCATCTCTACTTGTATGGCCCTGGTTGGTGGTTTGATCTTGGGTGCAGCGGCCCGCTTTTCAGAGAATCATCCAACCGCCACCGGAATCGAAAAATTTAAACCACATCTTATCTTCAATTTAGGTCGGATCGTTTCTTACTTCATTTTAGGCGGCGTCATCGGTTACGCCGGTTCATTCTTTTCATTATCCAGTTCCACCCTCGGGCTTATGACCATAATAGTCGGACTGGTGATGCTCCTGCTGGGGGGTCAGCTTATCGACATTTTTCCGATTCTAAAACGTTTCTCCTTCACTCTTCCTACTTTTCTGACCGATTTTCTGGGAATCCAAGACCGGTCCGATCAAGAATACAGTCACAAAAACTCCTTCGTTATGGGAGCCATGACCTTCTTTCTCCCCTGTGGCTTTACCCAAGCGATGCAGCTATTTGCCATCAAAAGCGGTAGTCCGGTTGTGGGCGCGATGACTATGGGCATCTTTGCTTTGGGTACTGCCCCGGGGCTTCTGGGAGTTGGCGGCCTGACCTCCATCGTCAAGAAAGAAAGCTCCCGTCTCTTTTTCAAAACCGCCGGAGTGATCGTTGTCCTCTTGGCCTTTTTCAATTTGTCCAACGGTCTAAATTTGTTGGGGATTAGTCCCAAAGTTCTCGGCGCCTTTACCACCAAAACTGCTTTGGCCAAAAGTGGAACCGACGACCCGAACGTTAAGCTGGTAAAAGGCATCCAAGAGGTTCGCATGCGCCAAACCTCTCGCGGCTATTCACCAAACTCCTTCACCATTCAAAAAGGCATCCCGGTCCGTTGGATTATTATTTCCGAAGATCAGTACTCCTGCGCCAGTAGCATCGTTTCTCAGAAACTCGGCGTTCGCAAATCACTTCAACTCGGCGAAAATATAATCGAATTCACTCCTGACAAAACCGGTTCAATTCCCTTCTCTTGTTCCATGGGTATGTACACCGGCTCTTTTACGGTCGTCGACGGTAGCGACGCAAACTCAACCAACGTCCTCGGAGCCACCAACCAAAGGGCCGCCCAAACCAACGCTCCCTCGACGGCTGGAGCCTGCGGTAGCGGCGGTTGTGGTTGCGGCGGAGGGGCCAAAACCCCCCAGCCGGTAGTCAGCGGCATTGTCGAGAAAAAAGGCCAGGCCCAGCTCATCAAAGCCTCATATACTCGGGACAAGGACATCGTTCCCAATCAGTTCACCGTCAAGGTTAACCAGCCGGTCCGCTTCGAAATCGCCGTCAACGAGGATGGCCAAGGCTGTATGGGCAGCATTACTCTCCCAGGCCTGACCAATCAGGTCTACGGACTCACCAAGGGCCAACCCATCATCTTCGAATTTACCCCTACGACCATCGGCGCCTACAATATCACTTGTGCCATGGGAGTACCAAGGGGCATTATCCAAGTTATTTAACCTATGCAAACTATCAAACTTTCAGGCTTAACTTGCCCCGCTTGTAAAAAACTAATCGAGAAAAGAGTCGCCGCTATCTCAGGGGTCAACGTAATTGAGGTCGATGTGGTCTCCGGAGAAGCGACCATCGACTCCGATCGCGATATCCAATTATCAGAAATTAAAGAAGTTCTGAAAGGCACTCCTTATCAAGTTATAAAATAGATGAAAAGAATGGACAGAAAAATCGATTTTCAGGTAAAAGGCATGCATTGCCAATCTTGTGAGACGCTTATCAAAGACGAGCTCTCGGATCTTGGCAAAGTCAAAGATGTAGTTATCAGTCACAAAACGGGCAAGGGTTCGTTGGTAGTCACCGGCAAGAAAATCACGGACGAAAAAATAATCGAAGCCATCAAAGCTGCTGGGTACTCGGCATCAATTGGTGAGGAAACGCAGGCTAGTTTTCGCTTTCCCCCGGAAGTCGAGATCGAAGGAAAGATCGATAAAAATGAAAATGGTCAATTCATCATCAAGGGCAAGTTGCGCTTCGGTTCCAGCGAAGATAAGGACGTTCAGAGCAGTTTGGAGATTGTTCCCGGTCAGGAAATCCTAGGAAATAAATCAGAGCGGGTCAATCTGGTGATTTCCGGCATGCATTGTTCATCGTGCGCCTCAATAATTGAACGGCAATTGAAAAAAGTTCCTGGGGTAACTGAGGCCAGGGTCAACTTCGCTGCTGAAAAAGCGTCAATAATTCTTGATTCAAGTCAATCGCCGGTAGAAAGGTTGATTGAGGCGGTCGAAAAAGCTGGTTACAAAGGTTCGCCGGAGTCAGCCGAGGGAGGGCAATCTCAATCGGAGCGGCAACAAGCAGACATAAAGCATCAGTGGAATAAGTTCATTGTCAGCTTCGTTCTCTCTGCCCCGATGATCTATTTTATGTTGTTTGACTTCTTCAGTTTCATTCCCGGCGCCAGGTTATTATTACCCTTCGTCGGCGTAATCTCTCTGATTCTATCTACCCCCGTCCAATTTATTATCGGTAATAGTTTCTACAAGGGCATGATATCCGCTCTGAAGATGCGCACCTTCAACATGGACAGTTTGATCGCCATCGGTACCTCGGTTGCCTATTTTTATAGTCTGGTGAACTTCATCAGATATTTTGCCCTCACCGACTCGCTTGTGGGTTTGAATGGGGCAAAAATTCCCGAATTATATTTCGAGACCGCCGCTTTCCTGATCACTTTTGTTATCCTGGGCAAGTTTCTGGAAGCCAAGGCCAAGGGTAGAACCTCGGAAGCGATCAAAAAGCTGATGGGGCTAGCCGCGAAGACGGCCAGGGTGGTGAGAGACGGACAAACCATCGACATTCTCGCCGATCAGGTCGTCAAAGATGATATTGTCGTCGTCAGGCCCGGCGAAAAAATTCCCGTTGACGGCGTGATCCTGAAGGGATCGTCCGCGGTCGACGAATCCATGATCACCGGGGAAAGCTTGCCCGTCGAAAAACACGTCGACGACTCCGTCATTGGTGGCACGATCAACAAGGTTGGTAGTTTTGAGTTTAAAGCGACGAGAATCGGTGCCGAGACTACCTTGGCTCAGATAATCAGGCTAGTTGAGGATGCCCAGGGATCGAAGGCCCCGATCCAGGCTGTCGCCGATAAAATCTCCGCCTGGTTTGTTCCGGCTGTGATCGGCGTTGCCATTCTAACTTTTGTGGTCTGGTACTTCTTCCTTGGAGCGACTCTTTCCTTCGCCCTGATGGCCTTCACTGCAGTTATCGTCATCGCCTGTCCTTGTGCCTTGGGACTAGCCACACCCACCGCTATTATGGTCGGTACGGGTGCCGGAGCCGAACATGGTATTTTGATCAAAGGCGGAGAACCGCTTGAGGGCGCCAGTAGGGTTAACACCATCATTTTTGACAAAACCGGAACTATCACCAAAGGAAAACCCGAAGTCACCGACGTTGAAGACTTTGGAGAAATCGATGAAGACGACGTCCTGGCAATCTCCGCCAGTCTGGAAAAACAATCTGAGCACCCATTAGCCGAAGCAATCTACTCCTATGCACAGGAGGAGGGCGTCGTCCTGAAAGACGTCGAAAAATTTGCGGCCATACCCGGACACGGCGTGAAAGGAATTATCAAGAAAGTAGAGTATTACTTTGGTAACAGAAAACTCATCGGGCAAACACTCGGACTAAATATCGATAAATACGAAAGAAAGATAAGTAGGCTGGAAGAGCAGGGTAAAACCGCCATGATCTTGGCCACGAAGAAGAATGTCTTGGGAATCATCGGCGTCGCCGATACCGTCAAGGAAACCTCGAGGGAAGCAGTTGAGATGCTCAAAAAGATGGGGCTTGCGGTCTGGATGATTACCGGGGATAACGCGCGAACTGCCAAAGCAATCGCCTCCCAAGTTGGTATCGAAAACGTTCTCGCTGAAGTGCTGCCCCAGGACAAAGCCAACGAGGTGAAAAAGCTTCAGGACGCAGGAAAGAGGGTTGCCATGGTCGGTGATGGAATTAACGATGCCCCAGCCCTGGCACAGGCCAATCTGGGTATCGCCATGGGATCGGGAACCGACGTGGCCATGGAAGCCGGTGGTATCGTCATCATCAAAAACGACTTGCGTGATGTTGTTAATGCCATCGAGCTATCGAAAACAACCGTCCAGAAAATTCAGCAGAATATGTTTTTTGCCCTGTTCTACAACGTCATCGGTATTCCGGTTGCCGCCCGCGTCTTTAGCTTCATTGGCTTGGTCCTGAAGCCGGAATTAGCTGGCTTAGCCATGGCCTTAAGTTCGGTCTCTGTTGTCAGCAATTCCCTGCTTTTGCGTCGATACCGCCCCGGCAAGAAGAATTACATATCAATGTTCGCTCCGGTTATTATGATGGTCGCCTTCACCTTCCTTTTCGTTGAGTTTGCGCGCTTTAGCTCGACCATGGCCGCGGGGAGTCAAACGGAGTCACAAGCAGAGCCTGTGGTGAAAGGAGACAAAAACATCGTCAAGGTCAACTCAGAAGATGGGGTTATCAAGCAATTCTATTTGGTTGGCAACGACTTGCCGAAGGAGCTGGTTGGAAAACTCCCGCCCGATGGTTTCAGTCCGGTGTATATCGGTGGAAAAAAATACCTTCCCGTCTACATCGGTTATTACGAGGCAGAAGCAATGAAAAAGGAGAAATTGTTCGTCAAAGAAGGTGACATTATTTCTGACTTCTTCGGCAACGACGTCATTGTTTCTGGGGTTCTGGCCAAGACGAACTCCGTCTTAGATAACTACAGTTTCGTCAAAGATGGATTTGTCGTCAAGCAAATGAACTAAAATCGTCGCCATTTCCCCGTACTATATTTAGTACAATATAACGACGATGCCCGATAGTACAAATCTATTTTTAATTTTCATCACCGGACTTACCACCGGCGGACTTTCTTGCCTGGCTGTCCAGGGGGGACTGCTCGCTTCTGTCATCTCACCAACCGAAGAAAAAATTAATCAGAAACTCCAGTCTCAGAACCGGATTTTGCCCATCCTCTCTTTTTTGGTCAGTAAGCTCATTGCCTATACTCTTCTCGGCGCCCTATTGGGGCTCCTCGGTACAGTCGTTGATCTGTCCCCCGTCACCCGGGGTTGGTTCCAAATCGCGATCGCCATCTACCTTCTTGGCATTGCCCTTTCCATGCTGGAGGTCCATCCTGTCTTTCGCTACTTCATCATTACTCCACCGAAATTTCTAAGCCGCTTAATCAAAGATCAAAGTAAAAGCAAATCCATCTTTGCCCCGGCCCTTCTCGGGGCGATGACCGTCTTTATTCCTTGTGCCGTCACTCAAGCGACCGAAGTCATCGCCCTGTCATCCGCCAGCCCCCTTTATGGCGCCGCGATCATGGCCGCCTTCATCTTGGGTACCACTCCTACTTTCTTCGCCATCGGAGTTGCTTTCAGCAAAGTTGGTTCACTATTCCAGGGCTGGTTTAGTCGTGTTGCCGGTACCCTACTCGTCATTATGGCGATCACCACTTTTAACGGCGGGCTCGGACTGATTGGTTCGATTTACACCTTACAGAACTTTTACGAGGCAACCGGGTTTAGTTTCGGAACTTCGAAGCCAATCGTCGCCGGAGCCATGGCCGCTACCAGGGGTGGCGTCCAGGAAGTATCTATCGAGGTCAAATCCAGTGGTTACTTTCCGAAGAACATAACCCTCAAGAAGGGTGTCAAAACTCGGGTTATTCTTAATACCAACAATACCGGCGGTTGCGCCCGGTCTTTTACGATTCCCTCTCTTAGGCTCTCCAAGATTCTTCCCGAGACCGGTACTGAAACCGTCGAATTTACTCCGACCAAAACCGGTCCGATGGTGTTTTCTTGTAGTATGGGCATGTACACCGGCACATTCAACATTATTTAACTACCAACATGTTCGGATTTTTCGAAAAAAAATCAACGGGAAATACGAAAACTCTTGTACTTTCCCTGTCCGGCCTGCACTGTACCAGTTGCGCTGTCAACATTGACCTGACTTTGGAAGACCTACTTGGCGTGGCCGATTCGAAGACCAACTATGCCCGGTCGCGGGCGACCATCGATTTTGAACCAGACAAAATCGATCCCGAAAAAATCATCGCCGAAGTTAGTAAACTCGGCTATAGCGCCAAAATAGTCGATTAAGCCACCAATTTCACCCTCTTCAAGGTCAAAGCATTAAAGACCACGATAACGGAAGAAGCACTCATGAGTAGCGCGCCCCACTCCGGGCGAAGAAGTATTCCGTATCGATAAAGCACGCCGGCCGCGATCGGAATTGCCAAAATGTTATACCCCGCCGCCCAAGCCAGATTCTGTTTCATCTTTGTATTTGTCTTTCGGGAAAGCTCGATGATCTTAACGATGTCGAGGGGATTGTTCTTGATGAGAATGATCTGACCCGCTTCTACGGCCACGTCGGTACCGGCGCCGATCGCGATTCCCACATTCGCCTGGGTTAATGCCGGCGCGTCGTTCACGCCATCTCCCACCATCGCCACGATTGACCCGTCTTTTTGCAGTTCCTTAATCTTGTTCACTTTATCTCCCGGCAATACTCCGGCAAAATAAGTGTCAATCGAAAGTTCGTGCGCAACGCTCTTGGCGATACTCTCATTGTCGCCGGTGATCATCGCTACCTTTATTTTCATCTCATGGAGTTTTGCTATCGCCTGGCGGGATTCCTCTCGAATGACATCCGATAAAACAATCACTCCAAGGGCCTCTGTTTTCCCATCCTCTGCTACCCAGATGAATGATTTGCCCTCGTTAATTTCCGCGGCAATTTGATTTTTTAGTTCATCCAATTTGATTTCTTTTTCTTTCATTAGGGCCTCATTGCCCAATAAATATTTTGTCCCATCAATTTTCCCTTCGACCCCTCTGCCCGGAAACGAATTAAAGCCCTCCACTTTCGAGAGTCCAATCTTTTTCGTGGTGGCCTCCTCCACCACCGCCTTAGCGATCGAGTGTTGGGAAAGGGTGTCCACCGATGCCGCCACCCGCAGGACCTCGTCTGGGGTTTGTCCGGCTGTCGGAATGATTTTATCGACCCCAAATTCACCCTTGGTCAAGGTGCCCGTTTTATCAAAGACCACCCAATTGAGGCGGCGGGATATTTCCAGGGCTTTAATATCCTTGATTAGGATACCGACCCTGGCCGCCACCTGGGTGGTAATAGTCGTTACTGTCGGAATGGCTAGGCCCAACGCGTGTGGGCAGGCGATGACAATGACCGTGATTGCCAGAGTTGCGGCAAAAATGGCCCCCTGAGGATCGATTAGTGACCAATACAAAAAAGTTCCCGTTCCTACCGTAATCGCCGTCAAGGTCAAGACATTGGCGGCTTTGTCTGCCAATCGCTGGACCGAAGGCTTGGTTGTCTGTGCTTGTTTGATCAGGTTCGTAATTTGGGCCAGAGCGCTTTCGGCGCCGACCTTGGTGATCTCGACCGTCAGGGCGCCGTCGTTATTTATCGTCCCGCCCACCACCTCGTCACCCATCTTTTTGAAAACCGGTTTTGACTCACCGGTGATCATTGCTTCGTTGACCGAACTTTCTCCTTCGATAATTTTTCCATCCACAGGCACTTTCTCTCCAGGTTTAATGATGACTTTGTCTCCCTTGACCAGCTCGCTTGTTTGCACTTGGACTTCTTTACCTTCGACTAATTTATTAGCAGTCGGCGGTATCAGCTTGGCGAGTTCCTGAAGCGCTCCGGTCGTTCCCATTACCGCTCTCATCTCCATCCAGTGTCCAAATAAGAACGCGGAAACCAGGGTTGAGATTTCCCACCAAAGCGACTCGCCTGGGAAAAGAAAAGTGGCTGCCACCGAAAAGGAATACCCCGAAAGCACGGCCAGGCTAACCAGGGTCATCATCCCGAAATTGCGATTTTTGATTTCCTCCACCGCCGCGCTAAAAAAGGGCCTTCCACCATACAAAGCAACTATGGAACCAAGAACAAAAAGCGCCACGTCAACTCTAGCAAAAGTGAACGTAAAACCAAACCACCGCTGAATATTGGGGGAGAGGAGCAGGATCAGGAGGGTAACCGGCAAAGTCTGAAAAAAGAGGGTTTTGAAATTATGGCCCATCTGGGCATGGTGGGCCGTATGGTCTACCGGCTCTTCCATTTTCGTCATTTCGTGCGCCATCACCAAATCCATCCCGCATTTGGGGCACTTTCCCGGCTCATTCTTGCTGACCTCGGGATGCATCGGACAGGTGTACTTCATACCCCTTCCATTCTACTTCTTCTTCAAAAAGAAGTTGTAGCAGTGGGCAAAACACCAACCGACCAACCAGGCACCGACCGTTGCCGTAACTAGTCCCAACACGAAATTTCCCGTCGTCAGATTCCAGGTCCCGAGTTTAGTCAATTCGATACCGTGGAACCAAGACTGGGCCACCGAAAAGAACCAGTCGGGAAATATCCCTACCAGCAAACGGCAGGCAACAAAAATCCCAGCCGTTATGGTCGCTAAAGCATTCGCAGTTGCCATTGGATCATGTTTCATCAAAAATCACCCCCTTCTGATATCTGTTTAATAACAAATGACCTTTGCTAGCGCTTTCTCTTTGGTTTTTGGATTTCTTTCCAGAAATAGGCGATCCCCAAAACCAGGAAAGTAATCAGGGCCAGCCAGGTGAGTAGGCCCAAAAGGCCCAACGTTCCAAAGCCACCCATCATCCCCCCATATCCTCCATATCCCCACATAGTCTTTAAGTAATTACTAATACCAATTCCATATTACAGTAGAATGATATTAGTTATGGGTATCAAGGTCACCAAAGTCTCGGGAGATATCGTAGATTTCGACGAAGAAAAGCTAGCCCGGTCGCTACGCTTCGCTCGAGTCCCCGACGATATTGCCAAAGAGGCGATCGCCTACGCCGAAAGTAAACTTACCGAAAAGGTTTCCACCCATTTGATTTACGCTTATGTCAACGGTTTCTTGCGCCGCCGCGGTCACATTAGTTATTCCTACAATTACGACCTCAAACGAGCTATCATCCGCCTCGGTCCAACCGGCTACCCTTTCGAGAATTTCATCGCCAAGGTCCTTTCCGCCAAAGGTTACCAAACTCAGGTCGGCGTCACCCTCAAGGGTAAGTGCGTTACCCACGAAATTGATATCGAAGCCAGTAACAAGGAGGAACATTACTTTATCGAATGTAAGTTTCACAATCAGCTTGGAATAAAAACCGACGTTCAGGTAGCGCTTTATACCCAAGCCCGCTTTGAGGACATCAAGGGTAGTCCGGACCTAGCCGCCCACACTGAAAGCCACAAGCCCTGGTTGATAACCAACACCGCCGTCACCAAAGATGTCATCGACTATGCCAACTGCACCGGTATGCGGGTGGTTAGCTGGGGCTATCCCACAGACGGCAGCCTGAGCGACTTCATTATCAGTACTCGCCTTCATCCTGTCACCGTTCTGCAAGATCTCCGGCCAAACCAGCTAAACTCACTTTTTGAAAGGGGAGTCGTTAGCGTTGACGAGTTAAAAATCTTCCTTACTCAGGGCCAACTGCCCCAGAACTTCAGTCAGCCTGAGGCTGACCAGCTTCTTTCCGAAATCAAGAATTTCATCTGATCTAGCCTCAACCTTTCCCTTGACATATCCCATAGTCGTGTGGTATTTTTACCACCGGTCTCGGTTTGACCGAACCAAACTATGAAACCAAATAAGTTTGTACCAAACAACATATCAACAGGCATTTTTTGTGCCCCGGTTTTTGTGCGCAATAAGAAGTGACAGTTCCCTTGTGAATAAACGCCGCGGCACCCGCGGCGTTTTAGTTTCTGACTAATCTGTAGCTCATTCACAAGGAGAAAAATAATGTTTTCCAAAGTCTGGAAGCTGCTCAACCCCTTCCACCCGGTCTTCAAAAGACTCGTCCTGCTCGCCATCTTCTATGAGGCCGGCGGGGTTCTGGTCAGCTACACCGTGCCCACCATCATCCGGTTATTCGAAATGGAGGTTCAAATAGCCATCTGGGCCCTGGTTGTCATTACTATGCTTTCCTGGAACGAGGCCTACATGCGCCTGGACAACCAGTACGACTGGAAAGTCGCCGGAAAAATCTATGAGCCAGTCCGCAAGTTTCTTCGGCTCCTGACCTCCGCCAAGTTCTTGAAGATGCCTCTGGTCTGGCACCAAACCCACGACTCGGGCGCGCTTGTGGGCAAGGTTGGCGACGGAATTTGGCGGACCCTCGACATCGTCTCTATGATCGCTTGGGAGTTCATGCCCACTATGGTCCAGACTGTCCTGAGTCTGGTGCCCATGGTTTACTTCTCCCCCTATGTAGCCTTGCTTTGCGTGATCACCATGGTCATCTTTGTCTGGCTGACTTTGATTGGCGAAGAGGTCAAGAAACCGATCAGAGAGAAAAGACAAGACCTTCTCGAAAAGGACTGGGCCGAAGCGGTCAGCATGGTCCAGGCGATCGAGACGGTCATCACCTTTGGTCTAAAAAAGGTCATGATGGACCGGCTTACCGCGATCCAGAACGCCTACGAAGCGCTGACCTATGAGGAAATCCAGCGTGGCATCTTCGTAGACAACCGCCGGCGGATCCGGGTCCTGACGACGATTCGGTTACTCATCTACGGACTTTGGGTTGTTCAGCTTCATTATCGCACCATCGACGTCCCCAGTTTGATCTTCCTCTCTATCCTGATGGAGCGTCTTTTCAGCTCCTACTGGAAGTTCGCCCGACTGGCCGACCGCGTTTATGGCAACTCCGAAGCCATGAGGCGCCTGATCAACCTCATGAGCGAACCGGAGCCGATCGAGACCGGACATCAATTCGTTGACGTCGACGGTCCGATTGGGATCAGCCTCGATCACGTTTGTCTCGCCTACAAGGAAGAATATAACCTGGTGAATGGAGCCCTTCACGACCTTTCTCTCGACTTCGAAGCGGGAAAGGTCTCGGCTATGGTCGGCCCGTCCGGAGCCGGCAAATCAACCGTCATCGCCGCCTTGATGAAGCTCTTTGAAATCAACCACGGTCAGATCCAGGTGGCTGGGCTTGATATCAGGGACTGGGACAGCACCAAGCTCCTGGAACTTATCGCCCACGTCCCCCCGGGTGATAAGGTCTATCTCTGGGATGAGAGCTTTGCTTTCAATATCCGCATTGGCAAATCCGAAGCCACCGACGATGAAGTAATTATCGCCGCAAAGAAAGCCGGCATTCACGACTTCATTGTCAGCCAGGAAAAAGGCTACGACACCATCATCGGTGAGAGGGGTGTCAAGCTGAGTAGCGGTCAAAAGCAACGCATCGCAATTGCCCGGGCCCTGCTCCGCCGCAACAGCAAAATCATCATCCTCGACGAACCCACCTCTGCCGTTGACGCCCAAACAGAACATCTCATCATGACAGGCTTGAATGAGATTTTTGAAGGGAGGACGGTCATCGTCATCGCTCACCGGTTAAGCACCATCCGCGATGCCGATACGATCTATGTCCTCAAAAATGGGCGCAAGATCGAAATGGGAAACCACAGAAGCCTAGTCGCCCAAGGAGGTTTGTACGCCAAAATGGTGGCAATGCAAATCGAATCGGAGCGGCTCGATTAAACAAAAAAGCCCTCTCGACACTATACGTCGGAGGGCCTTTTTTTGACTTTATTTCCCCTAGGGGATAAAATCAAGCCCAATCATGAAGAAGCTGGTTAGTTGGATTTTCTTTCTCATCTTTCTCTTTGTTGTTTCGCTTCTTGTTCCAAATAACGTCTCTGCAATCACTCCCCAGAGTTTCATCGTTCCAGATAGTCAGCAAATCGCTTTTCCTGGTCAGGATCAGAGTTATTCTGTGACCTTTCGAGGTAACGGCGAAGCCGTTGTCACTGCCAGGGTTGTCTTCGTCAATGATAGTGGGACGCCGCTTTCTTCACTAAGACTGCGCACCCCCAGAGTCGATCCGAAAGACATTCTCGCCTTCCAGGTTTTCCGGGAAAAGATTTGCTCTCGGTATCAATCCGCAGAGCCGAAGCAGGTCTACACTCCCCCAATTTGCCTCGAATATCAGGACCCCGATTATTTTCAGTCATGGTATGGCAACGACAAATATCAAAAGACAAAAACTAGTCTCGAGGCAGACACCATCAATATTGCCCTTCCTCAGTCAATTAGACCAAATGCTTCCGGCAGCATCATCCTTTCATTTCGGGCTTTCGGTTATGCCAAAAAAAATCTTTTCGGCACTTACAACTTTACCTTTGAGACGCTAAAAACCGAAGACCGGATTAAGGCGCTTCGGGTTGGTGTCACCACCGATTCGGATATATATCTACGAGGCGGGAAGGGTAAGGTAGACTATCGTTTTGAGGAGGGAATGGCAACCCTAAAGTCCGCCGAAGTTTCAGCACCAACCGCAAATTCCCAACTCGATTATTATGCCCAACAAATCGGACAGGGAGAAATCAACAAAACGGCCAGCAACCTCTTACCGTTGGATTCTTATCTGGTCAAAGGAAGTTTCGCCGATTCAAGGTTAAAACTATATGCCAAGGAAATTCTCATCTTTTCAGGCATTATTTTGGTCCTCCTTTATTTGATCATTCGTGCCACCAGAAAGTTTTTTTCATCAATGAAATCGGGACATTTAAGGAACACATCGGTCGGCTCACCCTCTATCGATCTCTTTCTTGTTATTGGCAGCAGCTTTATTGCGTCCTTTCTGATCATTGCTTACACTCTTGCTCTGGTGTTTGGACGGACGCTCTTATTCTCAGTTCTTCCTTACGAATTTAGCAATCTCTTTTACATTCTTCTCGTTCTTATCTCTATCGGGATTTATGGACTGCTTCTCTTTACTCCGGCTTTGATTCTA
>Ga0209541_10002182_pt1 | contig 37368 bp, 41 predicted proteins | sample RifCSPlowO2_01_FD_184027 | JGI IMG/M metagenome (GOLD analysis project Ga0209541, IMG submission 184027) | Groundwater microbial communities from Rifle, Colorado - Rifle CSP2_plank lowO2_0.1 (SPAdes) (version 2) | ecosystem: Environmental > Aquatic > Deep subsurface > Groundwater | place...
AGGAAAGGCGCGGCCAAGGTCGTGAGCGTCAACGGCGAGGATGTGGCCGTCTTTTTGGTGGACGGACAATACCACGCGATTGCCAATACCTGCCCCCACAAGGGCGGACCGCTCGGAGACGGCGTGCTGGACGGTTGCGTGGTCACCTGCCCCTGGCATGGCTGGAAGTTCGACGTGACCACGGGGGTTTCGGCCGTGGTGAAGAGCGTGAGCGTGCCCAAGTACAACGTGAAAGTCGAGGGCGACAAGGTATGGGTGGAAGCATGAAGGCGGGGGGCGTTGCACTGGTATTAGTGGTCGTGTTGTTGGCGGGCTGCACGGAGGCACTTGACTTCCTCAAACCCAAGCCGAAAACCCCGGAAGCCAAGGCCGAGGCGCTGGCCCGGCAGCAGACCGTGGAAGGCGAGGCGCTGGCGACGTTAGCGAACGCGTTCGACAAGACCCGCAACTGTTCCGAGGAAGAGTATTTGCGGGTGGCGGAACTGGCAAAGAGCTTCGTCAAGGACGTGAAACTCGAAACCGATCCCGCGAAGGCCCAGGCCATCGTGGCCGCATCCAAGGCCTGTGACCCACGAGTAGATGACCGCACTACGCGGCAAGCCGAAAGCGTTTACCGCATCGAGTACGAAGTGCGGCTCAGCCCCTCCTGCCCCTACCCCGAACTCTTACAACAAGTGCAAGGCCAGAAAGTGGTCGTGGAAGCCAACCTGCAGACGGGAAAGGCCCGGGTCCTGGAAGGCGACTTTGACGAGGCGGCCCGTCAACAAATCGAGGCCATGCTGCCCGGCCTTCCCCTGATGGGGAACTGCGTGGCGGCCCTGACCCTCGGCAGCGGGTTGCTGCCGGGAGCCTAGGACAAGGGTTTTAAAGGATTGGCTGCATGAAGTGTGTAACCAATCCTGGGGAGGATGAACGACATGGGAATGCCATCAGGTCATCATATCGATAGCTCGTGTGCCAGCGTCGGCAACGCTGCCGCGGAGAAAAGCGAGACCAAGGCCGAGGGCGTGCTGGAAGTAACCTCCAACGCCGCGAAAAAAATCCTGGAATTCGCCAAGAAGGAGGACAAGGAGGGCTGGCTGTTGCGCGTGAAAATCATGCCGGGCGGTTGCTCGGGGTTCACGTACGGCTTGTGGTTCGAGAAGAAAGCCGAAGCCAACGACTTGGTCATTGAAAAGAACGGGGCCAAGGTCTGCGTGGACCAAGAGAGCTGGGCCATGCTGCAGGGCTCGGTCCTCGAATACCTGGAGAGCCTCCAAGGCAGCGGTTTCGCCGTGCAAAACCCGAACGTGCACGGCGGATGCGGGTGCGGGAAGTCGTTCAGCTGAGTTGACGGCATTCATTACTTGCCTGAAATTGCTCGGTTTGCGGCCTTTAACCTACGGATTAACTCCGTGCGCGGAACGAGAAAGCGAATGTGCCCCATGCCGGCCTTTGTAAGGCCCCCATTGGAACTCAAGAAGCCTCTTGCAATGAATTCATCTTCCTTAAGCTGCAAGAGGCGCGGGCTTACGTTTTTTGGGGGGTCGGCATATATCAATAAAAGGGACTCAGGGCCATGACGTCCAAAATACTGGTTAAACCATTTGAAGCGACGGTAAAGGCTCGCAGTTGAAACAAGAGCGCCGCCTGCTAGAGAAGACAGTGCGACCCAGGCGGGGGTCCCTAAAAAAGCAAAAACGAGCGGCAAGGCGGCAGAAACAAGCATAGTTTTAGGTCTCAGAATAGGAAGGTAAGGCATTGCCCTACTAAGTGGTGCGTCCTGCGAACTTGCACCAATTTCTTGGAATTCTAATGCTCGTGCGTCCCTAGATCGATTCTCGTGTTCTGCTTGTTTGGACGAGCGAAGTTTGGAGAGCCGAAAGCGTGAAGGGGTGGCGGCACCCAGCGTCATGTGGCTTGGCAAAAGTAAGAATTGCAAGCTGTGAAATAATTCATGCTCATAAACATGTGGCTGTTCGATATCGCCGCGCAGCTCGTGTCTTTTTGGATCATATTCGGCCACGACCATCGGGTGCTTGGCGTTTTGACCTCTATAAGCGGGAGTCAATTCCCGCACAGGCACCCCATACATCCTAGAAAGCAGCCGGTAAAGCTTTCCCACCATTGGAGGTAAAGGTTTCCTAGTGCCTCGATAATAAGGCGCAAGGCGCGTGCGGCTTGCCTTGCTAAGCTTTCTTCTTTCCGCGCGTGAAATTCTCCTCGAAGGCAGAGGGACACCCAAACAAGGGTTGCTGAACCACTATATAAACGTAATTGCCAAGGACGACTATTCCTTTCCCTTGAAAAACAGCCAGTGCCTGGGCCCGGCTTTTTCCGGACTTACCTGATTAGTGAAAGGTAATGATTATATACTTGGCCAGCCAATAGATTAGTATGCAAACGGTGTGCTGGACGGCCCATGCACAGCTCAGATTCGCGGAGAAGGCAGCCAAATATGGTATAAACTATGGCGACATTGAAATGGAAGTAGTCAGACAAAAGGTGCGATTGCGGGAACCCGGAAAAGACAAATTCAAAACAATATTCAAAGTGCTGAATTGTTTTCTGACGGTTGTAAAGGTTGAAAGAAAAAATCTTGTCCATGTACTTACCCTGTGGGAATCAAATGAGAACGAGGTGAATAAATGGCGGAAAACAGTAAAATAACTTGCCACTTGTGTGGGGGCATGGCCAAGCTTCGGGTTAGAGACCTGAAACTGGCGGATGAAAAAATAACGATAAAGGGATCCCCCTACTATAAGTGCCGCAAATGCGGAGAAGAATTTGCTACGGGCAAGCAAATGCAGGAGTTGAGCGACTTGATAAACCAAAAATTTTCGTTTCGCCGACCCGTAATTTCAGCCGGGCGGTCGCTTGCAATAACCCTTCCCAAAGACCTTGCAGAATACTGTGAACTCAAACAAGGCTCAAAAGTAAGGCTGGTGCCGGAGTCCAAGAAAAAAATCGAGCTAATCATTGGATAAGGGGCTCACTCTTTTCCCTTGAAGAACAGCCAGTTCTTGGGCCCCGCGCGGTCGAATTTCACGAGGAAAAACTTGCCTTTCAGTTTTTTGCCTTTCAAGTCAACCGCAATTTTTTTGTCCGAGCGCTCGGCCAATTCAAAGCTGCCGGTGTCCCAGATTTTCACGTTGCCGGCACCGTAGTTGCCTTCCGGGATGTTGCCCTCGAAGCGCGCGTAGGCCAGCGGGTGGTCCTCGGTTTCAACCGCCAGGCGCTTGGTTGCGGGGTCGGTGGAGGGCTCCTTGGGCACGGCCCAGGACTTCAAGACGCCGCCGAGTTCCAGGCGAAAGTCCCAGTGCAGGCGCGAAGCATGGTGCTCGTGGACGACGAAAAGGTTTCCCGCCCAGTCCTTCTTCCACCCGGGTTTGGAGGCAAGGCTTTCACAGAAAGCCTCTTCCTCCGCGGCCCTTTTGGCAGGCATACGGAAACGGTGCGAAAACGGGTTTAAAAAAACATTGGCGCTGGTTAAAACGGCTTTTAGCCAGGGAGGCGGGGAAATGAAGGGAGTTTTGCTGGTTGGTTTCCTGTTGCTGCTTGCAGGAACCGTTACGGCACAAGATGTAGGCACGCGCTGTGCGGAAGGCAGCTACAATTGTTACGAGGGCAGCGTAGCGGTCTGCCAGAACGGCGAGTACGTGAAGTATGACACGGCATCAGACTATTACAGAAAATATTGTGGTGCACAGACAACGTGCGGGGAAGGCACATACACGTGCGACCAGTACAGTGTCACGGTCTGCCTGAACGGCGAATACCAGAAATTCGGCACCGACTCTGATTACTACATAAAGTATTGTCAGACGCGCCGGGTAACGTGCAGGGAAGGCACATACACGTGCGACCAGTACAGTGTCACGGTGTGCCAGAACGGCGAGTACCAGAAGTATGACACGGCCTCCGACTACTACGCGAAATACTGCGCGCCACGCGTCGACCCGGCGCCCATAGAGAGTTGTGCTGGCTACTGTGAGCGCGAGTTCAAAGACGAATACCAGGCGCGGCTCTGCATACAAGCCAAGTGCGAGGGCCAAGAGATTTCGTGCAAGGACCAGTGCTACCTCAGCGAGGGCCCCAATGGCTATCAGGACTGTTACAGGAAACGCTGTGAGACGCGCAGTGACACGGGCAGCTCGTGCGAGGAACGGTGCAGGCAAAAGGCCTGGATAACCGTTTCGGCCACGGTCGCCAATGCGAAAACCGTCGGCATCAACGAAGCGGTTTTCGCGCGCTGCCTCCGCGAGGAATGCGAAGCCCGAGACGACGGGGACAACGACGCGTTCTGCGGTTCCTCGACCTATGGCAAGTGCGAGACCGACGCGGACTGCACGAGCGGAGGCTGCTCGGGCCAGTTGTGCCAGAGCCGGTCAGAAGAAAGCAGGGCCACGACCTGCGAAGCCAGGCAATGCTACAACGCGGGCAACTACGGCCTGGGCTGCGGCTGCGTGAAGAACCAGTGCCAGTGGGCGAGACAAACACCGATCGAGCTGCCGCCCGATGACTGCAAGGACAAGTGCAGGCGCGAGTACGGCAAATACCCGGAGAAACTCGAGTACTGCGTTCGGGAGTGCAGAGGCTACGTGCCGCCCACGCGCGGCGAATGCGATGACGGCGCCGTGAAGGTCATGGTCTGCAGCGGCGGCAACTGGAACCCGGTGTTCGAGCAGCCCCCCTACTGCTCCGGCGTAAAGGTGCCGCCCAGGCCCATGCCGGTCCAGCCAACGACGGCTGGAACGTCGAGCGGCGGGGAAGGCAAGGGCACCCCCATGCCCCGAACCGAGCCCATGAAACCCATGGAGCCCACGAGGCCCGTCGAAAAATTCGGGGAACCGTGCCGGGAAGGCTGGTACAAGTGCTACCCCGAGGAGCGGACCGTGGTCTACTGCCGCGCCGGGGAGATGGTGCGCAGCCAGGACCCCAAAGAGTTTGAGATGGGGTGCGGGAGGCGCAACATCGTCCAGGCCGTGGTGAGCGCCTTCACGGGCGAGAAGGAGTGCAAGGAAGGAGAATTCCGGTGCTATGACGAGAGCCGGAAGGCCGAGGTCTGCGCGAACGGGAGTTGGCAGGGCGGGGGCGCCGACCTCTTCGCGAAGGTCTGCGTCGACACCGCTGCGTGAGGACGAAGGGGGCTTTTCGCCCCTTCCTCCTTTTTTTCTTTTATTTTTGCCTGGTTTCCGTTTAGGTTTCCGAACAGTCAAGGCTCAATAACCGGGAAGGCGTTGGCTGTATGAATGCCAGCATCCTGTTACTTCAAGGGCGGCCAAAAGCGGTGTTTAACCCTCCAATTGGACGAGGCCGACAACATCCTGGCCTGCCTGGAAAAAGCCATGACCGACGCGCGCATCGGCGAGGGAAAGATTGTGAGTTGTGCGGGCAACGTGCGGGAAGGCGTGATGAACGGGTTCAGCCAAGGCAAGTACGTGGTCAAAGAAATCAAGGACGTTCCCCTTGCCGCGGCCTCGGGAAGGTTTGTCCGCACCAAACAAGGCCTCCAAGGCGACCTGCACATCCTCTGCAAGCAGGGCATGAACTCCTTCAACGGCACCCTCGTCAAGGGCACGGCCGCGGGCGGCCTGGAAATCAAACTCGAATTCGTTGACTTGGCGGGAAGCCAGACGTTCTAGTTTTCGCCAATAAATAAGAAGATATAGCCTGCAAGTAGATAGGGGAGACCTGCATGGTTAAGACCTATAAGTTCTTCGTCGGCGGCCAGTGGCGGGAGTCGGGCAAGTTCTTGGACGTGGTTTACCCGTTTGACGGCAAGGCGTTCGCGCGCGTGCACTTGGCCCAGGAAAAGGACATCCAGGACGCGTTGGCGGCTGCGGACAAAGCCTTCCAGGTGACGCGGAAGAGCCTGGCCTGGGAGCGGGCTGAGTGGTGCAAGAAAATCGCGGACGGCCTGGTTGAACGCCGCGAGGAATTGACGAAGACGCTTTGCCTCGAAGCCGGCAAGCCCTGGGTGTACGCGGACATCGAGGTCGAGCGCGCCATCTCCACGTTCCAGTTCGCGGCCGAGGAAGCCCACCGGTTGTCCGGGGAACTCGTGCCCTTGGACGTCACGAAAGCAGCCGGCAAGCGGGTGGGCATCGCCAAGCGTTTTCCGATTGGAGTGGTTGCCGGGATAACGCCCTTCAACTTTCCCTTGAACCTGGTGGCCCACAAGGTTGCCCCGGTGCTCGCGTCCGGGAACACCCTGGTGTTGAAGCCGGCCAGCAAGACGCCGTTGAGCGCCTTGAAGCTGGCGGAAGTCGTGGAAGCGGCTGGGGTACCGACGGGGGCGTTCAACGTCGTGCCCTGCTCGTCCAAGTTGGCTGGGCCGCTCGTCGAGGACCCGCGCGTGAAGATGGTGAGCTTCACGGGCAGTGACGTCGTTGGATGGGAAATCAAGCAGCGCGCGGGCAAGAAAAAGGTTGCATTGGAGTTGGGCGGGGACGCGGCCGTCATCGTGGAGCCGGACGCGGACCTGGAAGCTGCGGTCAAGAAGTGCGTGACGGGCGCGTTCTACTATAGCGGGCAGAGCTGTGTGTCCATCCAGCGGTTGTTCGTCCATGAACGGGTGTGGGATGCGTTCATGAAACCGTTCGTCAAGCAGGCACGGGAGTTGAAGGTCGGCGAGCCCTTGAAGCCGGACACGCAGTTGGGTTGCATGATTGACGAGGAGAACGCGAAGCGCGTGCAGGAATGGGTGGAAGAAGCCCGGGTTGGCGGCGCCAAAGTCCTGTGCGGTGGCAAGCGGAGGGAAAGCTTTTTCGAGGCCACCGTGCTCACCGGCGTGCCAAAGAAGTGCAGGTTGGGCTGCATGGAGGCCTTCGGCCCCCTCGTGATTTGCATCCCCTACAAGGACTTCGACTGGGCGCTCAAGGAAGTCAACCGCTCGCGGTTCGGCTTGCAGGCCGGCCTGTTTTCGAACGACTTGAAAAAGATTTGGCGGGCGTTCGAAGAACTCGAAGTGGGCGGCTTGATAGTCAACGAAGTGTCAAGCTTCCGCGTCGACAACATGCCCTATGGCGGGGTCAAGGACAGCGGTTTCGGCCGCGAGGGCGTCAAGTACGCCATGGAAGAGATGACGGAACTCAAGCTGTTGGGGCTGAACCTGAATTAGGACGAGCAGGATGAAGACGAGGCGAAAAAATGCAAAGGGAACATGTACGAAATCCGAGGCGAAGGAGCACCGATAAAGCAGCCAGAAAACCCCTGTTTCAGTCGGTACGCGAGCATCGCAAGCAATTGCGGGGCGTGGCTGAAAGGAACCTCCTGCACCGATTCCCTTCCTTAAAGGGAAAACGCGTGCTTCGGGCGATTTCAAACTTCGAGACCACGCCGCACCTGAACGAAGTCGAAAGAGCCCGGGCCTTGCTGGGCGCTTACCACCGCGCATTTGATGTGGTGGAAAGTGCCGCTGAAAGAGCCAGAGTAGCCAAACGAATAGCCGAAATTGCTATACTGCTTGACGTTACCATCCGCACCCTCCACGGCTATGGGACACGGGGCACGCGCTCCCTGGAATCCATGGGTGTGTTCACGCGCCGCAGAAGCCCTAGGTAATCAGATTTCAATTTCCTTCCACTCGAGGTGCCGGGCCTTGAGGTAGCGCCTGGTGAAGGCGACTGATTTCCGGGCCGAGAACGGCTTGCAGGTGTACGCATCCACGGTGAACAAGGGCGGGTTGGTGGGGTGCGTGTGCTCGGCAGGATAGGAATAGAAGTGCGCGCCCGAAGTCGCCCAGTGGATCCAGCCCCCGTAGCCCATGTCCCCTGCCACATAGGCATGGGGCTTGCGCAAGGCCTTCATTTTGACGGCCTTGGACAAGGCCAATAGATAGGCCTTAATGAGCGGGGGCTTGGCGATTTCATCGTCGTGCCCTCGATGATGATGCGCTGGCGCACGAGCTTGGGTGCGAGGTTCTTCATGCTGTTCTCCACCTAAACGCAGGGGCCGCGAATAAATAAAAGGCTATCGAAGAGCCGCCAGCATCTGCACCGCGGCCTCGACCGCGCGCTTGGGGTATTCTTCGGCGCGGGCTTCGGCCTGGGCTTCGGTGGCCGGGCCGATGACGCCGAGGGCAACGGGTTTCATGAACTCCAGCGAGAGTTGCGTCAAGGCGGGCGCGAGCGCGGACAAGATGACTTCGTCGTGCCCGGTTTCCCCCGCGATGACCGCACCCAGGGTCACGACCGCGTCCACGTCCCTGCGCTGCAGCAGTTTTTTCACGGCGAGCGGCAGGTCATAAGCCCCTGGCACGTGAAGGACCTGGGAGAGGGTGCAGCCAAGGGATGCGGCGTGTTGTTCGGCGGTGCGAAGCATGCGCGAGGTCAACTCCTCGTTGAAGCGGCTGACCGCGATTCCAAGCCTGGGACGGCGTTCAGAGTTTGAGGGGCCTGGCATTCGCTCTTCCCTGCCGCTGGCCGGTGCCCGCGCGCTCGCGCAACCAACCGGGGTCGGTCAACAACTTGACGGCGTTGACGGCGTGCTTAATCGTGCGGTTGCGCATGACCTCGGCCAGGTCCTGGTCGTTCTTGCCCTCGCCCTCGTGAACGAAGACCTCGAGGACGTGCTTGTTCGTCATCAACTGTGCCCACTGGATGCCCAAAGAGGCTTCGTGCGCGCACTGCTGGTCGATGGGCATCTTGCCGGGCATGCCCAGCGCGACCACGATATGGCACTTCCTGGCCTCGAGGAGGCGCTTGCAGGCAACCGGCAGGTCCTTGATGCCCGGAACCGTGACGCGGTAAATGATGGCCTGCGGGGCCTCCCTTCGAATGGTTTGCTCGGCCAGGGAACCCATGTCCGCGCGCGCGAACATCGTGTCCGCGATGCCGATGACCGGTGTTTTAGGCATGGCTTTCCTCCTGGAGCGTCAAGGAGACGCGGTCGCCGTCTTTGAGGCCGAGTTGGTCGCGCAGCTTCTTCTCGGCGATGACTTCTGCGACGTTCTTGTGCGTGGTGCGGTCTGGGTGAATCAAGGCGGCAGGGATTTTTCCATTGACGAGGACGCGGTAGGCTTTGAGGCCGCCGAAGCTACGTTCCTCGCTTTGAAAGCCTTCCACGTGCAGGGGCTTGGCCTGGGCGAGAAAGGCGTGCAAGTCGGTTTCGTTGACGTGGAGGTTGAGGGTTCCCTTGAAGGGAGGGAAGCCGAGTTTTTCGCGGAGTTGCCGTTGGTAGGGGGGCAGGGAAAGATAGTAAGCCCCTTCCATCAAACCGGTTTCCACGGTGCCGGAAAGCGTGCAGGGGTTGCCGCTGGCTTGCAGGGACTGGCAGAGTTCGGTGTAAACGCCTTGCAGCAAGCGCTGGCCTTGGGGGGAGAGGGAGAGTTCAACGCCGAGGGGAGAGGCGCGGCGTAAAAGCAGGCTCCGGGCCTCGAGTTCGCGGAGTTGCCGGGAAACGGTTTGCTGGCTGCAATGGAGGACCCTGGCCAACCGCGTGGTCGAGGAACGGGCGGTGCCTTGCAGGCCGGCTTGTTTCAAGACCTCCAACAACAAGAAGAAGTGTTCCGAGCTCACAAGGGAATACCCCGGCTAACTACTTAAAAACGGGTTGGTTAACGGTTTCGGGTAATGCTTTGGGGGAGGGCGAGCGGAAGGCATTTAAGGGTTTTTAGGCGGCTAGGGTATGCCTTTAAATTTCTTTCTTTGGAGAAAATAGTAGAAATACATAGTGCATCTGAGTAGATGTATTTGTAGCGGCTGATTGCGCGGTGAATGGGTTGGATTGGCGTTTCCCCAAGGCAAGGATTTGGCGTTGAATTCCCTTGCGAGGCTGGCCCATGGATTCCCGTTAAAGCCGTAAAGTATGGCGTGGTCCCCTTGGTGTTAAAGCAGTTGTCCCAGCATTTCATGGTGCCCAAGCACGAAGTGGTGCCACAGGACAAGGCTCCGGAAGTCTTGAAGGCGTTCCACGCCACCAACGAAAAAATCCCGCAGATTCTGGCCAACGACCCCGTCATCGAAGAAATCGGGGCCAAGCGGGGCGACATCGTGAAGATAACACGGCACAGCCCCACGGCCGGAAGAAGCGTGTACTACCGGATCGTAGTGTAATCATTGCATTGATTGAACCAACTCCAAACCATTGAACTGGATTGGTTTAACCACCTCGGTTGCGGCTTTGAACGGCCGCAACCTGCCCTTCGGGGCTTTTCGCGGAGAAAGGTTGAAGGAGTTAGTTGGAATGAAGAATTGGCCGCTCGTACAATCCTATTTCCATAACCGGAATTTTGCTCAGATGGAGATTGACAGCTTCAACCAGTTCCTGGACAAGAAGCTCGACGAAATCGTCGAGGAAAACAAGCAGATCGTGCCCAAAATCGAGGAAGTCCGCATCGAGTTGGACAAAATCGAGGTGGGCCGGCCCCAAATCGTGGAAGCCGACGGGAGCCCGCGCACCAACTTCTACCCCATGGAGGCGCGCATCCGGAACCGGACTTACTCGGCGCCCATTTACTTGACGATGCGGTTGCTGCGGCGGGATGTGGAGCAGGACGTCAAAAGGGCGTACATCGGGGAACTGCCCATCATGCTCAAGTCGAACCGGTGCTGGTTGAACGGGAAGACCGGGGACGAACTCGTCGAGATGGGCGAGGACCCCAAGGACTTTGGCGGTTATTTCATCATCAACGGCTCTGAGAAGGCGTTGATGACCCAGGAAGTGCTGGCCTCGGACCGTGTGCTCGTGTCCAAGCAGGCACAGGACAAGATCATCGCGGAAGTGATTTCGACGCGGGGCGCGTTCAAGGGCCGCGTCAGGATCCTGCGGAACCCGGACGGCACGTTGAACGTCACCTTCCCGGCCTCGCCGAGGAAGCTCAAGTTGTTCGTGTTGTTGAAGGCGCTGGGCCTCAAAAACGACCGGGAAATCATGGAAGCCTTTGAGGGCGGGCCGAAGGAAATCGAGAACGATGCCTTGATTAACCTGGAGACCCTGCAGGTGAAGACCGAGGAAGAGGCCCTGGACAAGATCGGGAAGTTCGTGGCCCCCGGCCAGGTCGAGGAATACCGGTTGAAGCGCGCGCAGGAAGTCGTGGACGCCTTCCTGTTGCCGCACATCGGCCAGGAGCCCAAGGACCGGCTGGCCAAGGCCTATTACCTGGTCATGATGGCCACCAAGGCCATTGAACGGGCCAGCAACCTCAGGGAAGACGACGACAAGGACCACTACGCGAACAAACGGCTTGAGTTGTCGGGCAAGCTCATGGAGCACCTGTTCCGGTACTCGTTCAAGTACTTCATCAAGGACTTGAAGTTCCAGATTGACCGAACCGTTACCCGGAGAAGGAAGCTGAACATCAGCACGGTGGTGAGGCCCGGTGCGATAACGGAGAGAATTAGGTTCGCGATGAGCACCGGCAACTGGATTGGCAGGGCAACCGGTGTGAGCAAGTTCATGGACCGCGTGAATTATTTGAGTCCGTTGACGGATTTGCGGAAGGTCAAGTCTCCCCTGGACAAGAACCGGGAGTTGTACGAGGCCAGGGACGTGCATGGAACGCATTGGGGCCGGCTCTGCTGCATCGAGACCCCGGACGGCCCGCAGTGTGGGCTGGTCAAGAACCTCGCCTTGTTGGCGGAGGTAACCACGGAAACCGATGAAAGCCCGGTGGAGAAGATGTTGCGGGACATGGGAGTGAAATTGAAATGACGCTGGCCAATAAGCCTACCGCCCCATCGAACCCCTTCGGGGCGAAATGGGGCATGCCTGCGGTGTCAACCCCCATGGGGGCCTACTCGGCTGACGCCTCGGCAGATATTTATGCCCCATCGAGCAGCAGCGAGATGGGGCGGCCGTATGCGGTGCCAACTGACGCCTCGGCAGTTGTGGCGGGTGAAGCTTAAATGAGCGCGAAGGAAAGCAAGTCCAGGGTGTACATCAATGGCCGCCTGATTGGGTTCCACCCCAGCGGCGAGAAGCTCGTGCACGACCTGGTGCAGCGGCGGCGGCAGGGGAAAATCGTGCCCTCCGTCAACATCGCGTTCCACGAGGACACGAACGAAATCTACATCAACACGGACTCGGGGAGGGTGCAGCGGCCGCTCATCGTGGTCGAGAACGGCAAGCCCAAGCTGACCGAGGAGATACTCAAGCAGGTCAGGGAAGGCAAGCTTGCCTGGCAGGACCTCGTGGATGCGGGCGTCATCGAGTACCTGGACGCGGAAGAAGAGGAGAACGCCTTGATTGCGACTGGTGAAGAGGAGTTGTCGAAGGAGCACACGCACATCGAGGTTGCGGCCATCGGCATCCTATCGGTCATCACGTCCATGATTCCCTACTTGCAGCACAACATGGCTGGAAAGGCCTTGCACGGGGCCAAGATGTTCAAGCAGGCCCAGGGCCTGAGCGGCATCAACTACAACCTGCGCACGGACACGGAGGGTTATCTGCTGTACTATCCCCAGAAAACGCTGGTGAAGACGAAGACCATGGATGTCCTGGAACTCCACAAGCGGCCCACGAACCAGAACTTTGTCGTGGCCATCATGCCGTATTATGGGTATAACATCTTGGATGCCGTGGTGTTGAACAAGGGAGCCATTGACCGGGGCCTGGCCAGGAGCGCTTACTTTCGCACGTATGAGGCGGCCGAGAACCGGTATCCGGGCGGGCAGATTGACAAGTTCGAGGTGCCGGTCGAGGAAACAGTGGGGTTCATGGGCCCGGAAGTCTACAAGCACTTGTCCGAGGACGGCCTGCCGAGAGTCGAGTCCTTTGTCCAGGAAAAAGAGGCCATCATGGGCCGGACGTCCCCGCCAAGGTTCTTGGAGGAAATCTCGGAGTTCGGCGTGGTCAAGGAAAAGAGACGGGAAAGCAGTCTCACGATTCGCAAGAACAAGCACGGCTTCGTCGACAAGGTCATTGTCACGGAGGGGGAGTCTGGCAACAAGCTGGTGAAGGTGAAGATCCGGAGCGAGATGGTGCCCGCGCTGGGCGACAAGTTCAGTTCCCGGCACGGCCAGAAGGGAGTCATTGGCGCCATCATCCCCGAAGAGGACATGCCTTTCACGAAGGACGGCATGAAGCCCGACCTCATCCTGAACCCGCACTCGGTGCCAAGCCGTATGACGATGGGGCACCTGCTGGAAATGCTGGCAGGCAAGGCCGGTTCGTTGAAGGCCATGGAAGTGGATGGCACGCCGTTCGCGGCAAGCGATAGGCAGGAAATGGCCGATATCCTCAAGGAACACGGTTTCCGGGAGGACGGCAAGGAAGTCTTCTACGATGGCACGACCGGGCAACGGGTCGAAGGCGAAATCTTTACCGGGGTCGTGGCTTACCGGCGGCTGTTCCACATGGTCGCGCACAAGATGCAGGCCCGGTCACGGGGCCCGGTGCAGATTCTCACCCGGCAGCCGACCGAGGGAAAGGAAAAAGAGGGAGGCCTCCGCTTCGGTGAAATGGAAGGCGAGACCCTGGTGGGCCACGGTGCCGCAATGCTCTTGCACGAGAAACTCATCGAGGACTCGGACAAGGCCATCGAACTGGTCTGCGAGAAGTGCGGGGTCATCGGCATCAACGACCAGATCCGGAACAAGAAGTATTGCGCGATCTGCGACGGCTCCAAGGTGTACCCCGTTGAGATGAGTTACGGGTTCAAGTTGTTGTTGGACGAGCTGAAGGCGTTGGGAGTCAACCCCAAACTGAAAATCGGGGACAAGGTGTAAAGATGCTTGCGAAGAAAATCAATTACATCGAGTTCGGCATCCTGTCGCCGCCGATTGTCCGGAAGATGAGTGCCCTGGAGATAAAGAGCCCGGAGACCTATGACAAGGACGGGTATCCCATGGAGTCGGGGCTCATGGACCCGCACTTGGGGGTCATCAACCCCGGCCTGCGGTGCAAGACCTGCGGGCAGAAGATGAAGCAGTGCCCGGGCCACTTTGGGCACGTGGAATTGGTGCGGCCGGTCGTGCATTCCGAGTTCGGGAAGCGCACGGAAATATTGTTGCACGCCACCTGCCAGGGCTGCGGGCGCATCGTGTTGCCGGACGAGAAACTCGAGCAATTCAAGCCCTTCCTCGGCTCGGACGTGGACATCGGCAAGCGGATCAACGCGAAGACCAAGAAGGTCAAGAAGTGCCCGCACTGCAGCTTCGAGCGGGGCCAGATCTTCTTGGACAAGCCGACCAACTTCTTCTTGAACAAGGAACGGATTTACCCCACGCAGATACGCGATTGGCTGGAGAAAATCCCGAACAAGGACCTGGAGTTCTTCGGGTACACCGCGGAACGAATTAGGCCGGAGTGGTTCGTGTTGACCGCGCTCCCGGTTCCCCCCATCACCATCCGGCCCTCGATTACCCTGGAGTCGGGCATCAAGTCCGAGGACGACTTGACGCACAAGCTGGTGGACATCATCCGCATCAACCTCCGCCTGAAGGACAACATCGAGGCTGGCGCGCCCCAGTTAATCATTGAGGACTTGTGGGATTTGCTGCAGTACCATGTGACGACTTACTTTGACAACAACACGGCGGGCGTGCCTCCCGCCAAGCACCGGTCGGGCAGGGCCCTGAGGACCCTGGTCCAGCGGTTGAAGGGAAAGAAGGGAAGGTTCCGGTACAACCTCACCGGAAAACGCGTCAATTTCGCGGCCCGGTCGATTATCACGCCCGATCCCCACATTGGCATCCACGAACTGGGGGTGCCCCAGGAAGTCGCCGATGACTTGACGGTGCCGGAAAACGTCACCGCGGAAAACATCGAGGACATGCGGAAGCTCATCAACGAGACGGATAACGCCACGTACATCATCCGGCCAACCGGCATGCGGAAGAAGGTCACCCCACTGAACAAGGAGGAAGTCACCAAGGAACTGGAGCCCAATTTCAAGGTCGAACGCAAGATGAAGAACGGGGACATCGTGTTGTTCAACCGGCAGCCTTCCCTGCACCGGCTGTCCATGCTGGCCCACCAGGCAAGGGTCATGCCCGGAAAGACCTTCCGCTTGAACCCCATCGTCTGCAAGCCGTATAACGCGGACTTCGACGGGGACGAAATGAACATGCACGTGCCGCAGACCGAGGAAGGCAAGACCGAGGCCCGGGAACTCATGTATGCGCCGAACCAGGTCATTTCGCCGAGGTATGGGGCACCCGTCATCATCTTGGACGAGGATGGAGTTACCGCCGCGTTCCTGATGACGTACCGCACCACGAGGTTTTCCAGGGCCCAGACCATGAAGTACTTCCAGTTGATGGGCTTGGATGAGTTGCCGAAGCCGGACATGGGAAAGGCGTATTCGGGGAAACTCATCTTCTCGCAGTTGCTGCCCAAGGACCTGAACCTGGCCTATGACACCAAGCTGCACTCGATGCTGCGGGCTACGGGCGTGTGCAAGGAATGCGATGGCCTGAATTGCCCGCACGACGCCTACGTGGTCATCGAGAACGGCGTCGTAAAAAAGGGTGTGGTGGACGCCGCCTCCCTGGGAGAGGGGAAAGGCCGGATCGTGGACAACCTGGCGAGGCACTACCCGTCGGAGGTCATTACCCGGTTTTACAACCTGTTTTCGAGGATTTCCTCGGAGTTCATTTCCCAGACCGGGGTAACCGTTGGATTGGACGAGTTCGACATCTCGTCTGACCTGAAGAGGTACAAGGACAATGCCATCAAGGAAGAGCTGGTTGTTGCTGAGGAGCTCGTGAAGAAGTTCAAGGGCGGAACCCTCGAGCACATCCCTGGGAGGACGCTGGTGGAGTCCTTTGAGATTCAGATGATGCGGTTGGGGGCGAGAATCAAGAACAAAGTGGAGAAGAAGCTCATCGAGGACCGCATCAAGCCATTCGTGGAGGGCCGGCCGACCAAGAACTCGATTGCCATGATCATCTCGGGTTCGAGGGGGAGCGTCGTCAACGTCACCAACATTTCCGGGTTCTGGGGCCAGGCCGCGGTCAGGGAAGGCCGGCCGAAGAAGGGGTTCCGGAACCGGCTGATTGCCGCCAACAAGAAGGGGGACGTCGGCGTGTTCGCGGGCGGTTTCATCCAGAACAACTTCATGGACGGCATGTTGCCCAAGGAATACTTTTACCACGCGATGGGTGGAAGGCAGGGAGAGGTGGACACGGGTGTCTCGACCAAGGTGTCCGGTTACCTGTACCGGCGGCTGGCGAACGCCTTGAAGGACCTGGTCGTGAACAACGATGAGACCGTCAGGACAGCGGACAAGAACATCGTGCAATACGCGTACGGCGATGATGGCGTGTTCCCAGGCAAGTCGTTGAAGGGCAAGGCCGTTGACATCGAGTACGCGTTGAAGAAACTGCTGGCAGCGGAGGGCAAGGCATGACGAAGAAAGAGCCCAGGCAGAAAAAGCCCAAGGCCGAAAAAAAGGCGAAGGCCAAGAAGGAGCCCAAACCCGCGAAGCCGAAGGCCGAGCGCAAGTCGAAGCGTGAGGAGGAGCGGCTGACCGCGCGGATGGCGGAAGGACAGCAGCTGCTGGTGGAAGGCCAGGTAGTCGAGAAGGCGGATTTGCCTGAAAAAGTGCTTAACGAGTTCAACAAGGTGAAGGACCGGCACAAGCTCAGCGAGGCCTTGGCGGAAAAGCTGCTGGCCGCGGTGCGGGAAAGGTATAAGAAGGCGAAGGTGGAGCCCGGCGAGGCCGTCGGCATCATTGCCGCGCAGAGCCTGGGGGAACCGGGAACGCAGTTGACGCTGAGAACCAAGCACTATGCCGGTGCGGCTGAGGTCTCGGTGGGCTCGGGAATCCAGCGGGTGGAGGAGATCGTGGACGGCCGGAGCCGCGCCAAATACCCCACCATGACCATTTACTTGGCGCCTGAAATCAACAAGGACTTCGAGAAGGTGGATGCGTTGGCGAAGTCCATGATTGACGTCCGCATTGATGACGTCGTGCGGGTGGAAGAGGATTTGGAGAAGAAACGGGTAATCGTGCACCTGGTTCCGGAAGAAATCAAGGCGAGGAACGTGGACGCGGACGCGCTGGAGAAGCGCATCGAGAAGGCCGTGAAGGCCAAGCCCCGCACGGGCAAGAACGTCATTGAATTCCATTTCAAGGGCGAGCCGTTGCTTGACCTCCGGCGGACGTTCAACAAGCTCCGGAACACCCGCATCCAGGGCATCCGGGGCATCGAGAAGACGATTGTCTCGAAGGACGAGAAGCTCGGGGAATTCGTCATCAAGACGAGTGGCTCGAACCTCAAGGCCGCGCTGCGGTTGCCTGAAGTCAATCCGACTGTTACCACGACCAACGACATCAAGGAAATCAGCAAGGTTCTGGGCATCGAGGCCGGGCGGTATGCCATCGCCACGGAACTGCATAAGACGCTGGATGAAAACAACATTTCGGTGGACCAGCGGCACATCCTGTTGCTGGCCGACCTCATGACCTGGGACGGGGACATCAAGGGAATCGTGAGAACGGGCATCACGCGGCAGAAGTCTTCGCCGTTCGCGCGCGCAGCCTTCGAGGAAACCGTGAAACACTTGTTGGACGCGGCGTTCAAGGGCGAGCACGAGGAATTGCAGGGAGTCGTTGAAAACATCATCGTGGGCCAGCCCATCAAGGTCGGAACGGGCACCGTGCAGCTGGTGATGAGTTCAAAGCTCCCGGCGGCGCCGCCCAAGAAGGAAAAGGCTGAAGTCAAGGAGGAGAAGTAGGTATGGCGGCAGTGGATGCGGGCAAGGAAATCCGGAGGGCGGTTGACTCCGGGGAAGTGTTTTTCGGGCGCAGGGAGTCCGAGAAAAGTATTTTAAAGGGAGACGGACAACTACTAATAATTAGCGGGAACATCCCGAAGCTTGTAAAGGAAAAGCTCCAGGCACAGGCAAGCGTTGCCGGTGTACCCGTTTATGAGTTCATGGGAACGGGTTTGGAGCTTGGCTCTGTTTGCGGGAAGCCATTCAGCATTCTCTCCATGGTGGTTGTCAAGCCGGGCAAGAGCAACGTGCTGAGCCTGGGTGGCGAGGCCAAGGCCTGACCTTGGACGTGGAAGAATGAAGTTGGGCAAGACAGAGATCCATTACATCAACGCGTTGGAGGACCTTGCCGGGGTTTCGGCGAGGGACTGCCTGGCCAAGGAGGATGAAATCATTTTCCTGGTCAACGGCAAGCAAATGGGGCTGGCAATCGGCAAGAACGGCCAGACCATTGCGAAGGTCAGGGAGAGGATTGGAAAGAGCATTGAGTTGTTCGAGTACGCGGAAAGTGCTGTGGACTTTGTGAGGAAAGCGTTTTACAAGGTTCCCATCAAGGAAACCGCGTTCTCGGAGCGGCAGGGGCGGAAGGTGCTGATTGCCTCGTTTGAAGCGGAGCACAAGAAGAAGGCCCTGCAAAGCCTGGGCAAGCTGAGGAAGATAAAGGAAATATTGAAAAGAAATTACGGGGTAGCTGATTTGATTATCAGATGATGTTTATGGCGAAAGGAGAATTTGCAGCGGCGAGTCTTGAGGACAACCGGAAGAAGTGGCGGAAGAAGAAAGCCTCCTTCAAGCGGAGGCTCCTCAAGGAAAAGGTCGACCCCTTGGAGGGCGCGCCCCAGGCAAGGGGCATCGTCCTCGAGAAGCGCGGGGTTACGGCGAGGCAACCGAATTCCGGGATACGGAAATGCGTGCGCGTGCAAATCATCAAGAACGGCGTGGAAGTAACGGCCTTGGCGCCCAAGGATGGCGCCATCAAGTACATTGACGAACACGATGAAGTCATCATTTCGGGCATCGGGGGAAGGAAGCATGGCCCGGTGGGGGACTTGTGGGGCGTGAAATACAAGGTCACGCACGTGAACGGGCAGGCCCTGGAAATGCTTCGCACCGGCAGAAAGGAGAAGGTAAAGCGGTAAAGGGATTGATATGGGAAAGGTTTTTGACCACTGGGAGACCACGGACGTGAAGATAAGCGATGTGAGCCTCGCCAATTACCTGGACCTGGCGACCAAGATGGTTCCCCACACGTTCGGCAAAATGCAGGAATACCCCTTCCAGAAGGCCCGCATGAGCGTCGTGGAAAGGCTGGTCAACAAGGTCATGCGCTCGGGCCAGGGCAAGCGAAAGCTGTCCGGGAAGTACATCCGGGGCCGGGGCAGCTGCGGGAAGAAGATCCAGGCCCTGAAAATCGTGGAAAAGGCTTTTGCCATTGCTGAAAGGGAAACCAAGCAAAACCCCGTGCAGGTGCTCGTGCAGGCCATCGAGAACTCTGCTCCGAGGGAGGACATCACGCGAATCAAGCGGGGCGGCATCTCTTACACGGTCGCGGTCGACATCGCGCCCATGAAGCGGGTGGACGAGGCGCTGAAGAACATTGCCTTGGCGGCCTTCGCGCAGTCGTTCAACAGCAAGACCTCGGCGGAGCAGGCCCTCGCCAAGGAACTGATCCTGGCCGCCAAAGGGGATAACACCAGCTTCTCCATCAAGCGACGCGACGAGGTCGAAAGAATCGCGTTGAGTTCCAGGTAATCGCCATGGCCAAGAAAGAAGATGTAGTGCGGGACGTCCAGACCCGGATGGCGAACCGACCCAACATCCGGAACATGGGCATTGTGGCCCACATCGACCACGGCAAGTGTGTGTCAGGCGCCACTAAAGTTTACTTGGCGAATGGTTCCTTTCCAACCGCCCAAGAACTTTTTGAGCGGGCTGCCAGGCAAGGCAAGCTTGTCAAGGAAACCAAGAAAGAACTAATCTATAATGTCGACGGCTTGGGCCTGAAAGCCGCTTCATTCGACACACAGGGAAAACAATCGTGCGCAAAAAACATAACGCATGCATGGAAGCTGAAAAACGGCGGGAAACTGGTCAGACTCCTATTTTCAAACGGCTTGAAAGTGGAAACGACGCCTGAGCACCGGTTCCTTTGCATGGACGGTGAAGGAAGAATACTGGAAAGACAGGCCGTTGACATTGATAAAAACGAGTTTGTTTTGGCGCCGAGGATAGTGAATGTAGCCCCGGAATCGCTTGAAGCGCTTAAAACACGGTTGCTGAACTGTCTTGCGAAAGACTGTGGTTTTTTTGTCTGGGTGGAGGAAAGAGCGGCGCAGGAAATCAAGCGAAAAGCGCTCGAGTTCGGCTTGCAAAAACTCGGGAAAATCGTAAACACCCGGTTGGGCGACAAAACCTTTTATCATTGTGTTTACAATGGCCGGTACCGGTTGGCGGATTATCTCGGCCTATGCCAGACCCTTGGATACACCCAGACCTATGACTCCATTGACCGGATCAACTTCAGGGAAAGCATCCGGAAGGCGGGCAAGTCCTCAGTGGGCGTGAAACTGCCGAAAACCGAGGCCGACTTCAGTGAAGTTGCCTACCTCTTGGGCTTAATCTGGGGGGATGGCGGAAGCCGCGGGAAAGAAATAAGGATAACCAACGAAGACAAGCCGATTATTCGGGCAATTGAACAAATCATGGAAAAAATCTTCGGCGTGCAGGCGAAAACCCGCAAGTATGCCGGAAAAGCCACCAGAATCGATTTGGGCGGTGGCTTGACATTTTACAAAATACTAACCGGCTTTTTCGGGTTGCCCAAAAAAAGGAAGGCGGAAAGCATTCAAGTGCCTGAACCCATTAAAAGTGCGCCAAATGGGGTTGTTAAGGCATTCCTGCAGGGGTATTTTGACACGGATGGAACGGTGGAGGGAAGCAGGCGGGCGGCAAGTCTTTCCAGCAAATCCAAGGGTATGCTGCTTGACACCGGCTTGCTGTTGCTGCGATTTGGCTGCCTTTCAACGTTCAATGAAAAGAAGAGCAATCTTTACATTTCAGGCGCCAACATGAAGGTTTTCGCTGAAAAAATCGGCTTCCGATTGAATAGAAAAAACCAAAAGCTGCTCGGGTTTGTGGCAATATCCGATAGCCCGAACAGGAACACCGACTTAACGCCTATTGCGCAGGATTTCCTGAGGGGGCTCCGGCAAAGAATGGGCCTCCAATTAAAGGCGCTGCCCAAGAGCTTTGAAGCCATCGAGTTCAGAAAACAGCCGGTCTATCAAACCAATCTAAACGTTTTCTTTGAAAAAGTCTATTCATTCATTGGAAATCCCGAAATCAAGGACGCAGAAGCCTGGGAAGAAATCCAGGGCCTTGAAAAAACCTTTTTCGACTGCTTCACGCCGATGGTCACGAAAAAGGAAGTGGTTGAAGGCGAAGAATTCGTTTACGATTTCTCGGTTGAAGAAACGCATAACTTCATCGGCAATGGATTCATCATCCACAACACCACCCTCTCGGACAACCTGGTTGCCTCGGTCGGGCTGATAAGCCCTGACCTGGCCGGGAAACAGCAGTTCATGGACTACGAGGACCAGGAACAGGAACGCGGCATAACCATCAACGCGGCCAACGTTTCCCTGGTGCACTCGCACAAGGGACAGAACCACCTGATTAACCTCATCGACACCCCGGGGCACATTGACTTCACCGGCGAAGTCATCCGGGCCATGAGGGCAGTTGACGGCGTAATCCTCGTGGTGGACGCGGTGGAGGGAGTCATGCCGCAGACGGAAACCGTTTGCCGGCAGTCCCTCAAGGAGTACGTGAAGCCCGTGTTGTTCATCAACAAGGTGGACCGGCTCGTGAACGAGCTCAAGATTGACGAAAAGCAGATGCAGGAAAAGTTCGTGAAAATCATCGGGCAAGTCAACAACCTGATCGCCAAGAATGCGCCGCCAGGCAAGGAAAACGACTGGCAGGTGAAGGTCCAGAACGGCTCGGTGTGCTTTGGCTCCGCTTACAACCACTGGGCGATTTCCGTGCCCCACATGCAGCGCACGGGGATAACCTTCAAGGACGTCTACAATTACTGTGCCAAGGAAAACCAGAAAGAGCTGGCGCAGAAGTCCCAGTTGCACGAGGCCATCCTGGAAATGGTGATCCTCCACTTGCCGAACCCCCTGGAAGCCCAGAAATACCGTATCCCAAGGATTTGGGGCAAGGAAGAGCTGGACAGCGAGATTGGCAAGGCCATGCTGGCCTGCGACGAGAAGGGCCCGTTCTCCATGATGTGCACGGACGTATCGGTGGACCCCCACGCGGGAGACATCGCGACGGGAAGGGTGTATAGTGGAAGCATCCGCAAGGGCACGCGGTTGAAGCTCATCGGAGCCCAAAAAGAGGTCATCATCCAGAAGGTCGGCGTGTTCATGGGCGCGGACTACGTCGAGGTATCCGAGATCCCGGCCGGGAACATCGCGGCCCTGGTAGGCATCAAGGAAATCTATGCCGGGGAAACCCTTTCCGAGGTGGCCATGAAGGAATTCGAGTCGTTCATGTCAACGGCCGAGCCCGTCATAACCATTGCCATCGAAGCCAAGCAGACCAAGAACCTGCCCAAGCTCATCGAGGTCATCCGGCAGTTGTGCAAGGAGGACCCGAACCTGAGAGCTACTCTCAACCAGGAAACCGGGGAACACCTGTTGTCGGGCATGGGCGAATTGCATTTGGACATCAACAAGTACCGGATTGAGAAGACCCACGGTGTCGAGATCACGACTTCCGACCCCATCGTCGTCTACCATGAAACGATTACGAAAGAATCCCCGGTCATCGAAGCCAAGAGCCCGAACAAGCACAACAAACTCAAAATCTGGGCCGAACCCATTCCCCCGGAGTTGTTTGAAAAGCTCGTGGAATCAAGGATTAACGCCAAGATACGGCTGAAGGACACGGTCATCGTGCAGAAACTCATTGACATGGGCTTTGACCGCGACGAAGCCAAGAAGACCTGGTGCATTCATGGCCACAACATGCTGGTCGACGCGACCCGGGGAATCGTGGCCTTGCACGAGGCCAAGGAACTCGTCATCCAGGGGTTCCAGGACGCGATGAATGAGGGGCCGCTGGCCAAGGAAAAAGTGCAGGGCGTGAAAATCATCTTGGATGACGCGACCTTGCACGAGGACTCCATTCACAGGGGCCCGGCCCAGATGCTGCCCTGCGTGACGCGCGGCTGTTATGCGGCCATGCTTTCAGGCAACGCCATCATGCTTGAACCCAAGCAAAAACTCAACATCACGGTTCCCGAAACCTATATGGGGGCCGTTTCAAGGGAGCTGGGCTCCAGGCGCACGCAAATAACGGACATGCGGACCGAGGGCGACACCACCATCATCATCGGGATTGCGCCCGTGAAAGAACTCATTGGGTTCAGTTCCTCGATTAGGGGGGCAACCCAGGGAAGGGCTGTCTGGCAGGCCGAGTACGCCGGCTATGACCCGCTTCCCAAGGAACTCCAAATCAAAACCATTCGCGAGGTCCGGACGCGGAAGGGCATGGAACCCGAGCCAAAGCCCGCCTCTTTTTTCATGGACTAATAGCCTTTTACGGCAAAAGCCGGAGGATGGCTTTTTAAACCTTCTTGAGGCAGAGGATTTATGGTAAACCCCCTTGTAGGGGGCTTATAACCCCACGGGGCAAGTCTCCGGGCGGGGCTAACAAGATTTGTGGGTTGCACGATTTTTCGGCAACTTCTGACTTGTGAGGGCCGGCGTATCCGGCAAGTTTGGAGGTGTGCATTAATGGCAGAAAGAAATCACATGAACCTGGTCTTCATCGGCCACGTCGACCACGGAAAGTCGACCACAGTCGGGAGACTGCTCTACGATACCGGGGCTTTGAGCGAACAAGACTACCGCAAACTGAAAGCGGAAGCCGAGGCCCAGGGAAAGGGAACCTTTGTATTCGCTTACGTAATGGACCAATTGAAGGAGGAAAGGGAACGCGGTGTCACCATCGACGTTTCCTACCGGAAGTTCAAGGCCAAGAAGAACGACTTCACCATCATTGACGCTCCTGGACACCGGGACTTCGTCAAGAACATGATCACGGGAACCAGCCAGGCCGACGCGGCCGTGCTGGTCGTGTCATGCAAGGACGGCGTCCAGGCCCAGACCAAGGAACACGCGTTCCTCGCGCAGGTCATGGGCTTGAAGCAATTGGTCGTTGCCATCAACAAGATGGACGAGGTCGGCTACGAGGAAAAGAAGTTCACCGCCATGAAGGACGACGTGTCCAAGCTCTTGACCGGCATCGGTTACAAGGCTGACCAGGTCAAGTACGTGCCCATTTCGGCCTGGGAAGGCGACAACGTGGCAAAGGTTTCCCCCAAGATGGCCTGGTACAAGGGCATTTCCTTGGTTGACACCTTGGACGCCTTGGTCGCTCCGACGCCCCCGACCGACAAGCCTTTGAGGCTGCCCATCCAGGACGTGTACAACATCAAGGGTGTTGGCACCGTGCCAGTTGGCAGGGTCGAAACCGGCATCCTGAAGCCCGGTGACAAGGTCATCTTCAACCCCACGGGAAAGGTCTGCGAAGTCAAGACCGTGGAAATGCACCACGAGCAGTTGACGCAGGCCCTGCCCGGGGACAACATCGGGTTCAACGTGCGCGGCCTGGAAAAGACCGACTGCGCGAGAGGCGACGTGGTTGGACACCCCAACGACCCGCCGACAGTGGCCACCGACTTCACGGCCCAAATCGTGGTCTTGAACCACCCCACCGCTATTCCGGTCAACTACACGCCGGTGTTCCACATTCACACCGCACAGTTGAGTTGTTCCCTGGTGGAATTGCAGAAGAAACTCGACCCCAAGACCGGGGCCACCAAGGAAGAGAACCCCAAGTTCTTGAAGACCGGCGACGCGGCAATAGTCAAGGTAAAGCCGTTGAAGCCCGTGTGCGTGGAAGAATTCAAGAAGTTCCCGCAACTGGGCAGGTTCGCCATCCGGGACATGGGCCAGACCGTGGCAGCCGGCATGGTCGTGAGCATCAACCAACGCAAGTAATGGCAGGGAACCGGCCTTGCGGCCGGCCCATCCATATTTTTATTCGGGAAAGGCATCGGAATGCAGAAAGCCAGGATAAAACTGAGTTCAGCGGACTACGCCAAGTTGACAGACATTTGCGTGAGAATCCTGGACGTCGCGGAACGCACGGGCGTCAAGCACTCGGGCAGCATTCCCCTGCCCACCAAGAAGCTCGTCATCCCCACCCGGAAGAGCCCCTGTGGAGGCGGCACTGAAAGCTATGAGCACTGGCAGATGCGCATCCACAAGCGACTCATCGACATTGAATCCGACGAAAGGACTTTGCGCCGCATCATGCGCGTGGAAATCCCGGAAAACGTCCACATGGAAATCGAATTGAAAGAGTGAAATTCCTCCGCTGTTTGTCGTTGAAAGCTTTTAAGGCCTTGCCGGAAGGCTGGCCAAAGCTATTTATTCGGGGTCGCACCCCATATGGGTATGCTTGCACGGAAACGGCCTTCGACCCAGGCAGCGTTCCTGGCCTCTTTCGGTTCCGGCGCCAAGGCCAAGTGGGGGACGCCGGAGGCGCGGGTGCAAGCGATTTGGCGCATCGTCGGCGACCTCGCCAATTCGAGGAGGCCGCTCACCCAACTGAAAATAGCAAGACGCCACGGCGTGAACCGAAAGTTTGTCCAAGCGGTGGAGGGGTTCTTCGTCCCCGTCCCGGGGCGCGAGGTGCGCCGACAACGCGTGGCCGCCATGGTCGGACAAGGGGTTTCCTACCAGGCAGCGGGAACGGCCACGGGTTTGTCAACCCAGCAGGCAAAGCGGATTGCGACCGCGCGCGGCCAACGGTCCCGGTTCGAAGCCACGCACGGCCGTAGGCTGTCGCCGGAAGAGCGTGCCCGGTTAAGGGCAGAACTCGATTCCGGCGGGGTCACTGCTGCCGCCCGAAATGCAGGGGTAACGCTTTCCACGGCCCAGCGGGAACGGAATAAATGGAGGTCAGAAGCTTTGCGGTTGCAGGCTCTTTACCACGCCGAGAGATTTGAAGACTGGGTGCACCTGAGGTGGCCCAAATTGCGGGAGGAAGGCAAACGCATTCTCAAGGAAGTCCTCAGCCGGCAGAGCCTCTACGAAAGGGCAGAGCAGGGCACCCACGCCAAGCGAAAAGACTTGCTGCTTCAGCTGTTGGAAATGGAGGCACAATTCGTTGAATATGCGGAGACCTCAGGTTTGCGGATTCCAGACTGGTTCAACCGACAGGCGGAGCGCCACGCGCAGGCCTGGCGGAACCTGATTGGGGGGAAATAAGCATGCCTGCGCCGCGCGTCAACATCGAGGCCGAGTTCAAACGGTTCCAGGAGCGGGGCCGGAAGTTTGCCCACAAGTCGCTGAAAAGATGGCGTTCGCCCAAAGAACGGGAGTTGTCGATTCGGCGAATCATTGACGCGCTCAAATACCATAAATTGTTTCCGGCTGAAGTGGCAAAACTGGAAAGCGTTTCAAAGCCCTTCGTGGAACAAGTCATGCGAGCCGCCGGACTGCAGTCATGGAGAACGCACCGGACCCAGCGGGCGCTCCGCTTGCTGCAGGGGGGGCGCGAGTTCAAGCGGGTGGCTGAAAAGACTGGCAAGGGCATGAGTGAAATCAGTGAGTTGGCGAAGAAGCACGGCATCGAGAACCCGCGCAGGTTGCCGAAAAGGGTGCAACGTGAATTGGTAACGCGGCTTATGGCGGGAGAACGGCCGACGGCGGAAATGGCCAAGGAATTGAAGGTCAGCGTGCAGACGCTTTATCACTACAAGGCCAGAGTTGAAGCAATGCTCTTCAGGCACGAGCGTTACGAGGAATGGCTGCGCCTGCGGTGGAGCGCCCGCCAGCCTAAGCGGGAATTGTTCCCGGATAACAAGACTTATCAGTTGTATTATACGCTTCCGTGGCCCGAAAGGAAAGCACTGCGTGAAGTGCTCATCCTGCAACGATTGTGGGACGAATATGTGAAGGATGTGGGGGAAAAATACCGGCTCAACAGGCGGCTAAGGGAAGCAAGAGGGCGGTTTTCCGAATTACAAAGGGGCCACGAATAAGCAGAGCCTATAAACGTTTCCCTGCAAAGGGTCATGGGAGTTGTTATGTCCTACGAGTTGTTCGAGCACCGCGCCGACATCGGAGTGAGGGGAAAGGGCAAGACCTGCGAGCAGGCGTTCGAGGAATGCGCGAAGGCCATGTTCTCGGCCATGGTGGACGTTGAACGGGTGGCGCCCAAGAAGAAGGTGCAGTTTGACGCGCACGCCTCCGACTTGGAGGCCTTGCTGCCCGAGTTCCTCAACAACCTGTTGTACGTACGGGACGTGCAGGGCATGGTGTTCTCGCGGTTCGAGGTCAAGGACCTCCGGCAGGGGCCCGGACAGTGGGGACTGAAGGCCAGCGCATGGGGCGAAAAGTTCGACCCCAACCGGCACGAGCCCAAGACCGAGGTCAAGGCCGCGACCTTCTACCAGTTGTCGGTCAGGAAAACGCCGCAGGGGTTTGTCGCGGAATGTGTGGTGGATGTATGAGTAGGAGCGAGTTGCGGCAGGCCAGTGAATGGGTTTGGGAGCTGCCCATGAGCGGGCAGATGAGGGTTCCTGGAAGGGTGTACGCGAACCCCTACATTGTCGGGCACGTCTTGGACGAGGTCAAGAAGGGGGAGTGGAACCCCCTCACCCAGTTGAAGAACGTGGCCTGCCTGCCGGGGCTGCAAAAGTACGCGTTGGCGTTGCCGGACCTGCACGTGGGCTACGGGGCCTGCATTGGCAGCGTCGGCGCCATGGACCTCCAAGAAGGGGTCATCGTGTTCGGTTTGGTGGGCTATGACATCAACTGTGGCTTGCAGACGTTTGTCACTCCCTTGACGCGGAAGGACGTCAAGGGCAAGGAAGAGCGGCTGGCGGAAGAGCTTTACCGCGTGGTTCCGGCGGGCCTCGGCATTGGCGGCAAGGTGCGGCTGGACAAGGACCGGGTGGACGAGGTCCTGGAAAGGGGGGCCCACTATGCCGTGGAAAACGGGTTGGGCTTGAAGGAAGACCTGGAGTTGATGGAGGAAAAGGGGTGCATTCGGGGCGCGAACGCCGCGAACGTGAGCCCGGAGGCCAAGGCGCGATTCGAGAAGCAGTTGGGCACCCTGGGCAGCGGCAACCACTACTGCGAGGTCCAGTACGTGGAACAAATTTATGACGAGGAGGCCGCGAAGGCCTTCGGCTTGTTCCGCGACCAGTTGATTGTCAGCATTCACTGTGGTTCAAGGGGGCTGGGCCACCAGGTGGGCTCGGATTACCTGAAAGTGCTGGAGAAGGCCATGCCCGGGTACGGGTTGACGGTGCCGGATAGGGAACTGGCGTGCGCGCCCATCCAGTCCGAGGAAGGGCAACGGTATTTGTCCGCGGTGTATGCAGGCATCAACTGCGCGTTCGCCAACCGCGAGGTGTTGACGCATCTGGCGAGAACGTGCTTCGAGAAAACGTTCGAGTTGAAGGCCGAGGAAATGCCCATGCTCTACGGGGTCGCGCACAACACGGCCAAACTCGAGCGGCACCGGGTGGATGGAAGGGAAAAAGAGTTGCTGGTGCAGCGGAAGGGCGCGACGCGGAGTTTTGGCCCGGGACGCGAAGAGGTTCCCGAAAAGTACCGCAAAGTCGGGCAACCGGTCATCATTGGGGGCACGATGGGCACGGCGAGTTACATCTTGAAGGGCACGCGGACCGCGATGGAGGAAACCTTTGGCAGCACCGTGCATGGGGCTGGAAGGACCATGTCCAGGGTGGGGGCGTTGAAGCAGTGGACGGGAAAGGGGGTCGTGGACGAGTTGGCCAGGCGCGGAATCATCATCAAGGGCCATGGCTTGAAGGGCATCGCGGAAGAGGCTCCGGGGGCTTACAAGGACATTGACCAGGTCATTGACGTGGTGCACCATGCGGGGATTAGTTCGAAGGTGGCTAGGGTGAGGCCCCTGATTTGCGTGAAGGGCTAGTGGAAGCCAACCCTTATATTTTGGGTATCCGCTTATTCTGTAATGCCTAAAAGAAGCAATCCGCGCAGGCAGGCCCGCCAGAGGGCCGAGGAAAGGCGAGGGGAAAGGCGGGCATGGTGGGAGGCAACGCAGGCCTATGATGCGATGGGGCGAGCCGCACCGGATAGGACGATTGCCAACCTCTTGCATGGCAAGCTCATCGGGTTCGTCGAACGAAAGCTCGGCCCCGAAGCGAAAAACGTCACAGCGGTCGAGGTGGGCGCAGGAAACGCTCCGCTGGCAAACCAGTTTGGATTCAAGCGCGTGGTGTTCGTGGATTCGTCTCCTGCTTTGTTGAAGCAATTGCAGGCAAGCATGGGAAGGGCAGGGCCGGGAATGGAATTCGTCCAAGCCGATGTCCGGAATTTGGATGTCCGCGTGGATGGGAACAACCTCCTCATCCTGAACGAGGTTTTCACGCACTTGCGGCCGCAGGAAAGGGGGCCCGCACTCGAACGGCTTGCGGCCCGGTTCAACCGGTTACTGTTGATTGACCACTCCCATGATTACCGGTTTGGGTTGACCGAACACTATCCGACGGGAGCCAAGCGCGTCGTGCCCCTCCCCATCTACCTGCCGGAGCTTGTGCGCGCACGCACGAAGCAGACTGAGCGGGGGCTTGCAAGGATTGTGCCGGGGGCAACCGTTTCATCCAAGGCCTCGCCCATGCTTGTTTCCATGGAATCCCTGGCTCAGAAGCTGGCGCGAAGGGGGTTCCAGGTGGACGCGGCGGTCATCCGGGTCCGGGAGAAGCACCGCCCGATGCAGGGCGCGGGTTACTTCGCGCTTTGGGCGGCCAAGGCAAAGCCAGGGGAAAGGCCACGGATTCGGGTAAAAAAGCGATTCGAACTAGCCGTGGAAGAGGCTTAAAATAGCTGCAAACGGGCAAAGCCCACCAAACACCCAATTTGTCACTAATTCACGTTACTCTTGGGCATAGCTTTAAATACCTCTTCGGCTGCATAGTTAGTATGCCACTCTCGAGTGGTAAAAACAAGGGAGGTCCTTGATGAACAAGCTGCATGCCTTGATGGTATTGGTTTTGATTGGATTGGCCGCCAGTGTCAGCGCCAGTTACAGCGTCTTCTACGCGGACAAGCACCGCGCCATCGGCATCAGTTATGGGTACGAGGGCTATGCCTACCCGGCCGCCTACCCAGCCTACTACGATTATGGTTACCCAGCCAACTACGCTTCGACTGCTGCTTACGACGTCTACGCACCCACTCCCTTCACTTACGATGGGTACCCCGCCAACGCCGCTTACCTCGTGGGAGTGCCGGGCTACGGCTACGAGTTCGGCTCCTACGGCAGCCGGACGGTTTCAACGCCCCGGACCAACTGCGGAAACCTCTCGCTCAGCGACGCGGAAATCGTCGTGCCCCGGGGCTCGGCATCGGAAGCCACGCTCACCCTGAGAAACCGGAGCGGCACGAGCTTCCAAGTCAACGACGTCCAGGTCCGGGACACGCTTAACACGCGGGCCGGAAAAGCCGTCCAGTCCAGGTCAACGATTGGAAACGGGAAAAGGGGAAGCATCAGCATCCCGGTCAGCGCAGCGTTCGACGCCCAGGAAAATTTGTCGGCCTTGAACGTGCGGGTCATCGGGCAAAGCGTTACCGGCAAGCCCTGCACGGTCAGCGGCACCGTCAAGGCCACGCTGACGGGAGACGGGAGCTTCGGCAGCTACGACCGGAGGACCATCGTTTACCCCAATAACCGGGATTACGACACCGCTTACAGCACTTCCAGAGACGTGGCAAAGAACCCGGACCCCTAAGGAGGAAAACCAATGAACAAGCTATTCACCGTTTTGATTGCCTTCCTGGCCTTGCTCGGCGGAGCGTTCGCCGAAGGCTATGGACAGACTGCTCCCTATGGGCAGTACGGTTTGTACTCCAACGGCGGAAGCTGGGCGTTTCCCTCGGTGAACTCCAGTCCCTTCGAACAGGGCGCGGAGTACACCATCCGGAACAGCTATGTCGTGGACGCCGAGTTCCCCGAAGAACTCTTGGTCGGAGCCGGCGTCGGCTACGGGAACCCGGAAGCCGGGTTCGGCAACCGCTACGCGTACGACGATTATGCTTACGGCAATTATGCTTACGATGATTACGCGTTCCCGCCTTATGGGGGCGAAGCCTACGGGCAACCAGCCTACGGGCAACCCGTTGACGGTTATGGTTACGGGTACGCGCCGGACGCGATGGATTCGATGGACTATTATCCCAGGGACCGCACCATCGAGTCGCTGGGCAACGGATACGTTTCAAGGGCCTACAACGCGGGCGGAAAAATCAATTTGCCCGAGCAAAGCTACAACAACCGCGTGTTCAGCGCGCCGTTGTACTCGGAGATCGGCCTGGTGTTGTACGAGAAGGGCCAGGGTTTCACCGTGCAGGAAGGCGAAACCATGTTCAAGAACGTTTTCATCAAGAACGAGAGCCTGGAACCCTTTTACGTGGACGAAGTCCAGGTAAACGAGGGAAGCCAGGCCGTGAACGTGCAAGTCCTTGGCTCCCTGTCCGTGGTCTTGCCCGGCACCCAGGGAAGCGTTAAACTGGTCCTGGAAGGCCTTTCCGTGGAAGCGGATGAGGTCGTGGAAGCCAGTTTCACGGTGATGGGGCACTATCCGAGCCTCCAACCCCAGGCAGTGGGGCCCAAGGCGTTCCTCGTGTACGTGAACGCGGCCGAAGAAGCAAAGCCATTGCCTCCAGTGTTGCCAGCGAAAGCCGAAGAGGCCAGGCCCGCGAGGACAGCAGAGCCCAGGCCTGCAGCCGCACTGCCCGTGGAAGCAGTTGAAGCACGGCCCGTGGTTGCATCGGACGTCGAAGTACTGAATTACACGGAGGCCGTGCGCGTCATCGACCAGGCAGAAGTCAAGGTTACCTTGAAGAACAACGCGGCCTCGGCCAAGAAAGTGTTCGTCGACGTTCCCTCCGACCAGGTGGACGTGAGAGGCAGGGACGTTGAACTCGCGGCCGGGGAAACGAAGACCCTTTCATTGGAAGCGCTGCCATTGGGTAAAGGGGAAGGCGTCTTCAACGCCGCATTAGTGGTTTCCGTGGACGGCGTGTCCACGCGGAACCCGGTTGCCTTCCAGGTTGAAAAACCGGTCCTGACCGGCACCCTGCCAGGCGCGGCCGAAGCACTCGTCAAGGACGGGGTAACGGCTTTGGCGTCCCTGGGCTCGAATGCCTGGGCCGTCGGCTTGTTAGTCCTCCTGATTGTGGCGGCCGTGCTCCTGTTAAAGGACCGGCTCCAGGTCGAGGCGCCCAGCGCACAAGAACAGGTTTGGATGAGCTACTCGCCTCCTTCAAACCGCTGACTTTCTTTTTCCCTCTTTCTTTTTCTTTTTCCTTTTCTCCTTTTTCTTTCCCCTCCCTGTTTCCTTATACATAAAATCGGGTGGGTGGATGGGTTTGGAACCCGGCGAGCCAAGCTTTTTAAAGCCTTCCAGGGTAATTCATTGTAGTAATTAGTACACTGCTTCCCTTGCAAGCCGCATGGGATGTAAATACTGAGAAAATGCCTGTTTTAGGCCTTTTTTTGGGTTTTAAGCGCAGTTGCCTGTTGAGGGTCCCCCATCCACCGGGCAAAGTACTAATTTTGGGAGCCAAGGTGGCAACCCATGGTGAGAATTCACAAGCCCCACTCGGGGTCAAAGGCCTTTTATCCGCGCGTGCGCGCCCGCAAGGAGACGCCGAGCTTTAGCTCGTTTCCGGCTCCCGCTGATGTCAAGGGCGCGTCGCCCCTGAATTTTTTGGCGTACAAGGCCGGCATGGTGCACGGCATGGGCCGGAACGAGGCCCCGAAGACGACTTCGTTCGGCTTGGAAGTCAGTGTGCCCTTGACGGTTGTCGAAGCGCCGCCCCTGCGCGTGTACGGCGTGCGCGCGTACAAGCATTCCGTGAATGGTTTGAAGACCGTTGGAGAGGCGACCGTGGAAAAGCCGGACAAGTTTTTCCGGGAACGCGTGGGAGACTGGTTCAAGCGGCGCAAGTCGAAGAAGAAAAAGGACCGGCCCGCGCACAAGACGCTAGCGGACCTGGAGAAGCTCAAGTCCCAGGTGGATGAACTGCGGTTGCTGGTGCACTCGCAGCCGAGCCTCACCCAGTCGGGGAAGAAGGTGGCGGACGTTTCCGAGGTCAAGCTTTCGGGTTCGTTGGACGAGCAGTTCGCGTATGCCGGGCAAAAGCTGGGCAACGAGTTGACGGTCCAGGAAGTGTTCAAGGAAAGGCAGTTCGTGGACGTTAAAGCGGTTACGGTTGGGCACGGGTTCACGGGCGTGGTCAAGCGGTTTGGCGTGAAAAGCCACCGGCCGAAGGCCAAGACCCAGAACGTGGTGGGTTCCATCGGTCCCTGGCACCCTGCAACGGTCATGTGGACGGTTGCGCGCGCGGGCCAGATGGGGTACCATAACCGGACCGAGTTCAACAAGCGCATCGTGCGCATCAGCGATGACCTCGGGGAAGTGAACCCGCCCGCGGGTTTCCCGAATTACGGCGTGGTCAAGAACGATTACCTGTTGTTGGGGGGCTCTATTCCGGGCCCTGAGAAGCGGGCGGTGGCCCTGCGGTTTGCTTCGCGGCCGACGCCGGACAACCGGTATTTTTTGTCGAACGTGAAAGTCATTTCGCCGAAGAGGCGGAAGGTCCACGCGGATGACAAGGTCGCGGTCGTGGAACTCGAGGAAAAGGCCGCGCACAAGGTGAGGGTCGAAGAAGAAAAGAAGGAAGCCAAGAAGTCGGCTGCCGACCTCATCAAGGAAGGCCTGGAAGGGAAGAAGAAGTAGGTTGATTTTTATGGTGAATGAATTTAACTGGAACGTCGGCAGTACTACCGTCCCATCGAGCCCCTTCGGGGCGAGATGGGACACGTACGCGCTTCCCAGGGGGGCGTGACCGCTGTGGTGGATGCGAAAGCTGAAACGAAGGCGGAAGTGCTTTCCTTGGAGGGCAAGAAACTCCGCGAAATCGGGTTGCCCCGGGTGTTCGAGTCCGAAGTGGACCTGGGCTTGATCAAGCGGGCGGTCATCGCCGTGCAAACCGGGAGAATCCAGCCCAAGGGCCCGAGCACGAGGGCGGGAAGGGACATGACCGCGCAATACATTGGCTCCAGGCAAAAGCCGGCCATGTACCGCACGATTAACGTGGAGCACGCGAGGCTGCCCAGGCTCAGGAACAGAAGGTATTTGTTGCAGGGAAGGGTGGCGGGAGTGCCGCACGCCGTGGGCGGTCCCAGGGTGCACCGGTTGAACAAGGACCGCGTCATCGTGGAAAGAATCAATGACAAGGAGCGGAGGAAGGCCGTGGCGGCCGCGATTGCCGCGACCGCGGATGTGGCGTTGGTGAGGGCCCGGGGACACCGGTTCGAGGCCAAGCGCCTTCCCCTGGTCGTGGAAGCCCGGTTCGAGGAGCTCGTGAAGGCCAGGGAAGTGGCGGCCGTGTTGACTGCCTTGAACGTGTATGGCGACGTTGAAAAGGCCAAGGCCCGCAAAAAGGTGCGCCCGGGCCGCGGGAAGACGCGGGGAAGGAAGTACAAGCGGGCCAAGAGCTTGTTGATTGTCACGGAAAAGCCGGCCAAGGTTTACAAGGCGGCGAGGAACCTCGAGGGCGTGGATGTCGTTGAGGTGCGGAACCTCAACGCGGAATTGCTGGCGCCTGGAACCCTGCCGGGCCGGTTGACGTTGTGGACGGAAGGGGCCTTGAATGCATTGGCCAAGTACCTGGTGAACTGACATGGAACGACCGAACCCCAAGGGAAAGTCAATGGGCAGGAAGCCCTCCAAGGCCAACCGCAAGGTTACCGCATCCCGGGAACGCATGGCGGGCAAGGTGCACCCCAAGCACGCGCAGCAGGCCCACGCTGCCAAGGAAGGGGCGCACGCCGGAAAAAAGGATGCCGGAAAGGCAATGGGCAAGGAGAGCGCGGTCAAGTTCGACGAGCGGCAACTGGAGCAGACCGGTGCCTTGAAGGTGTATGAGGTGCTGGAGTATCCCCTGGTTTCCGAGAAGGCCGTGAACATGATTGACGGCGAGAACAAGATCGTGTTCGTCGTGAACCGGAAGGCCACGAAGGCGGATGTGCGGAAGGCGGTTGAAACCATGTACAATGTCAAGGTTGACCGCGTGAACGTTTGCCGGGACATGAAGGCCCGGAAGAAGGCGTTCGTGAAAATCAACAAGGCGTTTAAGGCGGATGAATTGGCGACGAAACTGGGTGTATTGTAATGTTTATGGAACAAATCGACCGGAAGGCGGGAATTACTACCGCCCTGTTGAGCCCCCGCAGGGCGAAACAGGGCACGTACGCGCTTCCCAGGGGGGCGTGACCGCTGATGGGTAAAAGGACTCGAACGCAGCGGGCTGGAAAGGGCAGCCCCACGTACCGGGCTTCGGGCCGGGGCGTTGCCGACGTGAAGTACGTGGACTATAACGAGCCGCAGAAGGAAGGCGTGTTCCGGGCCGAGGTAATGGACCTGGTCACGGATGCCGGCCGAACCGGCATCGTCGCGGAATTGTTGTTTGAAGACAACCGGAGGGGCTTCCAGGTCGCGCCGGAAGGCATTTCGGTGGGGCAAAACCTCCAGTATGGGAAGAAGGCCGCGTTGGACGTTGGGAACGTGTTGCCGTTGGGGGAAATCGTGGAAGGCTGCCCGGTGTTCAACATCGAGTTGAATCCAGGGGATGGCGGCCGGCTGGTCAAGAGCTCGGGCTTGTATGGCTTGATTGTGACGAAGGACAAGAAGTATGTTTACGTGAAGCTGCCGTCCGGCAAGACCACGCAGTTGAATCCCCTGTGCCGTGCCACGATTGGCTTGTCGGCTGGCGGGGGAAGGGTTGAAAAGCCGTTGCTGAAGGCTGGTTCCATGTTCCACAAGATGCATGCCTCGCACCACAAGTATCCTTTGGTGAGGGGCGTTGCGATGAACCCCTTGGACCACCCGTTCGGCGGCAGCCAGCACCACGCTGGAAAGTCGAAGTCCACGTCCAGGCACGCGCCTCCGGGGAGAAAGGTCGGGGCCATTGCCTCGAGCAGGACGGGCAGGAAGAAGAAGTAAGGGTGAAAACGCATGGCGAAGGACTTCAATTTCAGGGGCATTGCATTGGATCAGTTGCAGGAAATGGATGAGACCCAGTTGGGGCGGTTGATGACTTCCAGGGGACGGCGGAACCTGCGGCGGGGCCAGGACAAGGCCTTGTTGAAGACCGTGGACCGGGCCCTTGAAGCGAAGAAGCACGGCAAGGAGCCGAAGCCCATCCGCACGCACAAGCGGGATGCCATGATTTTGCCCAAGATGGTGGGGTTGCGGTTCCTCGTGTACAAGGGGAAGGACTGGGGCCAGGTGGACATCGTCGAGAAAATGATTGGCCATTACTTGGGGGAGTTTGCGCTTACGCGGAAGAGGCTCTCGCACGGAAAGGCCGGAATCGGCGCGACCAAGTCGAGCACGGCCATTACGGCGAGAGGATAAGGGATAGACATGGTGAAGGAAAACTATCAGGTGGATTTGGGGGAAAACCAGGCCAAGATTGCGAAGGCCGTGCACGCCAACGCCAACGCTTCCGTCAAGTTTGCCACGGAAATCGCGCGGGAAGTCAAGGGCCAGCGCCTGGACTCGAGCATCCAGTGGCTGAACCGCGTGCTCGCGCACGAGGACTTCATTCCCCTGCGGGTCTACCACAAGAAGGTGCCGCACCGGAAGGGGCGGGCGAAGAGCTTTGGCAAGGCCGGCCGGTACGCGGACAAGACCGTGAAAGTGTTTTTGAAGTTGTTGCACGCGGTGAAGGCCAACGCGGACGTGAAGGGCCTGGACTCGGAGAACCTGGTCATTTGGCACTCGTTTGCCTCCATTGGGTTCAGGCGCGTGAGCCACCAGGCCAAGGGAAAGATTTCGGGGAAGATGCGGCAGGCGAAGTCGGCCCACATTGAAGTGGTTGTGAGGGAAGCGCGATGATCGAGAGGATTTTCGTGGAGCAGGGCATCAAGCGCATGGAGCTGGAGCAGTACCTGAAGAAGGAGCTGGACAAGGCAGGCTTCACCAAGGCCGAGGTCTTGAAGACGCCCCTGGTGACGAGAATCGTGGTCAATGTCACGCGGCCGGGGCTGGCCATTGGAAAGTCCGGCGCCAACATCCGGACCCTGACGGAGACGCTGGGCAAGCGGTTCGGCATCGAGAACCCGCAGTTGGAGATAAAGGAGATTACGCAGCCGGCGTTGGACGCGCAGGCCATGGCGGACAAGATCAAGTCCTTGATTGAACGCGGGTATTCGTGGCGGAGCGTGGCCTACCGCACGTTGCGGGACATCATGGAAGCCAGCGCGCAAGGCGTTGAAATCATTGTTTCTGGGAAGATTACTGGCAAGGGCGGCCGGAAGAAGCAGCAGCGGATCGCGGAAGGCTACATGAAGAAGGTGGGCGACCAGGTCAAGCTCGTGGACTACGCCAAGGCCGCGGCCTACCCGAAGGTGGGGGCCATTGGGATAAAGGTGCGGATCGTGCACCCGGACACCGTGTTCCCGGACAAGGTCAGCATTTCCGAGATACTCAAGAAGAAGGCGGCGGGCGAGGCCGGGAAAAGCGAGCCGGCTGCGCCGGTGGCACCGGTGGCGGTTTCGCCGGCGGCGCCG
>Ga0209541_10002183_pt1 | contig 37354 bp, 29 predicted proteins | sample RifCSPlowO2_01_FD_184027 | JGI IMG/M metagenome (GOLD analysis project Ga0209541, IMG submission 184027) | Groundwater microbial communities from Rifle, Colorado - Rifle CSP2_plank lowO2_0.1 (SPAdes) (version 2) | ecosystem: Environmental > Aquatic > Deep subsurface > Groundwater | place...
GCACCTGTTCCAGCATATCGCTTCTCACGGTCAATCTTTAGGCCAGGCGGACGACTTTTTCTACAGAGCCGCAGGCGTTGTATTCTCTGCCGCCAATTCCCCATTATTCTCCTTACCGCGCCGCAGCTTCTTGATCCCGTAGACATTCAACCAAATTTTCAGCAATACTGTCAACGCCGTCGCGATCGGTGCGCCAATAATGCCCCATGACCACACCAAGAGGATGGTCAGCCCCGTATTGACCAGCAAAGACAAGACAAAGTCCAGTCCGACGATTTTTAAGACTGCTCCTGAAACACGATTTTCACCGACAAAGACAGAATTAAAATACGAATAGACAACCATGATCGCGGAAGAAAGAACCAAAGCCAGCGGCAGTGTCCCATGGAAATATTCCGGACCATAAAGCAGGGGAACAAGCAGATAGGTCGCTCCCAAGATAATCGTTGAGAAAGGAATCAGCAAGAGTAGGATCTTCGTTAACGATTGTTTCAGTTTATACTTGTTGACCACCGCCAGAGGCAGGACAACGACAGGAAAGACGTAGGCGATCAATCGGATGATATTGCTTAACGAAGAATGTGCAGAATATAATCCCAGCTCTTTAAAATCGGTGAGATAAGGGATGATGATCAAGTCTGCTTCACGCAGGAGATAAAATCCCGCTTGCATCAAGAATAATGAAAAAGCGAGGAGCAAGAATTCCCGGAAAGGAATAGTGCTTTTTTCTGCAGCTGCTCTCCACGAGCGCAGAAGCGCGGGCAGGGTTGGAAGCGTGGAGAGGAGCAGCGCGACGGAAAGACCGGATAAGACGATCTCAAATGGCGCAGAGAGATACGCCCCCGCAAAGATCGCTCCGATAAACAACAGACGGTTCAATAAAGAATACGCTGTTCCGGTGACAAACTGCTTCTGGCCGCGAAAGAAAGAATAGCTGAGATAAAAGAAGGTGTATGTCATGAGGTATAACGCAAAATTAATTTTCAACCCTGTTGTTGGAAGAAAGAAATTGGTAGTCAAGAAAGGGATGGTCACAATCACCGAAAAGATGAGGATCAGCCTCCCGGCTTTCTTGGCAGCATCGGGGAAAGCTGTTGGATTTTTGACGATGACTTGAGTCAGCGCTTCCGGACAGCCGAACGATGTAAACAAAAAGACAAGACTGACCAGGCCGAAGAAAAAAGAAAACAACCCCAACTCTTCCTGACCATAAAAACGAGCGATGAGAACTTTTGTGATGATGATGCTTACGGCGATTAAGCCGTACATCAAGAAAGTCTTAATCAGATAAGAAGAAGTCTTTCCTTGCTGAAGATAATTCTTGAGGCGATGGATCATTAGTTCTGTAAAGCTCGGTTAATTACAAGATGAATGGTTGAGGACGGCGGTTGATATGTTGCAAACGGATGACTCTCTGCTTTTTTTACAAAATCTCCCACTTTTTCTACTGCGTCACAGTAAAGCAGGGACGTCGTTTCTTTGGCCATCGCTTCCAGATATTCTACTTGGTGCCGGGGATCAGTGCGGTCGCGGTTAGGAAGAGCGATCAGTTTTTTGTTCCGGCGCAGGATCTCAAAGACCGTTCCCGGTCCGCCGTGGCTGATAATCAGATCGGCCTGTTCATAATATTTTTCCAGATGCGGTTCAAAAGTGAACCAGCGGCAGTGTTGCGGCTGATATGTTCCGTGGCCGAGCTGGATAATGATCTCGTGAGAAATTTTTCCTTCTTTCTTCAGCCGGTCTATCTCCTGGATGAGCGGATCAAACTTGCCATTTCCCACAGTCACAAACAATATTTTCTTTTGTCGAGATTGGTCGTCTTGTTCTTTTGCTTCCGAAGTCTTTCGTTCCTGCTTTTGAGAATTTAATTCTCCCATCTTTTGTTTCTCCAACTGTTGTCTTCTCATGATAATCTGCCGGCGTAGACCGCTTTTGGATAGATATTCTTCATGCTCTTCCACTGGACAAAGAAAAGATCACTGACCGGATACACCAGTTTCCCGGTCAATGACTTATGATGAACGCGCACCCAAGATTCGATAAAGATCGTTCTTATTCCTCGTGCTTTAGCCAGCCAGAAGAGCGGGATAGCCAACGCCGGACCGGCGCTGAGGATGGCATCAGGCTTTGTTTTTCGCAGGATGGAAAAAGCTTGGAATGTCGCCGGTACCATATTAAATACGACTTTTAGTAATCTTCGGTCTGTCATCAGGCGGGGATTACGCATCGTCAGGATCTTTCCTTCATGTTTGATCTTGACAGCAGAAGTGTGATCATCGTGACCAAGAATGTATTTGTATTCATAGGCATCGCCCAATGCTTCAATCAAGTGAAGGATCTGTGAAGTGTGTCCACCCATACCCAGGACCACCAGCATCTTCTTCTTAGGCATAGGGGTTTGTGGTTCAACAAATTTTATAAAGGTTGGGGAAGAAGGGATCATGTTTTGAGGGTGTTATGGCTATCAGAAAGACTAAAAAAAAAGAAAGTTCTTCTCAACGGGAAAAAGAAGTCGAGGGAATAGCTAAACAAGATCCAAAGACAGCTAGATTTATTGTTGCACAAACTAATATCGATGAAGTGATGGATTTTACCTCTCCTGACCTTAATCTCACAAGTGATATTCTTGCTGCTCCTATTTCTGAAACAGCCCACTCAGATGATACTCTCCGATCTCCATCTCATCCTGCACCCCATCCCTCCGAAGTTCATACCCCCCCTGGGAAAACGAGTGGTGATCGGAAACAAAAGCTAATTACGTTTTTTAAGAATCCTTGGAACCTGGGGTTTTCGTTGGTTTTCTTGATCGGGTTCTTTATTCGCTGGAGATTTATTCGGCAAGAGAGCTTGTGGAATGACTCCGCAGTACATATGTGGGTCGTAGTCAAAGCTGCTCGTGAACCTCTATACCTTTTATCCCAAGACTTTTATTACCAAGACCATATTCTTAATCAATTTACTGCGTTAGTGTTCTATTTTTTTAATCATGACATATTTCTAACGAGCAAGTTAACTGCGCTCTTTTTCGGCATGCTGGGGATTCTCCTGATTTATCTTCTTGGTTCAGAGATTAAAGATAAATCTCTCGGATTGATTGCAGCCACACTTCTCGCTTTCCATAATCTATTCTGGTTCTTCAATACTCGTTTTCTGGGTGATCCAACTCTTGCTACAGCAACGATCTTTATATTATATTGTTTCGTGATGATGAACAAAAAGAGAAATAAGTTCTGGTCTGTAATGACGGGCTTTTCTTTTATACTTGCACTATTTGCGAAGTTTCAGGCGGCTCACTTCTTTATGATCCTCATTATTTATTATCTCTTCTTTGAGAGAAAAAATATTTTTTCGAAACCTTATCTTTACGCTTGGGCTATTCCTCTCTCGTTTGCAGTTTTAACCCAGATTGTCAGTAGTTCACCAACATTATTTAGAGCACTGCTTCTTTTTGTTAATTTTAGAGGAATGCCTTATGGTCTGGATACGACTAAATTATTTCCTTTTGTGTTTCCCGGGTATCTCCTACCTTTGGCGGTCATCGGTTTGCTCTTGGTCCTCGCCTACCGGTTAAGGCAGTTCTACTTTCCTGCATTTCTGTTCTTTTTCTATTGGGTATTTTCAGAAGTCGGGTTGGACAATCCTGATGCGCGGCATCTTCTCTTTATGGTTCCTATCCTGATCCTATTCAGCAGCTTCGCAATACAAGAGGCGGCGAATTATCTCTCTCTTCTGATGAGAGATACAAAAGTGCGGGCAAAAATTCGAGTGGTAGTGATCTTACTGACTCTCATTCTTGTTTCTGTTCATCAGTATAACACCGGAAATGCGTTTATCACCGCAAAATCGTATGGCTATACTGGTTATCCCGAGGCGGGTCAGTGGTTAACAGAAAATGTTCCTAATGATATCCCCATCTTTGCCGGTTCACCACGAATGATCAGAGCTTTTACAGAGAGAGAATATCATTCTTTGGGGGAAGCTGATTCCGCTATTGATATTTTTACGGGAGGGCCGATTTGGTATCTTCGTGGAACAAAATATCTTGAAAACAGGACTGCGTTTGAGGAAGATCTTAAAATGCTTTCGAAAACAAGCGATGTTTATCTAGAGGTTGATATGTGGGAATATACTCAACCTTCTTGGTATTATCCTCTCTCCCAGGAAAGTATTAATTATTTCTTGAGTCTTGGTTTCAAACCAGTGAAAACAGTAGAAAGAGAAATTCCTACCAATAAAGGTCTTTCGAAATTATCCGTAATCCTTATCTTTAAGAAAGAAAAAGAAAATGGTTAATCTTCGGAAAATTCTTAACTTTCTTCTGATTCTCTTTGGGATTTATGTCCTTTATCAGTTGATCGCTACGTTGGATTATGGTTTGGTTCTTTCAACCGTCGACTATTTTTCTTTCTCTTCTCTTACAACTATTCTTCTTTTTGTCTTTATCATCGTTTGGCTACGAGTTTTCCGCTGGAGGTTTTTAGTTAAAGAGACTCTAGGGATAACACTCCCCTGGAAGTTCTCGTTTTACTCTTTTATTGTTGGGTTTGCGACGGGTAGTTTCACTGTGGGGAGAGTTGGTGAGATCTCCAAGCCACTCTTGCTTAAAGAGAAATATGGTGTTAGAGTTTCTCAGTCTCTTCCTCTTATTTTTCTAGAACGCCTGTTTGACCTTCTTGCTCTGATGCTGTTTTTCTTTGGTTCCCTCTTATTTGTTAATTTTGGGAATTATTTTCAGTCGGCGATTTACTTCTTGTTAATTCTGTTTGTATCCCTCATAGTCTTACTCTTTATTTACCCAAAGAAGATCCACCAATTTGCTACATTGGTGATTACCAAGCTCATCAAAAATCATGTGCTTGCGGAGAAGATACATAATCTCAACAGGAGTATTCTCGTTGGTTTACTTAAGCTTACGGAAAAGCGGGTGTTGATTATCATTCTCATCAGCTCATTTGGGGCGATGTTTTTTGAGTTGATGCGGCTCTCTTTTATTTTTAATGTCATTAAACTCCCCATTCGTTTTGCAGATATTGCTTTTGCTTTCTGTGGATCAATTCTCTTTAGTCAATTTACTTTTGTGCCTGGTGGAATTGGGGTTACAGAAGCATCACAGGCGTTCTTGTTTCAAACGGTCACCACCCTCTCTCTTGCAAAGCTTACGACTGGTGTTCTTTTTGATCGTCTTTTGACGTACTATCTCTTAACTTTTATCGGGATTGTGATCCTACTTTTAGCAAAAGGAATATCTGGTTTGGATACTTGTTGCAGAAAGTTTATAAAACCAAAAAATGGGTTTAGAATCATGGCTTCACGATCTTCTTTTGATGAAAATAAAAAAATAATGGAATTTGGTCTTCGAGACGAGCAAGAGCTCAAAAATTGGAATAAGAAGCTTAATAAGACTAATTCGATGGCTCTGCTTGAGAAGAATAGGAACCCTTTTATTCGTCTAGAGGAGAAACAACGTCGCAGTATGATCTTACGATTAGTTCGTCAGCCATCCGGGAAAGTGATTGCAGATGTTGGTTGCGAGGAAGGTTATAATGCTCAAAAGTTAGTCAAAGAGTGCTCGAAGATTTATTGTGTTGATATCGATGAAGAGTTACTAACAGTAGCAAGAAAAAAGATAAATTCTGATAAAGCACACTTTATTCAGTCTGATGCCCAGCAGGTTAATCTTCCCGATAATTGTGTGGATATAGCAATCAGTTCTCACGTCTTGGAACATCTTCCCTCTCCCCAGAAAGGCTTTAATGAGCTGTACCGCATTGTTAAGCCTGGCGGAGAAATTGTGATTAATGTTCCTAATGAAAAAGTAGTTCTTTTCCTTAAAAGAATGTTGCACTCTCTGGGTCTAGGAACATTATTAGGTGGTCTGAACATCGGTTTAGCACCTGGCCATCTCCATGTTTTTGATAAGAAAATGTTTATGGATATTATCGGTGATAAAGCGGAAATAAAAAATTTCAAGTACAACTTTCCGTTTTATACTAATATGTTTGCAGTTTTAAAACCCAAAAAATGAATCCAAAATTCTCCCTAATTATTCCCTGTTATAACGAGGAAGAAGGGATTCCACCTCTTGCCGCAAAAATTGCTCCTGTTTTAACAGAGTTGGGACAGAAGTTTGCGCTAGAATTGATTTTTGTTGATGACGGGAGTAAAGATAAGACATTTGAGTTGTTGAATCACTATTTTGGCTCTCGTCCAGATACAAAAATTATCTGTCATGAGAAAAACAAGAATCTTGGGGCGGCAATGCGGACAGGATTTGCTGCCGCGACAGGCGACTTTGTGGCGACGATGGACAGCGATTGTACCTATGATCCCCAAGGTTTAGTAGAGATGATGAAATTGATTGATGATTGTACATCTATCGTTACTGCTTCTCCTTATCATCCACGGGGTGGTGTGGAGAATGTCCCTGGATATCGTCTTTTTCTCAGCAAGGGAATTACTTTATTATATCGTTTGGTTACGGGGATTAAGATCCACACATTCACCGCCCTGTTCAGAGTCTATACAAAAGATGTCGTGAAGTCTGTTCAGTTTCATTCTCCTGATTTTTTAGCGACAGCAGAAGTGCTGGTAAATGCTCATGCAGCGGGTCATACAATTCGCGAATATCCGGCTGTATTGCACGTGCGGGAATATGGTGTTTCCAAGATTCGTCTATTGCGAGTAATGAGGAGTCATGCTAGGTATTTATTGTTGATAACGCCAAGATCAGTAGCCAGAAGATTGCATCTTTTGAGGAAAAAATAGCTATCGTTTGAAGTTAGAGTGGTACGAATAGGGTTTCAAGCCCATAAAGCATAAAAAGGCAGTTTTTCCTCTCTTCTTGATGAAAATAATTACTATTCTCGGAACAAGGCCGGAGATCATTAAATTGTCTCCGGTAATCGATCTGTTGGAACAAGACTCTTTCTTTGAGAACAAGATTATCCATACGGGACAACATTATGATTATAATATGGATAAAATCTTCTTTGAAGAATTGAAATTACCAGAACCATACTTTATGTTAAACATCGGGTCTCATCCACGAGAGGAACAGTTGGCATTGGTGCAAGAGAAGATTGAAAGACTTCTCGATCAAGAAAGACCAGATTTAGTTATTGTCCAAGGTGATACGAACTCAACACTAGCCGGCGCTCGAGCAGCAAAAAAAAGTAAAATCCCGTTAATGCATATTGAAGCTGGTTGTCGGTCGTTTAATCGGGAGATGCCGGAAGAGATTAATCGGATCGAGGTTGATAGATTGTCTGATTATTTGATGGTACCAGACGTCTATGCTCGAGATAATCTGGAAAATGAAGAGAAAATAGAGGGGAAATTTTCTGGGAAAATGTTCACCTGTGGAAGTACAGCATATGATACGGTTCAAAGAAATAGTATACTTGCAAATAAAACTATTCTTCAAGACTTGAACCTGGCGGAAAATAATTTTGTGCTGGTCACCATTCATCGAGCAGAGAACACTGAAGAACCAAACTTTACGGAAATAATGAGATCTTTAGTTCACATCTCCGGTATTGAAAAAAACTTAGTTTTCCCTCTTCATCCACGCACTAAGAAGAAGTTAGATCAAACTGGATTTACGTTTCCTCAAAATGTGAAAGTTATAGAACCACAATCCTATTTTAATTTCTTAGCTTTGCTTTTGTCATGTAAATTCTGTATCACTGATTCTGGGGGAGTTCAGGAAGAAGCAGTGAGTTTAAACAAACCGTGTCTGATTCCGCGTAATGAAACTGAATGGATGCGACCAGTGAACGATAGAAAGAATATTTTAGCGAGAACTACTACCGAGAATATCAATTTGTGTTACCATTCTTTTTTTGCAGGCGATGCTTTATTATACCTTAGGGCCAATATCCACCAATTTTATTTTGGCGCGAGTAAAGATATCGTACAAAAAATAAAAGAACTTCAAGTTCACCCTACTGCCGAAGTCTCTCCTCAAGCCAAAATAGGGAGCAATGTCAAAGTCTGGCACCATTCACAGATCCGTGAGAATGCCCTTATCGGAGACAATTGTATTCTCGGAAAAAACGTCTACGTTGATAAAAATGTCATCATCGGTAAGAATTGTAAGATCCAGAATAATTCATCAATCTATCACGGCGTAACATTAGAAGAGGGGGTGTTTATCGGTCCACATTGTGTGTTGACAAATGATAAACATCCGCGGGCGATCGGTTGTGATGGTAAATTAAAGACTGACAGCGATTGGACGGAAGGGAAAATTCTTGCTAAGGAAGGAGCTTCTCTCGGCGCACGCGTCGTTGTGCTGCCTGACGTGACCATCGGCCGGTTTGCTCTAGTAGGTGCCGGTTCTGTTGTAACTAAAGATGTTCCGGACTTCGGCTTGGTGTATGGCAATCCGGCACGAAAGAATGGTTATGTCTGTTATTGTGGAAAGAAGTTGGAGGAAGGTAAGAGGGCAGGAGATAATTGCCCGCGATGTTCTTTTAGTGATGATACTAAACTTTAGTTCCTTAAACTTTATAAACAAATTTTGACCCATTTTCTCAATGGTTTCCATGACGATTCCGATAGCAAAACCGCTGATCGGTGAAGAGGAAAAGAGAGCGGTTTTGGAGGTTCTTTCTTCAGGGATGCTCGCTCAAGGGGAGAAAGTAGCGGCATTTGAAAAGGCCTTTGCTGATTTTATTGGTGTGAAACACGCGATTGCAACATCGAATGGGACGACAGCATTGCATGCTGTGCTCGTGGGGCTAGGTATCGGTGCAGGAGATGAAGTCATTACTTCACCTTTTTCATTTATCGCAACGGCGAATGTGATCAAGATGTGTGGGGCGATGCCGGTATTTGTTGATGTTGATAAAACGACGATGAATATTGACCCTCATTTGATTGAAGCAAAGATTACACCACAGACAAAAGCAATCATGCCGGTGCATTTGTTTGGTTTGCCTGTAGAGATCGATATGATCATGGCGATCGCGGAAAAACATCACCTTCACGTTGTAGAGGATGCCTGTCAAGCGCATGGTGCCGAGTGGAATGGGCAGAAAGTTGGTTCCTTTGGCATCGGCTGTTTCTCGTTTTATGGTACAAAAAATATGACAACTGGTGAAGGTGGGATGATTACAACTGATGATAATGCATTAGCAGTGAAATTAAGAAAAATAATCTCTCATGGTTCGGAGCGAAAATATGTTCATTCTTCATTAGGATATAATTATCGAATGACTGATCTTGCCGCGGCTATCGGATTAGAACAACTAAAGAAATTGGGACGATTTACTACGGCACGAAGAGAGAATGCGAAACAATTAACTGCTAGACTCTCAACTATTAATGGGATTATCACTCCTTCCGTCACTGATGGTCATGTGTTTCATCAGTATACCATCCGCATCACGGAAGATTTTTCTCTGAAACGGGATCGCTTGATCGAAGAGTTGCAGACACGCGGCATCGGCAGTGCTGTGTTCTATCCCATCCCCATCCATCGCCAGGAAGCGTATTCTTCTCATCAACACTTGTCTTTTCCGTTCACAGAAAAAATTGCGAGAGAAGTCCTCTCCTTACCCGTTCATCCCGCGGTCACGCAACAGGATATCAATTTGATCGGAAACGTATTCTTGGAGTTATCCCAACGATGACGCGGCTGGCAGTAATCGGTTTGGGGAATATGGGCAAGCATCATGCGCGGAATTATGCCGCTATGACCGGAGTAGAACTTGTTGCGGTTTGTGATCTTAATCGAGAATTAGCGGACGCGACGGCAAAGAAATCAAATTGTCGGGCGTATTATAATTACTCTGAAATGCTTGATAAAGAAGAGGTTAAAGCGGTAAGTATTGCCGTGCCGACGAGCTATCATAAAGAGGTAGCTTTGGCGTGCATCCGGCGTGGAATTGATGTGCTGATTGAGAAACCGATTGCGGGCACAATCGAGGATGCAACAGAGATTATAGCAGCAGCCCGAGAGAAAAATGTTGTGTTGCAGATCGGCCACATTGAACGATTTAATCCGGCGGTCCAGAAACTGAAAGAAGTCATCAGTGAGGGAAAGTTAGGGGAGATCACCTCTATCATTGCGCGTCGGGTAGGAGCTGTTCCTGTACAAGTACGAGATGCGAATGTGATCATCGATCTGGCGGTCCACGATATTGATATTATTAATTACCTCTATGAAAGACTGCCAGAGAAAGTATTTGGAAATATCGGTAAAGCAATGATTGAGAAGCGGGAGGATTATGCAGAAATATTCCTCAAGTATGGTAACCGTTCGGGATTTATTCAAGTCAATTGGATTACCCCTATCAAGATTCGAAACTTAAGTGTGACAGGCAGCAAAGGGTATGCCGAATTAAATTATCTGACACAGGAGTTGATTATCTATGAGAGTAACTATACCAAAGAAATGATCGATGAAGATGGTGATTATGTCATTAAATTTGGTATTCCTAACAAAACACAGGTTGGGGTAGAACAATTCGAACCGCTGTTGTTAGAACTGCAGGCGTTTGTCCAGTGTGTGAGAACGCGAAAAACACCTTTGGTAACGGGTGAGATTGGGTTAGAAGCGCTGCGTATTTCATTAGATGTCATGGGACAGAAAAGAGATAGCGTGGGGGAAGAGTAATAAAAATGGTTAGGAGATTATGGTTCCTTATCGTCTTCGGAATACTCATCTTCGGCTTACGTTTGGCAAATCTTAATGAAGCCATTTATGATGACGAATCTAATTTTGCATATTCTCTAACCGTGATGGATCCCTATGGCTTCAATGAGGATTACTATTCTCCACAGCCGTTGAATCTTTTGTATAAACCGTTGATTTGGTTATTTGGATTGGAGACGTGGGTATTTCGACTTGTTCCTTGGTTATTTGGAATACTCAATACACTTCTTGTTTATCTGTTCGCACGGCGGAATTTTGGTGAGAATGCGGCATTCTGGTCAACTTTCTTGATGCTGGTAGCTTTTTATCCTACTTTGGCATCACTACAATTTGATGTAGAAGGAAATTTAGTCTTATTTTGTGTTCTGTTAATGTTCTTTGCATACTTAGAATCTGAAAAGACAGTTGAGAGAAGGAAGAAGAGAGGCTGGCAGTTACTTGCTGGTGTTGGTCTGGCTATAGCTGTCATAACTAAATATAATAATATCTATATTATCCTCATTCTCTTTCTTTATTCACTGTTTAAGAGGGAGGGGAAGATTACAGAATCGTTCAAAGATTTGTTCTTCCTCTCTCTGATTGCTTCTTTATTGTTCTTTTGCTATCTCTTATTGGGGGTGCTTATTTCTCCTGAGCGATGGTTAGTCTTTACCCTGGGGATCGGCAGGGGTGTCCTTCTCCATCGATATCATCCTCAGATGGTGAGCGCTCTAGCTATCACGTTGTACGCTTTATGGTCAACCTCGTTATTATTCGGTTTTTATCTCTTAGGGATATTCAAGAGAAAAAAAGAGTTGTTCTTACTCGTTCTCTGGGTCACGATCGCTCTTCTGTTTTATACTTTTGGATTAAATTATGGTTCAATTGAGCGATATTTGATGAATACAATTCCTGCATTAGCGATGATCGGCGGCTTTTATCTCTCTCAAATCTATTTAAGATATCGCCATCGTCTATTTGGCGTAATCATTTTCCTCATCTCTCTGGTCACTTTTTTTGTCCTCAATAGCTTTCCATTGAATTATGTTCCTCGCATCCCTGCTCTTTATTTGAAAGAATTATTACAAGGCAACTTTCATTTCGTATTTTCGTATACTTCTGCCTCCGGTCCTACTTTTGGTGTTTCTATGGCAACGATCCTTATTGCGTTTATAGTCGGTTTTATGGCATTGTTCTTTTATCTTCTCTATTCTACTAAGAAATATTCTCGTTATTTTTTTGTTTTCTTCTTTTCTCTGTCACTTGCTTTTAATATTTTTATGACTACAGAGTATCTCTTTCATCCGACGAGCTCCGATGTCAGTGAAGTTAAGTGGGAGATGATCAATTATGTTAGAGATAATGATCTGGAGATGCCGATCCATACTAACGATCAAGGGATCCAGTGGTATTTCGATCATTCTTATTGGGGAATCGAAGACGGAGACACATATGGCTTTGACGATAATGAGCTCGGTTACTATCCGAAACCAGCAATAGATGCTGTTCGGCAGCGAGGAGGAACGATCATCTTACTGTATTGGCCGCCTCTTCCTTCCCAGAGCCCGGCATTTGCCGTCGTTAAATATTGTGATTTAGATAAAGACTTTTATTCTCATAGCCAGTTGACCGGTCAAGTCTATCGTTGTACAAAAGAATAATTTTGTATTTGTTTAGCTTTTCCGACAGGCCGTGCATCCGAGCAGAAATTGGCTAGAATTTTGTAGAATGTTTACCACGCGGTCCAGCCGCCATCAACAACAAGATTTGCGCCGGTCATGTAAGAAGAAGCATCGGAACAGAGAAATAATAACGCGCCTTTGTATTCGTCTTTTCGTGCCATCCTTCCCATCGGAGTTCGTGCACTATAGCGTTTGATGAATTCTTTGGTCTGATTGTTCTCTACTCCCCCCGGACTGAGACAGTTAACTCTAATTCTTTTGTGAGCCCAGTATGTTGCGAGATGGCGAGTGAGATTGATGACTCCTCCTTTACTCGCTGCATAGACTGCAGAAGGAAAGGCGTTTGATTCTGGCCCTTCATAGATACTAAGGTCATTCCCCACAATGCCGTATGTTGACCCAATGTTGACAATGACCCCTTTTCCTTGCTTGACCATGTAGTCTCCAATGATTTTAGAACAGATAAACACGCCGCGTAGGTTTACCGACATGACCATCTCCCAATCATCGACAGGATATTCTTCAAATGGCTTGAAATAGAATTGTGGCCGGGCGACAGCATTGTTGACCAAAACATCAACCCTTCCGAACTCTTTGCTGATCCGGTCCAGCATTCTCTGGACAGATTCTTCATGTGAAATATCAACTTCTACGCCTAATGCTTTGATGCCACTGCGTTGCGTGATCTTTTCTGCTGCGGCATCGCAGATCTCTTGTTTGATATCAGCAATGACAATGTGGGCACCGGCATCAGAGAGAATTTCTGCATATTGCATGCCGATCAATCCTGCGGCGCCGGTGATAATTACGACTTTTCCTGTAAGATTGAAAAGGGAATGAACTGCTTTTGTTCCGGCCATCTCTTTTTTTTCTTCTCCTTTGGGCAGAGCGAGTTCAGGATGCTTCTGTTCATTTCGTTGGCTGATAATGATTTTTACTAACTCTAATTGAGTCGGCCCGTCGATGTCAACAGCATGGGCATTCGGGCTAATCGAGGCATAGCTTTTTTCTGTTGCGAACCAGGTTTTATGTTGTTTAAGGAATTCCCAGCTGGCGACGTGGACTAATCCATCTAATTGGTAATAGATGGGAAGCTGTTGCCGGTTTTTTCTTTTAACATCTTCTGCAATAAAGTTATCCATTGATTTTTGATCGTCTAAAGTATTCATCCAGAAAGGATGGGTGAATGCTTCCGTAACGGTAATCACTGTATTAGCATCTTTCTTTACGAATGTCTCGATCGCTTGATCAATATCATCAGCTGTTCGGAGGGGGGATGTCGGTTCGAGCTTGAGAACGAGATCATACTTTTCCGGCCAGTTCTGTTCAACCCAACTCATCATGTGTTGACAGGAGTCCATCTCCACTGCTGTATCGGAGGCCAATTCCGCTGGCCGGAGGAATGGCGCTTCTGCACCGAGTTTCTTGACGATTTCGGCATATCTTAGAGAATCTGTAGAGACGATGACAGCATCGACATATTTGCTTGCTTTTGCAGCTTCGATAGTATAGGCAATCAACGGCTTGCCGCAGACATCAACAATATTCTTATCAATGATACTTTTGCTGCCACTGCGGGCAGGGATGTACGCTAAGACACGTTTGTTGTGGATCACGGGGAAATTGTTTGAAAAGGGAGGAGGAATAGTTTAAAAAGATTTAGGAACAGTGGTTCACTTGGAGTGATTTCTGAATTCTTTTGCTTTTATGATTTGATAACAGGTTTCTATCGTTGGGATTCTGATACCATGGGTAGCAGCATGTTTGAGCAAAATACCCATTGTGTCATCTGCTTCAGTTATTGCTTTTCTTTTTCTTAAGTCTTGGACAAGAGAGGGTACATGCGGCTCACTTGTAGATTGTTCATGTTTCCTTGTTAACGTATCAATTAATTCTTTTCTCCCTGCTGCCTCGGCGAGGAATACTTGACTGAGCATCGGATGTGGTGTGAGGGGGATACCTTCGGCATTAGCAACAGCAAGAATTTCATCAATAGTACGTACAAAAAGGCTCCGTGCGTACGGGTTTGTGAATTTTTGTGCAGCGTTTAGATCAAGCGCGCCGCTAACACAAACGGTATTTGCACCCATGAATTTATACCACGTGATCGTATCAACATTTTCAGCAACATTTGCAGTTAACCCGGAATGTTGCAGTGTTTCTGAGAGGGATTTAGCAACAGCAGTCTTTATACCCCTCTCATTTTCGGAAGTAAATGTTCCAAAATAGCTGCACCCATTATTTGTGTAGCAAACACGGCCCGGAGCAACCATCTTCGCTGCTTCATCAACGACGCAACCTAAAACACGTTCAATTCCAAACCTCTGGATAAGAACATCGTCTTTTAATCCATTTTGGATCGATGCAATATAATCAAATGATGCTTCCTGTCTCTCTAGATCAGCGAGTACTCGTTCAGTATCATAACTCTTTACCCCCACGATGCCTAAGTGAAAGTGCTGGCCGCGGAGATCGGTTGTTGCTGGGAGATCATAGACCATCTCTCCCCTTATTCCGGAAGTATGCAGACCATCTTTGTTGACAGCTTCAACGTGTTCTCTTCTTCCATAGAGGAGAACCTGATGTTGCGTGGAGAGATATGCCCCGACTAATGATCCAAGCGCTCCTGCGCCGATGATGGCAATTTTCATGGTAATGTTGGTTGTGAAGGTTGCTGTGTTTTCTGTCGAATGACGTCAGCATAAGCGACCGTATCCATCGAACCGGAAGTGATTACATCAAAAAGAATCTCTTTAAATTGAGCACTCCATCTATCTCTTACCCCATCTCTTACTCCGTGATATGCCGTTACAGCAGTAAGCGTTTGACCAGCAGCGAGGATAGTTTCTAATTCTTTGTTGATGGGATCGTCAGGTTCATATTCTCCACCAGATTTTCGATAACCTTTGTAGAAAGCATCACGTGCTAACGCCGCTGTATTCCGATTAAAATAGTTGAATAACTGCACTTCAAGGTAATACATTTCAAGAGCCGGATGGCCGGCCTGACAAAATTCCAAGTCAAAATAACCCGAAGGCTTACCTGCATCATCAACAAGGAAATTCATGGGATGCAAATCTGTTAGAATAAGTCGCGGCGTAGATTTTAATCGTTCGAAAAGAGGATATAAATTATCTAATCGGCTAGTAAAATATTGTTTTACTTCCATTAACTCCTGAGGTGAAAGAGCGTTCGTTTTCTCTTCCCGTCCAATCTTTAGATCGAGAATAGACCTCAGTCTTAGCGCAAAATTAGTGACTCCTGCCGGCTCGATAACGCCTCCGGCCATGAGATTTCCGAAATAATCGAATGTGACTTGATGAGCTTGTGCCAGATCGGCTCCTAAAAACTCAAGGGAATCTAGATACGCTTGTTGAGAATATCCTTTTTCCTCGAGAAATGTTTTCCAGTGTTTGCCTGGTAATTTCTCGACTACCACAAATTCCTGTTCGCTGAGGAGATGGGTGCTTTCCACTTTAGGAGCAGGGAGACCAGCAGCACGGACAAAGTGACAAAGATAATTCTCTCTTTCAAGAGAGAGAACTCCGTTATAATGGAAGTCACGGCGCGGTTGGCCTTCTGGGGAATGTTTTCCGAAACGTGCAACAACGGAACGGCCATCGGAGAGAGATACGTCAAAAACATCGTGACTTCTCCCTTCTGGGATTAAGGTGATAACATTAAGATCATATCCACTCTTTTTCAGTAATGATGCGGCTTGATCTGAGTCCATAGAACACCTAAAGCAGAACCTTCATCACGATTTTTCTTACTCTTCCTGTGCCAGCCATTGTAGCATGGGCATCGTGAGGGAAGAAAATTGCAAAATAACCAGGAGCTACATCTACCCCTGTTTGCGGATGGTCATTATAAAAAGTCGTGTCATTTGCAGGATTGTAATGTTTACTTACAGTTGATCTTGAAACAGGCTTCCAACCGATGCGGTCAACGCCGGTTATCGTATAATGAATATCGATATGTTCTTGGTGGCTCTCTAATTCTGCTTTCTCTTCACCAAGATTATCACCATCAACAACGATAGTGACAAGCCCATTTTCAACATCGTACTTTCCTGGTGTTAACATATCTAAGTCTGATCTTTGTAAAAAGGAGAATGCTGCGGGAAAATGCGGATTTAGGCCGTGATAAGGAAGTGAAGAATCTAATCGGTCGTAAATCATGAAAGTTCTCGATGGAATTTGATTTATAAATGTTTTGAGGAATAGTTCTCTTTGAGTTTAGTTCTGCTTGATATCAGCTAAGTTCTGTTCTTTTATCTCTAAATTCTGATTCTCCATCACTAGTCCCATCTCCTTTTCAATAATAGATCTGGTCTCGGGAAGACTATGGTTGAGAATCGGAAATAAAAGTACCGCTGATAAAACGAGAAAACCAAGCGAAACGAGATAAACATTTTTTCCAGGGATTATTATCGCCGTAAATAAAGCTGCAACTGTGCCCACATTCTGAACTGCCCAGAATTGGGAGGTCAGTGATCCAAGATTTTGTGGGCTGGAAATATCACCAACTAAAACGAACGTAATCGTTCGCGTGGCTGCGTAATATGTTGTTAAAATAATAATGCCAAGTATCATCAACCAAAGTGTTGTTGCCAATGACAGAATAATTAAACTTATTCCGCAGAGAACAAAAGAAAGGATAATCATCGGCTTTCTTCCAAGCTTATCTGAAACTTTACCGAAGAGATAGGAAAAAAGAATCGGCATGACATAGAATAGAGTGGAGAGGGGTCCAATTAGGTGGATACCAAAGAGATTCTTGATATCGATGGGAAGAAAGCCGAGCGCCAGACCAGAGACAAATGCCAATCCAAACCAAAGTAAAGAGAAACGAAACGCAGTAGGGCTGGTCAACGACCGTTTCATCAACTGGAATTTATTTGGGACATGTTCTGTCGGGACAGAAGGTAGAGTCAGTAGGAGAAAGAACCCTACAAAAGGAAGAATGCTAAAGATAAGGAAGATAGTGGCTAACGACAGAGATTGTTGCAGATACCAAATCGTCAAAATCCCGGCGGCTGCACTTGATGAAAGAGCAACCATAAACAGGCCAGCGCTTTTACCAGCACTGTTCTCTGTACTGGCTTTAATGAGATAGACATTTTGTCCATTCCATAAGAACGCAGCAGCAATGCCTAACAGCGCCGAACCGAGATAGACTAATGATAGCGAACCTGGTAAGAGAGAAAGTATAAAGAGAGCATAAAAGAGCGAGGCGAGTACCATCGCTTTCTTGGGACCATATTTACTAACGAAGGCCCCAGCAAGGGGGCTACACAAAGAGAGAAGTACGTAAATAATAATCAGAGAATAAAAACCAACTGAAAGCATTCCTTTCTCAGCAAAGAATACTGTTACATATTGCTGGACACCATTGTACCCGAAAAAAATAATGAAAAAACTTAGTGCCAATAATTTAATCGAGGAATTGATCTTAGTCATTTATAGTCCTCAGTAATGTTCCAATTAGACTAAATCCTCTTTGTTCAATAAAACATCACTACTAACGGCTCGTTTTAGTTGGCGGCCGATAATGAACGATAGATGTTTTGGTTCAATTCCCGTCCCCGGACGTTTGAACTCAATATCCTCCCTACGCAGGATATGTCCTGCAGGCAACGGCTGTTTTATGACGATACTACGTCGAAAAATGGGGATCATATTTCTCTCTTTTGCAGAGAGAGAACGTTGGTAAGAACCCAACCCTTGACTGATTGCACGAGCACCATCGACAATTAATTTTATCTCGGTTGGATCCGCAGAGATTCCGTGATCCCAGCCTTCCAGATGGTGATCCGTAGTGAAGTGTTTTTCGACTACACATGCTCCGCGTGCTACTGCTGCTAGAGGCATAAAGACGCCCGGTGTATTGTCGGAGAAGCCAATAGGGTAACTGAAGTTGTTCCGCAACATGTCGATATTTAGGAGGTTAATCCCCGCTCCCTGCAAAAATGTCCTTTCAGCTTCACCACCAACTCCCGCGCGAGGAGAATTCTTATTGGGATCATCAGGATAGACGGAGAGGCAGTGTAAGATAATCAACTTCTGATTATGTTTCGTGATAGTGGCTACTGCTTCGGCAATTTCCGGAAGAGTGGAAAGGCCTGTCGAGAGAATTAATGGCTTTCCTTTCTGCGCAAGGTATTCTAAAAAGGGTAGGTTATTTACGTCCATGGAAGCAATTTTGACAAAATCGACATTTAACTCGTCTACAAAAAAGTCTGCTTCTTTTTCACAGAACACGCTTGTCCCAAATAAAATGTGCTTTTCTTCACAATATCTCTTAAGCTCGCGATACTTTTCTGCTTCAAAGCTGTATGTATCAATATCTTTCTCTAAAGCGGCGTTGTTTTCGTAAACTCCTCGTGAGAAGATACTTTTCTTGGTCCATGATTGAAATTTTGCACAATCCGCGCCAGCGGCAACTGCAGCATCAATCATTTTCTTTGCGAGGTCAATATTCCCGTTATGATTGGCACCAATTTCAGCGATGATAAATGGCCTTCCAAAATTTTTGATTTCAAATTTTCCGATGAGAACACTTTTCATATTTTCTGCAGCAGCTTCAATACTTACGTTATTATTAATATTATTCATAATTCCACCTCGAGAACTTAATTTTTCTTCTAAAAATATCTTTGATTCCACAGAGATTGTCCTGAAATCACGCTCATCTTTCATCCACACCTCGAGAACAACATCAATCTGTTTTTCCGTTGGGAGAGAATGAAGCAGCCGCGCAATAAAGGAATAATCCAACTTATCTGAAACATTCTCGCGAGAGAAGCCTACGGGTAAATGCTCCCCAACAAGAGGCAGTGTCGTCTTAGGATCGAAGATAAAGTTGCAACAATCTGAACCGTTGATGTGAATATGTTCAATCTTATTCTGAAAACGGCTAAAGAATGATTCCAAATGATTCTTAAATCCAACTTGCAACTGTTCAAAATGTTTTTTAATAAATGTCTGGCAATCTAACTCAAATGCTTTTTGTCCATCAGCAGTATAGCGTTTAAGGAAATCATCTTCCCCACCCAATGATGTTATAAATTCCGAAAAGTGGTAAGATATGTTCAGGTGTTCAAAGTCAGCCGTTATCTTCAGCCTTCCTCCCAGTAACAAGTCTAAATATGCGAAGTCTTTTTCATCGGTCAATAACGCTCGTCGATGAAAGTAAAGATTGTGCCACAACGTATCTGTCTCAAAGCAAAAAGAGATTTGTGGATATTTTTCAATGAGTGGTAGTACTCGCGATGCCAGTCGGCCAAATGCTTCCTCTTTCGTTTGAGTATAGATATTCCATGTCGCACCGTGGATTACAATGACTCGTGCACTCACTTTCAGCGCGAGATTGATCGTTCCACGTAAAGATTGATCAGAAGCTTCTCCGACCACACCTTCTGCAGACAGATCGAAGGGATGCAACCGACCATTCACTTTCATCCAGGTGGGATTATGAATAGAACTAATTTTGAGATGATTGGGGAGTGCAGCTATTCTCTCTGAGATCATGTTCTCTTCGAGAAGCGGCAAATACAATTCGTATCGTTCAAAATCTGTTGGTGTAAACGAGCATAACCTCACCAAATCACTTTTTCCCACAACCCTCAAAACCATATACTGCTCCGATCGAAAATCGCTTATAAAGATTATGCAATGGGAGTTAAGTAGCTCTGTAGAAAATCTCGAAAATGTCGCCTTGGCCGTAGAATTTGTGCCGCTCCGGCTGTTTGTCCATTAATGATGCGGCACCAATACGAGGAACTAAAGCTGTTCAAATTCCTACCTCTTGGTCATGGCGACTTTTTCGAAGGTTTAGCTGAAGCAGAACTCCTGTTTAGTAGAACTTTAATTTAACAAAATTTAAAAACCATCTTACTTCTTTCAGGGGTCATGGTGTGGTCGGACGAAGTTAAAGAACATTACAAAAAACAGGCGGAATTGTTTCAAGGTTCAAAGCAATCAACGATGATGGATGTTATCATTCGTGATAAAGAAATTCAAGAACTACTTAAAGTATTGAATCTAGTCAACAAGAATCTCGGTTCGACACCGCCCCTTCTTGAAATTGGTTGCGGCAACGGTTTTTTTGCTTCCGAGCTAGAAAGAAATGATTACCTCAACCCCTATTATGGGGTTGACTTCTCTAACGAGTTATTAGATATCGCTAAAAAGAGAAATCTGAAAAAAGCCCATTTTCAATGGGGCGATGCTCTTCATTTAGATTTTCCAGATAATTCTTTTTCACTTGTCATCACAGAGAGATGCTTAATCAATCTTGACTCTTGGGAGAGTCAACAACAGGCGTTGAAAGAGATCGCTCGTGTTCTGAAACCCAACGGTTATTTCTTGATGGTTGAATCTTTCACTGATGGTTGGGACGAGTTAAACAAAGCAAGAGATGTAGTTGGTCTTGAGCCTATCCCTCAGCCTTTTCACAATCATTTCTTTGATAAAAAGAAATTGCGAGAACATAATGCTTCCTTGTTTAAAGAAGTAAATGTAGGGCAAGATGCTCATTTCTTGAGTACTTATTACTTCGGAGCACGCGTCTTATACCCTAGTTTGATGGACAAATCTAAAGGAATTGTTTATAATAACAAATTTGTTGAGTTCTTCAGTTTTCTCCCGGCCATGGGCAACTATAGTTCCATCCAAATGCTCGTTTTCCAGAAAGAAATGAGAGAAAGGCTATCTCAACCAAGAGAGATGATTCCCATCACAAAGCCAACTCTTCCTTCTTATGAAGAAATTGAGCCGGAATTACGTTCTATCTTTGCTTCAGGATTGATCACTAATCATAAATATGTTCAGAAGTTAGAACGCTCTCTTCAAGAATTCTTTGGTGTCAAGCACGTCATCGCAGTTTCATCCTGCACTTCCGGTTTGATGTTAGTGATGAAAGCATTGGGCTTGAAAGGTGAGGTAATCGTCCCTAGTTTTACTTTTTCTGCGACAGGACATGCTATTTTATGGAACGGACTAAAACCTGTTTTTGTTGAAGTAGATCCAGAGACTTATACTATTGATCCCCAGAAAGTAAGAGAAGCGATCACCGATAAAACTTCCGCGATTTTAGGTGTCCATCTTTTTGGTTGTCCAGCAAATGTCATAGAGCTAGAGAAGATTGCCAAAGAACACAATATCAAATTGATTTTTGATGCTGCTCACGCCCTTGGTTCTAGGGTTGGTTCAAGAAATGTAAGCACTTTTGGTGATGCCGAAGTTTTCAGCTGCTCTCCGACGAAGTTATTAGTAACTGGTGAAGGGGGAATTGTCACGACAAATGATGATGACCTTGCGCGGAAGATCAGAATCGGTCGGGTTTATGGAGACCCCGGAGATTATAATTGTCATTATCCCGGTCTTAGTTCTCGGATGAGTGAATTTCATGCGCTTCTTGGTTTGCATTCGTTGGCAATGTTAAAAGAAAACATCCGTCGACGAAATGAGCTAGTAGCGTATTATAAGAAGCAGCTCGGGTCATATCCCGGGATCTCTTTCCAGAAAATCGGTGAAGGAGCAGAGAGTACTCACAAAGACTTCTCGCTTCTGATCGATCCTGCTCTCTTTGGTGTTCCACGTGATGAACTTTCCTCCCGCTTACTGGAAAAAGGGATCCAGACAAAGAATTATTTCTATCCGCCTCTTCACCAACAGGATGCGTATCGTGATACAGAAGCGCGTCATCCTCTTCAGTTGACAGAAACGATTTCCCAGAATATCATCAGTCTGCCTCTTTATTCTCATATGACTCCTGAGGAAATAGATTTTATCTGCGATGCAATCGGAAAAATTAGAGGTGAACTATTAAATGCTCGGAGTAAGCAAAGATGAGCTTAACGCTTTTTTTGTAGGACCCCATCATTCCTTACGTGAAGTGATGAAGAAGATAGACCACCACGGCCATGGTGTTGCTGTTGTTGTAGATTCTACTCAGCAATTTCTCGGCTTAGTTACCGATGGGGACATTCGAAGAGCAATTATCAAAGGATTTGGACTGTCTACCTCGATAGATGCGATCATGAATACGTCTGCCGTCTCTTTGCAGGAGGGGTTTACTCAACAGGAAGTCATGAAATTATTACACGATAAAGATATAAACCATCTTCCCATCGTTAATCAAGGGGGAAAAATAACAAATATTGTTCTGCGGAGCCGTATCGAGGCGTCGAAGCAATCTCTTTTGTCTCCATCGTTCTTCTCGTCCCACCCCAAGGGAGGAAGAAAAATTCTTGTCGTTGGCGGCGCAGGGTATATCGGGTCGGTGCTTGTGGGGAAGCTTCTCGCTCGTGGCTATAAAGTTGTGGTTTTAGACCTCCTGTTATTTGGACGAGAGGCGATCGAGCCACATCTTCAAAATGAGAATTTTACTTTGATTCAAGGAGATATTGGAAATATTAACAATATTATCACTGCGACGAAAGACGTCGATGCGGTTGTCCAACTTGGGGAGATCGTCGGCGATCCTGCCTGTGCAGTAGATTCACAAAAGACACAACAGGTTAATTTCCTTTCTACCCAAATGGTTGCTCAGGTCTGTAAGTATTTCCAGATCAATCGATTTATTTACACTTCCTCTTGTAGTGTCTATGGTGAAAGCATTAATGACCAATTATTGGATGAAGAGTCAAACTTAAATCCTGTATCTCTCTATGCGCGGATGAAGATTCAAGCCGAGCAAGCTATTTTGAGCATGGATGATGGCTTTTTCTCTCCCACAATCTTTAGACTATCTACGGTCTTCGGTGTTTCTCCGAGAATGCGCTTTGATCTCGTTATAAACTTATTGACGGCGAAAGCTCTGAAAGAGAAGAAAATAACTGTTTTTGGCGGTGATCAGTGGCGTCCTTTTGTCCATGTTGAAGATGTGGCGCAAGCGATTGTTTTGGCTTTGGAATCTCCGTTGGAAAAAGTTCGTGGCCAGATCTTTAATGTTGGTACGGAAAAGAATAATTTAACCATTTTTCATGTTGCGGAAGCAATCTCCCAAAAGGTCCATGATGCTATGGTTTCTGTGGACGACCAGGATGTCGATAAAAGGAACTATCGCGTTTCGTTTTCAAAAATAAAAGACGAATTAGGTTTTGTTGCGAAATGGAGTGTTCCGGAAGGAATTGCAGAGATCATGGATTCTCTAGAGAAAGGTCGTTATGATGATTATACTCATGCGAAGTATTCTAATTACAAAACATATCTTGATAAGATGGGGGAATAATTGCAATGGAAAAAAAAGGTCATCCGGGAAGAGTCAGTTCTAAGGCGTTAACGTATCTCAAAGAAGTTGTTGAATATGGGTTTGGCAATTCTTCTGGTCCAGGCTGTACTAATCGTTTTGAGAAAGCCTTTGCCAAAAGAATGGGTGTTACCTATGGCATTGCGCATTCTAATGGTACCGCAACAATGCATTCATGCCTGGCGGCAGCCGGTGTGAAGCCAGGCGATGAGGTTATTGTCCCCCCATTGACGGCAGCGGCGACTACGTATTGTGTCTTACATCAAGGGGCAATCCCCGTGTTTGCGGATATTGATCCACGGACGTTCAATATTGATCCAAAGAGCATTAAAGAGAGAATTACCCCTCTCACCAAAGCGATTATTCCAGTACATCTTTACGGCTTGCCCGCGGATATGGATGAAATCATGAAGATCGCTCGCGAACACAATTTGGCTGTCATCGAAGATAGCGCTGAATGTCTTTTGAGTACCTATAAAAGCAAGTTGGTTGGAACTTTAGGTCATATGGCAAGCTTTAGCCTACAAGCTTCTAAACACATCACGTGTGGTGATGGGGGAATTGTTATCACTAATGATGAAAAATTAGCGACAGCAGTACGAAAATTTTCTTGTTTTGGATATCATACACTAACTGGTTCGAGTGGAGGTGTGATCGCCAAGAAAGATCGAGGTGATCCAACATCTCTTCGTCATGATTCCATGGGGTGGAATTATCGCATGTCTGATCTTCAGGGCGCAGTCGCTTTGGAACAGACTGAGAGAATTGATGAACTTGTTGAAATGAGGATGAAGATTGGCGCTCTCTTTAGAGAAGCTGTAGGGGACTGTTCCTGGCTCGTACCACAATATGCACCTCCAGGTTATATTAATTCCTACTGGACATTTGTTTGTCGTTTTGAAGAGAAAGAAGCGGGTTGTTCCTGGCAGGACTTCCGTAAGAAGTTTTATTCTCTGGGTGGTGATTTTTTCTATGGCGCTTGGCAGTTAACGTATAATGAACCAATCTTTCAAAACCGACAATTCCTCGGTGTTTTTTTCCCAATCGATTCGGATTTGTATAAAGGAAAAAAACAGGAATATAAGCCGGGCCTTTGTCCTGTTGCCGAACGATTACAGCCAAAGTTAATGCATTTTAAAACTAATTATCTTGACTTAGAAGAAGCTCGGGAACAGGCAAAAGCTTTGCGTGAAACGATTCTTCAAGTTGAGGCAGAGAGGAAAAAGTCTTCATGAATCTTCATAACACCGACCCCAATGAACTATTGAAGAAAGAGGCTGAAGCTTTTGACCGTCAAGTTGATGAGAGAATTAAGAATGGATTTATTCCTGATCTTCGACGTTTAAAGAAGGTGGATTGGTTTTATAATAATGTCTGGCGTGATCCTGAATTTGTGAAGATTCATCTATTACCAAAAGTTGATTTTGTGCTAAATATTGCTCGAGAGAGAGGGGGAAAAGTTGTTGAACTCGGCTGTGGTTATGGTTATCTTTCTCTGGAACTTGCCAGAAATGGTCTTGATGTCCTCGGTGTAGACTTGTCTCCTCAAAGCATTAAGATTGCTCAGGAATTCACTGATCACCATTTAAAATTGAAATTGCATTATCAATGTGCTGATATTCTTTCGTTCGATCTCGGAACAGAGACCTATGATTCTATCATTTTTTTTGGATCCCTCCATCATCTTGCGGACATTGATCGTGTCCTCCAGAAAGTTCATCGAGCGTTGAAGAAAAAGGGCAACCTCATTGTCTGTGAACCGATAGAAGATAATTTTACGAAAGATCAGGCGGAGTTTGCTGCGATTCTCAGAGCAGTTTTACCAACGTGGATATCATTTGAGGAGAAATTCAATAAGATCGGCGATCCTGCTTCTTGGGATGCTTATGTTAATGATATCTACAATGAATATACTTTCCAGGGAGAGCATGAACAGTCTCCGATGGATAATATCAATTCGTCTGAAGAAGGAATGCTTGACGGGATAAAGAAATACTTTCAGGTTCAAAGAGTCGAATATTCGGATGCATTTATTGATAAGTTGATTGGCGGGTTGCGAGGAGATGATAAGTATGCTTTAGCTCGTTTCCTTAAATTCTTAGATTCCCATCTGATTCGGAAGAAAGTATTACGACCAACGTTTATTCAGATTCACGCAGTCAAAAAATGACCCAGCCTACTTTGACAGTGCGGGGGTGCAGTTAGCTTTCTTTTTAATGGTGGTAATCTTTTCGTAATAAGCCATAATGGATATGATCAATGTATCTTCCTTCAAAAAGATCATGTTCTTTGAAGTGTCCTTCTTTGCTAAAGCCGAGTTTTTCAAATATTTTTTTCATCCCTGTGTTGGGCTCGATACATCCACCACAGATCTTGTGTAATCCCATGATATTAAAACAGAAGTCAATCCCCAGGCTGATAGCTTCGCTAGCCAGACCGCTTCCCCAGAGTGATTTGTCTCCAATCAAGACTCCCAATCCCGCCTTTTTAGTGTAAATATCAATGTCAGCGATCTTGAATGTTCCAATGAAACGGTTATTTTCTAGAATTTCAATGGCGAAGAATATATCTCTTTTGCTTGCCCTGATGTTTTTGATGTATTCTTTGACGTCATCAAAACTGATCTTTTGAAGATATTCTCTCCGATTAATAAACTTGACAATATCATAATCTCGCAACCACATTAAATAATGCGGGTCCTGAAGATGCTGGTCAGTAAACGAGACTAATTTGATCCTGTTTCCGGTGATAATGATCTCTTTTTTGTTTTTGATTATTTCTTCCATTTTTGGTACTACCTCTTAATCTCTCTTCCCCTCCCACCCCTATCGATGTATCCCCTCCCAATAAGAGTATATCTCTTCTCTTCAGGTTGATCTTTCTTGAGATGAGTTAGTTGGAAGATACAATTCTCCACTTTATCGAGGGCTACTTCTTTGGCACCAGCATCATCGGAGTGGTTGGTCACAGAATCTCTTAGTTCCCATTGATTTCCTTCTTTTTCTTTCCAAATTTTCTGATCTCGATGTTGGTTGACGAGGTAATAAAAACCTTTCTCTGTCATCCCGATCCAATTCAGAAATAGCTGAAGATTTTGCGGTTTTTGGTCTTGATACCTCTTTACTAACTCGATCCCCTCTTTTCGTGTTAATCTTTTGAGACGTATCTCACGTGTGGCATGGTCGGTTATTTTTCCATATCCCCATTTTAAAAATTTGATATAATCGTGGAGATCAGAATAATGGAAACAGTCTACGTCATTATACGTATCAATAGTCCTCTCTTGTGCGATCGTTTCATATTCATACCGTTGGATCATCTCTTCATGCTGTTTTTTCGAGTCCCAACGGATATAATTACTGAGATAAATTCCTCGAACCCCTACTTTCTCTATCTCTTTATCATGGGGATAGACAAATGGTTTTAGATCTTCTTCACTCACTTGCATCAGTTCTGAGATATTATCTTCCGCTTCGAATCCTAATAAATCGTGCTCTTTGCGGTACCTTCTCGTCATCTCAACTTCATCTATATGAGAAAACATCCCCACCTGATCGCATCCTTGATGAGCCACCCAAATGATCAATGGGATCTTGAAGCGGACGGCGACTTGAACAGGGAAAACAGTTTGTCCCGCTAAGCAATGCCAATATATGCTCCCCATCTTAACCAAGGTTGCTCTTGTTATTTTCTTTACCGTTTCGGGGTTGACGGTGAGAGTGAGAATATCACAATCAAATATCGTTCTGAGATTCGCTAGATTTCTAATGCCGATTTCCGTGTTGTACTGTTTATTGTACGTTACTAATAGAGGGTTAAGGCCGTACACATTTTTTACAAGATGGACAATATAATAAGAATCTCTTGCTCCACTGACAGGAATGATACAGTCATAGTTCTCTCCGGATTTATCTTTATATCTTTCTAGAAGAATCTTTAGTTTCTCTTCTCGTTCTTTCCAATCGAGAACGTCCTTCTCTTCATGAATTCTACATCCACTGCAGACTCCTTTGTCATCGAAGATGATGCCCAAAGGGTGGTTTTTGGGATAAAGACACCGCTGACAATATCTCATATGACCTCCTTTGGATGATATTTGAACCGGGTATCTTTCAAATATTGGTCTTCTTTCTTATCGATCCGATGGGTCATTTTCTCATTCATAAACGAAAAGTGGCGGTAGTCTGCATAAGTGTCAAATCTTATTTTTGCATCTGGGCATTTGCTGATAAATGCTTTTGTAATCATCGGGCTGTGTTCCGTAAAATGAAAATAATTTCCTGCGGCCACGGCACTGACCGTACTTTCTCTGATTGCTTCGACAAAATGAGATGGGTTTCCTACACCCCCGCAGGCTACAACGGGAATGGAGACCGCACGAGAGATCTCTTTGATCAGTTCAAGATCGTATCCTTGTTTCGAACCATCTCGAGTGATGGAAGTGATAAATATCTCTCCGGCCCCAAGTGCTTCGGCTTTCTGGGCGAAATCTCGAGGATTTATCCCTGTTGCTTTCTTTCCGGAGTGAGTAAATATTTCGTATTCCCCACGGCCATTCTTTTTGACATCGAGAGAAACGACAACACACTGACTTCCTAATACGTGTGATGCTTCTCTGATCAATGGAGGATTTTGGATTGCCGAGGTATTGATACAAATCTTGTCTGCACCTTGGCGAATAAGCTCTTTCATTTCTTCAACAGTGGTTATTCCTCCTCCAACCGTTAATGGGACAAAACACTTCTTTGAAATTCTCTGTACGAGTTCGATATCCACAAGCCTGCTTTCTCGAGTGGCATCTATGTCTAGTACCACAATCTCATCAATGCCCCAATTGTTGAGAAATTCTATAGTAATCTCTGGTCTTCCGATAGGCAGGTATTTTTCGAAGCCAATACTCTGCACAATTATTCTTTCTTTAAGCGTGAGGCAGGCAACCAATCGATGTTTAAGCATTTTTACTTTCCCTCTGTTTGATGTAATTAAAAAAGCCTCTCAGTAAGAGCAATCCATTTTTTTGGCTTTTTTCTGGGTGGAATTGCACTCCAAATATGTTGTCTGATTGGATTGCTGCGGTGATCTCGCTTCCATGGGTACACGTCGCGGAAATAATGGAATGATCACAGGCAATATGATAACTGTGATCAAAATAAAAGTGTGCTTCCTCATCTGTTCTTGTGAATAGCGGGTCTTTTTGATGGATGGATAGATTATTCCATCCTACGTGGGGTATTTTAATATCTTTGTGAGAATCGATCCTCATCACACTCCCTTTGATGATGCCGAGACCTTTATGGAAACCATTTTCTGTTGAACTTTCTGCCAATACTTGCATCCCCAAACAGATTCCCAGTATAGGCTTTTTATGGTTAAGAATTTGCTCTTTGAGTGTATCAATAATTCCCAGATTCTGAAGATTAGTCATTGCCTCACTAAACGCTCCAACCCCGGGCAGAATGTATGCTGGTGCTTTTGCGATCTCCTCTTTCTCGCTGGAAACTTTGTAGTGATATCCCAGAAGAGAAAGGGCATTAAGGACTGAACGATGGTTCCCCACATGATAATCTATCACTAAAATATCGTGCTTCTTGGTATCTTTTGTGCTGTTTTTGTTTTGTTCTTCTTCCATTTTTCTTACAATATTTGATTTTTCAGTTTCCAGTTTCTTTTTCCATCTTGGTGCCAGATCTCGCGATTTCGAAAAGATTCGGCAACTTTCCAGAACTGCTCTTCCGTGATCTCCAGGTATTTACAAAATTGAATGATATATTTTCGAGCACATTTCCCCTCATATTTTCTAACTAGTTCGATTCCTTCTTCTCGGGTCATTTTATCGGCGCGAATAAGTTCACAGACCTCATCTGTGACTTTTCCAAATCCAAATTTAAGATATTTCATCATCTGGTTGACAAAAACAAAATCTTCGTCTAGAGATTCGAAAGGATGCAACGCTCCCATTTCCTCTGAAGTATCATCGCGTATCTCGATCCCGTGCGCAATGGAAAAATTCGCATTATTTGTCTTGCTCCAATCACCCATAAAATATCCGAGGTAGACAATCTGCAAGTTTGCGGCTTCCATCTCCCAGTCTTCAGGATAATGATACCACAAAGTATCTTTTTTTGAAATAGTCTCCTGAAAAAGGACACTGGGTCCGCTGGCAATGGTATTGGCCCGCTTAAGGTTATTTCCATTCCAATCTAGAGATCCGGCTCCCAGTTCTCCGATTTGTGTTGCTGGATTCTCTCCCCACAGGATGAGAGGAATATGATAGGCAATGGCAACTTTCGGGACACTCGCAAACAAGGGCATTTCTGTTGATTTGAAGATGTTTCCGTACTTGAAGAAACCCTGTTTCATCATCTTTTTCCAGGTCTCAGGAGCAGGGCTGATCGTGATCGTATCAAATCCAAGGGAGATCATGTTGCCGAGATTATGCGCTCCTCTCTCTGATTGCTGTTCAGGTGGGTAGGTACAGGAAACGAGTAGCGGTTTAAGACCTAATTCTTTTACATACATCACTTGGCGTGTACTATCTTTTCCACCGCTGACTCCGATGATACAATCGTATCCGGAAACATTTTCTCTCTTACACGTTTTAATGATCTCTTTTAGTTCTTCTTTTCTTGCTTTCCAATCAATATTTGGGATTTTCTCTACGTATTGGCATGCCGGGCAAATACCTTCGTCATCGAATTTGATATTTGGCCGCGTATTTGGCTGTACACACTTCTTACAATAGATAATTGATGTCATGTTTTTTGTATTTCTAATAAATGGTTCTATGACTATTGCTTCCTATTAAATCTAAATACATCTAAAGCCGAAGATATGCTACGTGTTTTTCAAGGCCGTCGACAAGGAGCTTGATATTTTTTGGCTCAAGCGATCTATTCTGGCAGTCGGCAGGGATCATCCCCAAGCCGGGAAACGAAGAAGCAAGAACAGAACTGACAAACGTCAATGTTTGGTCAAGATCAACAACGGTGTCAATTCTTCTTTTTATGATCGCAGGTAATTCTTCAATCTTTTCTACTTTTTGTACTTGATCAAAGACATTATAAAAGACGTTTCCGAAAGTTATCACTGGTTTCTGGAGTAGTATCCCTTCCCAGCCGACGGTTCCGGTAATTGTGACGATCGCTGAACTATTGGCGATAAGATCATATGACGAAGAAAATGGAGTGATCAGTCTTACGCTGGGAAATTTTTTGATCTCATGATGATAATCACGAGGCCTTGTAGAGAAGTTCCAGACATGTTCTTTAACATAGAGCTTATAATCGCATGGCAAGCTGCGGACAATATTTTCAATAAGATTCAGCTGGTTCTCATACCACTTTCCCATAATGGACGTTGAAGCTTCTGGTTGCACATGCAAAAAAAAGAGAACATATTTTTCACCTGTAACCGGCTTCTCAAATCTAGACATAAACCTGCGCATCACTTTTTCTTTTATAGGATAATATAGGTTATTGACAAAGTTTGGGATCTTTTTTCTTTGGTAGATAATCTTGAGATAGCGTTGATATTTTCGTACAACTTGTGGCCACGATTCTTTCACTCTTGTGGAGTCGGATGGCTTAAAATGTTCTTCTTTGAATCTTTGAATGATCTCTTTGCTTTCTTTAATCTCGGAAGGGGTAAGACCTTTCTGTTTTCTTTCACTATATATCCTATTGAGAAGAGGAAAATTGCTCGCGAGCTCATTCGCAAAACAAAATCGTTCTGGTAATCGTGGGTTGGAGAAGTCGAGGACTTCAATTCCGTACTTTTCAAAAATCCTGATCATCATTACTAAGTGGAAGCCAGCAACACAGCAAAGGATAGCATAGTCTGGTTTAACGTGTTGCGCGATCCATTCCGCTTTTTTACAAATACTTTCCATCAGTGAAAGAATGCTATCCTCGCTTAACTTTAGGCGGCTCTTCTTTCTTTTGGCGGCAACTTGCCAGATATCCCAAATCCGAAAGTCGTATTTCACTTCGGCATGATGTAGATAGTTCTTGTCAGGGTTTTTGGTTAGCTTAAAATTAAGGTGGTCAATCTCATAGAGCTGTTCTTTTTTGACCCCTAGTTCTTTAAAGTTAGCTGAACCAATCTTTGACGTGGAGATATAGAAAGAAGTAGTATTGTGTCTTTGTTCGACTTCTTGGGAGATTCTGAACATAAGTTCATTCCCTCCAGAATCACCGCCGATATAGATTATTTTCTTCTTTTGGAGAGTCTCATTCTTGCTTTGTTTTGTGCCTAAAGCCATCCCTGCAGAATAATGACCTCTTTTTAAATATCTTCTGAAACAATGTACATATTTTTCTGTGATAAAATGTTCTGTGATCTAAAATGAATCTATTTTAACAACCTTTATAAGAAGTCGTTTTTTGGTTAAGATAATGCCTAAACTTGTTATTATTGGTCTAGATGGGGTAAGTCCCTGGCTGATTAAAGAATTACTGGCGCAAGAAAAGATCCCAACGATCAAAAAAGTCATCGATCATGGTCTTTTCGCTACGTTAAAGAGCGTGACTCCTCCGGTCAGTATTCCTGCGTGGTTGAGTTTAGTTTCGGGGAAGAATCCGGGGGAATTGGGTTGTTTCACTCTTTTCTCTAAGAAAGGATATGATAAAACTATCCGCCCGGTTCATAATTTTGTTCCTTTTTGGGAGGGTCTTGATGTGAAGTGTGGGATCATGAATATCCCCGGGACGTATCCCGTTAAACCGTTGAATGGTTTCATGATGTCAGGGTTATTTACCCCCACGGGCGCATCCGATTTTCTTTATCCAGCCGAGCTTAAGAAAGAGATAGAATTAGAATTAAAAGATTTTGCGTTCAGTGTGAGTTGGAATAATGATGATGATTTTCTTAGGCGGATCTTTCATCTTTCGGAGTTGCGCTTTTCGATTGCGACAAAGTTATATCTTAAGCAAAAACCAGACCTGTTCATGTTGGTGGAGACGAACACTGATTCTCTTCTTCACAACATGATAAAGTATATTGATCATTCCAGTCCTCTTTATTCTAGTAACAAATATGAGGAGAAGATTTATGATTATTTTGCCTATCTCGATTCGTTGATTGGTAGCTTCTTGAAAGTCGTCGGGGAAGATGTAGAAGTAATGATTGTCAGCGATCATGGGTTTACCAGCCTACACGGTACGTTTGCGTTAAACAAGTGGTTGGAAGATCAAGGTTTTTTAGCAGTTCATGGTCGCAGCAAAGGCCCACAGAAAGTCTTATCTTTCTTTGGAATCAATAAGACGTCAGTGGAGAAAATTCTATCTACTCTTCATCTCAAAAAACTGGTTTATTCTCGGTTTAGAGGCAGTGGTCTTGGCGATCTTATCCCTGATGCCAACGGAATAAGTTGGTATACTGCGATTCGTCAAGGAATGATTGATTTTAAGAAAACAAAAGCGTTCTCGGCGATTGATCAAGGGTTCATTTACATTAATGATGATAGCGAAGAACAAGGTTCTGTTACAAAAGAGGAGTATCATCATGTCAGGGAAGAGGTCATTGAGTCTCTTCGGAAAATTAAGATCCCGGGTGGGGAACTCGTGATCAGAAAGAAAGAGGAGCTTTTTCACGGGCCTTTCATTGAAGATGCTCCAGATCTAGTGGTGTTTGATCGGTCATTTCATCATTGGCCAATTACCGCAGTACGTTGCCCACAACTCTTTAACAAAGTAACTGAAGGGAAGATTAAATCGGGTGACCATCACAGCGACGGAATCTTGATCTCTTCTCAGAAATCGTTGGGAAAAGAGGAGTACTCTTTGATGGACATTCATGAGATAATCTTACGCTTTTTTGAGGAGAAAAACCAGACGGAAAAACAAGTGGAAAAGAGTGATTTTGATGAAAAGAAAGGTGAACAGGAAGTGATCCAGCGTCTGGAAGATTTAGGTTATTTGGGGTAGGTGAACGAAATATGGATGAACATGCATTTGTTGAACAGTTAAAGACGATGGCTGTAGAGAGGAAATTATCTTCTGATGAGCTAGTTCGCCAGCTTTTCCTTCTCTGTCAGGTAATTCACTCTTCTGAACGGGTAATTCTACTTTCAGATGAAGTCCGACAGAAGGTGGGAGCCGTTGCGCAGGCGGCGGGACTTACGGTTGATCAATGTGTCGAACGAATTTTAAATGAGTATCTGGAAAGACTCGCTTTTGAAAGAGCTGGGAATAGTTCTTCCTCTATAAATATTAACACAAAATCCTCCCGAGCCTATAGCGAGGCTGACGAGGAAGATGTTAAGAAACGTCTGGAAGAATTAGGTTATTTGGGTTAATGATCTGTCGTATCCCAAAAAATAATTAGGTTTCGAACCTAATTTTTTTGGTATATACCAGAATCCAAAGATTTTTGTTCGAAATCTATGGATTTTTGGTATAATATACTCTCCGCTGGAGTTGCCATCTTGTTTGTTCTCATTTCACAATCTTTAAAAGGCATTATCTACCATACAGATACTATGGGTGTAAATCAATAATGGGAAAAGTCTTCTTATTTGGAATTGATGGCGGCGTTCCCGAATTAGTATTCGAACGCTGGAATGATCTCCTGCCAAATATCAAGAAACTGATGCAGAATGGGACATATGCCCGGATGAACAGTACCATCCCCCCTTCAACGATTGTTGCTTGGAATGCGATGATCTCGGGAAAAGATCCCAGCGAGATCGGGGTATTTAATTATACTTACAAAGACGAACAAGGCGATTACCGTTTGGTAAGTTCCAAAAACAATAACGCAAGATTGATCTGGGACATCATTGGAGAAGAACATCAGAAGAGCATCGCCCTCTATGTGCCCCTTTCCTATCCCGTCACGACATTTCCCGGCTGTATCGTCACTGATTTCATGACCCCAGGAATTGAAAGCAACTGTGCGTATCCAGAACATTTGAAAGAGAAGATCAAAGCACTAGGCAATCCCGAGGGGTTCTTTGATGTTGCCGTTGGTCTCGGCGGCCATAAGAGTCTTGATCCGGCAGAGCTTGTCAAAAAAGCAATGGAGATGACTGATATGCAGGTCTCGCTCCTCAAAGACTTGATCACCCATAAACAATGGAATTTCTGTATGGCCGTGATGTTAGGAACAGACCGGCTGCAGCATATGCTCTGGCGCCATTTTGATGAAGGCCATCGTCGGTTTATCGTGAATTCTCCTCATGCAAATGCAATTAGAGATTTTTACATTTATATTGATCAGAAACTGGGGGAAGTACTACAGCTTCTACCGCAGGATACCACCGTTATCGTTGCATCAGATCATGGGATGATCAAACAGGAAGGCAAGATCAACATTAACAACTGGCTCATTAAAGAAGGCTACCTCGTCTTGAAAGAAAGTGTTGATCTTAGCAAGAGCACGCGTTTTAAGATGGAACTTGTTGATCGCGAACGAAGTTTAGCGTGGGGAGGCGGGGCATATAACGGGAGAATCCAGATCAATAAAGAGAAAGCAGGAGATAAATGGAGAAACATCCGTGATGAAATTGCAGAGAAGATACGAAAGATACCCGATGATAAGGGCAATCCTCTTAACACCAAAGTCTACTCTGCCGAGGATATTTATCAGAATGCCTCTCATCCTGAATGTCCCGATCTGACGATCTATTTTGATGATCTACGCTGGGCATCTAATCCTGATCTGGGGCAGGAAGGTCTGTACTCCTGGCATACAGCCATTGGTGCGGACAGCGCCGGGCATTCGCGGCAAGGCCTCTTTATCATTAACGGACCCGAAATTAAGAAACGAGGACTAATGAATGATGTGGATATTCGTCAGGTCGCACCAACAATATTAACTGCTTTGAATGTTGCCGTTCCTGAAGATATTGTTGTTGAGCCGATCAATTGCTTTGGAGAAGAGGAGATTTCGAGTATCCCTCCACGGGTCTTAGATGAAAAATCACGTATTGCTTTAGGATCAGATTCTATCTTAAAAGAGGTACGTACAGATTATGTTCGGGTTAAAGAACTGTTTCAGAAAGATGTTAGTCGAGCTGCGGATGAGGTTGCGCATTCTTTTGGTGAACAGCAAGATTTCTTTAAAGACGTTTTTCATTTTCTCGTAACGGCATTTGGCAATCAGAAAAGGAATGATGGTATCACTCCTTTAGTTTTTCACTCGATCTATCTTGTCAGATTGCTTTACACCTGCGGTGAAAGGGAAGTTTCAGCTCTCCTGACTGCCGCGTTACACGATGTTATTGAAGATACTTCGATTGATGTTCAGAGTTTATCACAACAGCATTTTCTGCAGCGTTATCCGACGGTTATCCAAAATCTTTCTCTCTTGACGGAGGATAAGACCATTTCCCGTGATCCACATCCCACCCTCCTCCCCCCCCGCTATCGGGAACATATCTCCCGCCTGATTGGCGCGCCGCGTGAAGTGGTAAACACAGAGATTCTTGATCGATTTTCTGATTTGATGGATCTGGAATATGTGCTAGGACTTCCGGAACAAGAGAGAAAAATACGTCTTCAGGGAAAGTTACTGAAAGTCCGCAGTTTTGTCGATAATCTTACTGCTGGTAGAACAGATTATCATCAATCGTGTCTCACAATTTTTAATGAGAGAGTGAAAGAATTGGAAAGTAACTATAACCTTTCTGCACAGATGGAGATTGTTCAACCGAGGAAAGCGATTGATGTTCATTACCCCCGCCATCCCGAATCATCGTTAATTACTACTAAAGAAGGCATTCAATGTAAAGTCTACGCTACTCACCACCCATCTGGACGGGTCATTATCAAACCAAAATATATCCCTGAGGATTTACTCCAGGGAGGAGATTCGTTTAGGAAACTAAAAAAACGCTTTCTCTTTCAGAAAAGTGTATTTCGTTTCAATCTCTTTAATGATAAAGACAGTGTTAAAGAAAATCTGGCAATCGTAGAACGGAATTTTCCTCAATTAATCTATTCTTGCCCCCATCACCAGCAATGGTTCTTTGCCGTGCCTGAATCAGATATTGCAACAACTCATGACCCGCGCGCTGGTTTACGGCAATTAATGAAAGTTCCGGATGCAGACTTAGATCCCTACCTAAAAGCGACACGAGGGATCATTAATCTTATTTTACAGAGTGGGGTTTCTGTCAGTGATCTGGGAATAAGCCATTCTACGTTGTTGGGGAATTATACTCCAGGAAAGTCAGACATCGATATTCTGATCTTTGGTGTCGAAAATGGCTGGCGGGTCTTGAGACATATGGAAATGGTACAGCACCCTCTCTTAAAATGGAAGTCGAGAGAGGATTGGGCTCGCTATTATAAAGATCGAGTCGTATCAAAAGTGTTTACGGAAGAAGAATACGTTCATAACATGGTGCGAAAGCGTGATGACGGCTTTTTTGATGGGAATGTCTTCTCAATCTTTGTTGTTGAGATGGGAACTGCCGGTTGGTATGGTTGGGAAGATAAGCACGAGCCTTTGGCTACAGTCACTGTGCAGGGTGTCGTGAGAGATTATAATTATTCTCACCTCAGACCGGGCTATTATGGAATTACCAACTCTAGAATTATGGACGGTTATCAGGAGGTCCCGATAGAACGCATTGTATTTTGGTCGCGGCCTTTTGCTTTACAAGCAAAAGAGGGGGAGAGAGTAGAAGCCTGCGGCTTGCTGGAAAAAGTGACGACACCAAAAGGACGTGAGTTTCATCAATTAGTTATTGGTTATATGAATACGTATACCAATGAACAAGGAGAAAAAGAATACCTTAAAGCATTGCTCGATTGAATGTTGTAACCGGAGGTTT
>Ga0209541_10002186_pt1 | contig 37344 bp, 27 predicted proteins | sample RifCSPlowO2_01_FD_184027 | JGI IMG/M metagenome (GOLD analysis project Ga0209541, IMG submission 184027) | Groundwater microbial communities from Rifle, Colorado - Rifle CSP2_plank lowO2_0.1 (SPAdes) (version 2) | ecosystem: Environmental > Aquatic > Deep subsurface > Groundwater | place...
AATCCGCGCGGGCTTCGGCTTTCTTTTTTGAAAAAATTGGCGGCGACAAATTGAGAAAAGATAAGATTCATGTTAGTATGGTTGTGAGGGTTAGCTTCAACGCTCATACTTATACTATCATACTATGGAAAGTAAGAACAATAGACAAATTGGGGATAAAATAAAAGTCTTTCGAGCAAAGCAAGGATTGACACAAGACGCTCTTGCGAGAAAGTGCGATATTCCCTATACAACACTGACCAAGATTGAATCAAATGTGATAACGAAACCGTCAATCCAAACGGTTATGAAAATTGCTACAGGTTTGGGTGTTAGCGTTGACGATTTAATGAAATAAAAATTATGAAAGGAATTATATACATAATGACAACAGCCGTTTCTGGTTTGATAAAAATAGGCCAAACTGGCACTGCTAATTTTCAAGAACGAATGCGCTTTCTTGAGGCAAATGGTTACTATAATGTTTCTGGTCTCAAAAGATTTTTTGCGATTGAACTTGAAGATTACAACGACAAAGAAAATCTTTTAAAGGAAATTTTTAATAAACATCGTGTTGGGGACAGTGAGTTATTTGCCCTTGATTATGATTTAGTGCGACAACTTTTACTATCATTCGATGGCAAAGTGATTTATCCAAAAGATGTAAACAAAGAAAAGGAATTTGACGAAGTTTCAAAAGCTAGAGAGCAAGGAGCAAGGTTTAGTTTTTATAAAAAGGGTGTCAAGAACGGAGAAGAAATTGTTTTTATAGCTGACAACGAAATCACCGCAAAAGTGGTCGGCGAGCGTGAAGTGGAATATGGTGAACAAATTTGGAAACTTGCACCATTAACATACAAAATATATGAGCAAAAGGGAGGCTTAAATGAAAGCGGCGCATACCAAGGAGCTGCTTATTGGCAATATAAAGGCAAACGGCTAAGAGACTTGCCGGATATTAATTAAAGAATATGGCAAAATTAGCAAATTCTATTTCTAAAATTAGTGAAACAAAAGCTGAAAATCTATTTAGAGGTTTTTATGGCCCTGATGTTTTTATAGAAAAATCTGCTATTCCTTCAGAGTTTGGTTTTACATCAAAAAAGGGCACATCACATAGCGGTTATCCTGATTTTTTTCTAGACCACAAAAGTTTTGCAATTATAGTTGAAGCCAAACCGTTAAAACACTCGGAAGCAGAAGAAGATGTTAAATTTTACATGGAGAATAATAAAATCCACAAAGATATTGTCGGTATTGCTGTTTCTGGGCAAGAGCTAAATCAAATTAAGGTAACATACTTCTTTAAAATCTTAGGTAGTAAGGAACTAAAGAGCTTCCTCGTAAAGGACAAACTACTTTCCCTAGTGGATCTTGAAAAAACTTTTAACAAAAATAAATATGGTGAAAGTGTATCTGATGAGAGTCTTGTCTTAATATTAAAAAGCCTAAACAAAAAATTCAATAATGAAAATAAGATAAGAGATACCGACAGAAGTTTATTCTTTTCTGGTTTAATGATAGCTCTAACAAATAGTAACTTTAGAAATACGTACAAAGGAATTCAAGCGCCATCCAGAGAAGAGCTTACCACAACCAAAGCAACTGTATTGGAATCTCATAACCTTAATAAAGCAATAGTTGATGCAATATCAAGTCAGCTAGAGAGTAAAATAAATAATTTATCGAAAGAATACAGCTGGAGAGACAAGTTTTCATTTATAAAGAATATCGATTATTCCCTTATTGAGTATAAAAATATTATTGAGACAATCGAAACAAAAATATTCCAACCATATTTAAATGAAGAAAAACAAGACATTTTAGGAAAAGCCTATAAGATTTTTCTTTCGAGGGCTGGAAAAATTGACAATAAAAACATCATCCTTACGCCAGACCATATCAAAAGTCTGATGGTAAAACTAGCTAGATTGACGAAAGATGATGTTGTTTTGGACACCTGTACTGGTTCCGGTGGTTTCTTAATGGAATCTATGGAGATGATGACCTCTTTGGCTAAAGGAGACCTGTCAAAGATTAGCCTCATAAAAGAGAAACAACTTATTGGTTTTGAAAATGATTCGGTTCTTTTTGCGTTAGCATGTTCGAACATGTTTTTACACGGCGATGGAAGGACTAATCTGCTCTTCAGAAGCAGTCTACTGGATACGCGTCAAGGTAGTATCGTGAATAGTAGTGACGGTGATATTTTGGAATATATTAGAAAAGTTAAACCTACCAAGTGCATCATCAATCCTCCTTACGAAAACAATAATCCGATTAAATTTACGAAGCAGGCAATAGACTATATCGAGCCAAATGGAAAATTAATTATAATAATGCCTACCCCCACACTTACACATAATCAGGATGGGTTAACCGAAGAATTGCTAGAAGTAGCTCAACTTGATTTTGTAATTAAAATGCCATTAGCACTGTTTACGGAACAAAAGAGAACCGTTAATACTTCTATCTTTGGTTTTACCAAGACACCTCACAGCCAGAACGATGACGTTTTATTTTATGATCTTGAAGACGACGGATTTAAGAGCATTCAGCACAAAGGAAGGGTAGATAAATTTAATAGATGGAATGACATCGAGAATAATATTCTTGACATAATTAATAACTCAAAGGAAATAGATGGGGTATGCCAAAAAAAGAAAATATATCGAAAAGGGGTCATTAATTGTGCGGGTATACAAACAAAACGAAAAAGTAATTATGAGATGGTTCAGATTGGTACTTTGTTTGACCTACAAAAAGGTACACTAGCAAGCGATGATGCTGATGAAGGGGGTGATTATGATTTTATAACAGCATCTAACGAATGGAAAAAGCACAGTGTTTTTTCACATGATACAGAAGCTATTATCTATGCGGTAGCGGCTGGCGGATCTTTGGGTCGAACTCATTACATTAAAGGTAAATTTACTGCAAGTAATTTGTGTCTCGTAATGACACCCAAGAAAAATTCTCCATATAAAATTAATCTAGAGTTTTACAATTGGTATTTTTCAGCGATGAGAAAGAGAATTGTTTCCGACTTAGCTGATGGAACATCCAAATTGACAATCACAAAGCCCGATTTAGAAAAGTATTATATAGATTATATTCCTCTTGAAAAACAAAATGAGCTTGTGGAGAAAAAAGTAACTAAATATGATCAACTTAAAGAAAAGCTGGATGAAGCTGAAGACGATTTAAAAAATACAGTAGCTGGCATTATTTAGAAAATTATAGAATTTAGGAGTCACCGCCAATTAATTTAGTATAGCGTGTTGTTTCAAGACTTCCAAAAATGAAGGTGTCGCAAATCCCATTGAATATGTTGCGTGTAGTACTTCTATAAAAGCTTTTTCTTTATAGACCTTCAACTGTTTCGCCCCTTCTTCTGTTATTGGAGTTTCTCTCGTATTAATTTGCGACGATCGATAACCTTTAACGATTGAAACAACACGCCCAGTTTTTATATCAAAAATTGGGCCACCGCTATTACCGGGGTTAAAAGCCATTGTAAACTCATATAACGAATTTTTTTCGGATGTTTTGTATCTACAATTTATTACACCTTTGTCAGTTCTTAATAACATATTCCCAATACGTGGTTTGCTCAAATCGCGATTCTCAAATTCCAATTTACTTAACGGATAACCCAAAACCCCAACTTCTGTGCCGATTGGCAAGAAGTCTTTTGAAATTCTGATAAAATCATTTTTATCTACAAAAACCTTGTCTCCGCTCTTGTAAAATTCTTCATCGAGATAGATCACTGCTAGATCGATATCTGGATAGACAAAAATTTCTTGATCCAATTTCGGCTCAAAAATTCTATAATGCCATTGATTGTCGTCATCGTGTCTTAGAAGATAATATTTATCTCCTTCTTGATGTTTAAATAACTCACCTTTCTCTAGATCGTTAATGACGTGGCCAGCGGTTAAAAAACGATTTGGGGCAACCACAAACCCGCTTCCAAGCGTAATCCAATTTATAGCCTCTTTTTCTTCAATTATTGTTTTTCTTCCACGAATAACGACATACACTGATTTTTTAAGCCATTTCAAACAGTCCACATAGTTATGGAAGCCATCCGGTCTTTTGGGTGATTTTGGCCCTTTATATTTCTTATTTCGTTTTGACATATTGTTTATGTGGATAACTCGCCCTTTTATACTTTCGATTTATTTTCTATAATATCACTATGGTAACAAAAAGGCAAAAAGAAGTCCTTGATTTTATAACCGATTATCAAGGGCGAAAAGGATATGCCCCTTCTCTCGACGAGATACGCAAGAAATTAAAACTCTTGTCAGTTTCAACCGCTCATTTTCACGTTTCCAAACTCCGCGATTTGGGACTTTTGTCCAAAGAAGAAAACAAGCCGCGTTCTATTGAAACGTTTGGCCGCGAGACAATGGTAAAAATTCCTCTTTTAGGGACTATCGCCGCCGGCCAACCAATAGAAGCAATACAGAATAAAGAAATGATTGCTGTTCCCAAAAGCAAAATTCCTTTCTCGTCAGAAGTTTATGCTCTCCGTGTAGTCGGTAGTAGTATGATTGACGAAAACATAAACGATGGCGATGTGGTTTTGGTGCGCCAGCAGGAAACCGCCGAGAATGGACAAAAGGTGGTTGCTCTCATAGATAACCACGAGGCAACGTTAAAGAAATTTTACAAAGAGAAGGGGCATATCCGCTTACAACCAGCGAATAAAAACATGGAGCCACTTATTTTTCGGAATGGACGAGATGTTTCAATACAAGGAATTGTACTCGATGTTATCCGCGAAGAAATAAGATCGCCAATACAATTTCCCGAATATAAAGAAACTCGAAAATATAACGAACTACCATTAAATAAAATTCTTTGTGGCGATGCAGTGGAAGTCTTAAAAAAAATTCCGTCAAATTCCATAGATTTAGTTGTAACCTCACCGCCGTATGACGACATAAGGACTTATAATGGTTTCTCTCTCAATTTGCCAGCAGTTGGGAAAGAACTTAATCGAATTCTGAAAGAGGGGGGCATCGCTGCGATGGTTATTCAAGACTCAACCCGCAATTTTGGAAAAACTCTCACATCATTCAAGACAATTATAGATTGGTGTGATAACGCTGGCTTCAAACTTTTTGAAACTGTAATTTACAGAAAATACGGAACAGAGGGGGCCTGGTGGACGAAACGATTTCGTGTAGATCATGAGTATATGCCGATTTTTCTAAAAGGAGACCGTCCTGTCTATTTTAATAAGGAGCCATTGAAGGTACCATCAAAACATGGTGGAAAAACAATGACAGGAAGTGGTAATCGCCGTACTGACGGAACGACAACTAAAACTATCACGAGAGAAATAAATGGAATGAAATGCCGAGGCACTGTGTGGAATTATCTAAATGCTGGAGACAAAAATCTATTAAAACGAAAACATCCGGCAACATTTCCAGATAAGATTCCAATAGACTTTATCCAATGTTTTTGTCCACCAAAGGGAGTGGTTCTTGATCCGTTCATTGGCTGCGGATCAACTGCCGTTGCCGCAAAGCAACTAGGCCGAAACTACATCGGGATAGATATTTCGAAAGAATACTGCAAGTTAGCCGAGGAACGTATTAAAACGATTGGAAATTCACTTTTCGAATAATCTTGGGGTTATTCGATTGTATATTCTATTCTATTGCTCGCTGTCATGGCTAGCGAGAAAGGATTTCTATCAAATAATGCTTTGTAGGTTTGATTATTGAGACGCATGTTTGCAGTTGGTGATTCGCCAGACAGCATGCCTTTTTGGAGGATCTTGAGATTAAAATTATTCCAGTTCCATTGTCTCTCCAAGTATTGCCACCCCATCATTCTTGCAATCTCTCGTATAAATCCCTGAACTCGCTGTGATTCCGATGAATGAAGATCAAAATGAGAACCATTATTGACTAAGTTAATCTGCGCACCCTGGCCGTTGGTTATCTTAATCTTGTGCCCAGTTCTTTTATTATTACCACCTTGCACAAAGTTTATACCATTAAAATATCCCGTTGCGTTGAAGTTGTCTCGCATTACAAAAAAACGTTCAAGGTACTGCATTATTTGATAGAAATTTAAATCATTTTCGCATAAAAATTTATTTAAGACATGGTTACTCTCATTGATTTTTAGATAATTGATCCAATTAAGACAATTCTCTGGATATCCAAAAAGATTATTTCCTACGCCATCAGCGAAAAGTAGTGGGCTGACGGCAGTATCTGGAAGATCACTAATTACTCCACTTTCCTGTAAAATCCCCAGCAGTAAATGGATGGTCCCAAAAGGATATTTTCGTTGAAAAGCATTTTTCCCGTCAAATCCTCGTAATATATTTGGTTGGACACACTCATCAAAATTATAATTATTTATAGTGAGATTGCGATTAAATTCGACTAAATGATTACCGATACTTCCAATGCCTCTTCTGTTAATCTCGACATCAAGAAATACGCAATCATTAAAATTGACCCCTTCTTTCGAAATTAGTACTTTGCCATCGTAAAAACCGGCCACTTCCCAATTAAGAAAGTTCGTAACCAATAGCCCGCAAAGCATTCCATCGCTATCCGGACTTAAAATACACTTGCGATCTCTTGCGGTAGTCCAGGGGTGTTGTGCCACTAAAGCGGCGTAGTCAATCCTGTCGTTTGATTGTGTTGGTGATGGCATAACTATTTCAAAAAGTAATCCATTGCCAATTTAACTCCGGGACAGGGACTCGAACCCCAATTTCTTGGTCCAGAGCCAAGCGTCCTGCCATTAGACGATCCCGGAATGTGTATCCACTTATACCATATACCGCGCCCTTTGTCTTGGCGGTAAAGCTTTTCCGTTGAAAAGGAATGTTTTATCATTACTCCTATGAGAGATGTTTACGGCGTCGTTGACATTGGGACGCTCAAGGTCAAGACCGAGATCGCCTCGGTTGCAAAAAGCGGTGTTCTCAAAAGTATCTATTCTTCCAACGTTCTCACCTGTTTTGGTGTTGGGCTTGATGAATACGACGGGTTTGCTCAAGAAAAATACATCCGGCAGACTATTAATGAACTCCGCCGCATCAGGCACGAATTGGAGAGGCATGACGCGAAGAAGTTTCGTGTCGTTTCGACACACGCAATGCGCCGCGCGAAAAATAGGGACGACATCCTCGCGCGAATCCGGAAAGAAGCCGGCTTTGAAGTCGAAAGCATCTCGCAGGAGGATGAGGCCGAACTTTTCTTTAAGGCGGTTATGCGGACGTTCTTATCCAACGATCGCGAGTACGTTGTGATCGATGTTGGGGGCGGGAGTGTTCAGGTGCTTGTTGGCACGAAAAAGGAACTCCGCCGGACCCACATGATGAAAACGGGGACAGTGCGCTTGCATGAAAAATTTGTTCGGAACCCGCATGATCCCGACAGTTTTACAACCCCGGAAAATATCGACCAGATGAAAGAAGAAATTCTCCGTGAATTGATACCGCTCGATCCTGGTGAACGCACCCCGCTTGTGTATGGATCTTCGATGGTGATTGATATTATGCGGCAGATAAAGATCCAGCTCGATCCGCACGAGGATTCCGCCGCCCACCCATATAAAACGTACGCGGAGCATCTCACCGAGTTTATTTGGCGGATTCAGCCGCTCTCGTTTCGCGCGCGCGAGGAACAGTATCCTTTGCCGCATCACTACTCGTGGGGTCTTGAGAAGGCCTTCCTTAATGCCGTGACCATCGCAGCCCACTTCGAAAGTCCATACATCGTTCCCTCCAATGCCAACATCGCCCAGGGGATAATCTTTGCGATGGCGGAGGCGGCGGAGTGATGAATAACCCGGTAGTTCCATATATACAACAATCTAAGGAATCATCTTGTGGTGCCGCCGCCCTTTCTATGGTTTATCGATATTTGGGGAAAGATGACCAAACAGAAGAAGTTATTTGGGAAAGATTGAAAGTACCGCGCCCTAATCTAAATGGTCAATATTATCTTGAAACTCCGAGGATGGCGAAGGATGCCCAAGAACAAGGTTTTTCCTACTTTCTAGCCCAGGCGGTATTAGATTCTTCCGATTTAGCACTACAACCAATTAGAGAATTTCTGTCGCTTTCCGTTCCTGTAGTAGTTTGTCAAAGAATATCCGAGACTAACGAGTTGGGACATTTTCGTGTGGTGACAGGTACTGATAAAAGTAGCGTTACTTTTAATGATCCTATGCACGGTAGTGCAAAGACCACTGTTGATATTGATAAATTTATGTTTTTTTGGAGTAGAGCAAATAATGGAGAAGTAATCGGAGGACAATTCTTTGCCATATTTAAGAAAGGACAGATAAAAAGGGAAAACAGGTTTACCGTGTTCACCTTTGAATCGTCGATTAAATATTTTAACGCAACTTCCTTAGAGTTTATTTAAATTAAAATCTATAGAGACCCGAGAGACCAGAAAGTCTATGTATAATCCGACGAAACCGTACAAATACCAAATTCTTAAACTCATCGAAAGTACTTGGCATACGCCCTATGTAAAAGTAGAGAGCGGCTTGTATCCGATTATCACGAAGAAATTTGCATACCCCGAGGTACAACACACCGATGGAATCGGTACAAAGGGTTTGTATCATTGGAAAAAGCGAACATTTAAAAATGCGGTACTGGATGCGCTTGCAATGAATTTAAACGATCTCGCAATGGTCGGAGCAACGCCGTATGCGCTTCAAAATCACATCGTTTTGCCAAGGGATGACCATGGAGCAATCTTGAAAATAGTGGTAGTTTTAGCGGCTGAATGTAAGAAGAGAAAAATCGCCATGACGGGGGGAGAGACGTCGATTCATTCCGACACAAAAGGGATGGACATAAGCATTACTGTTTCTGGTCTAATCAAACGCAAGAGAAAAAATCAATGTAATGTTGGGGATGTGCTTATAGGGCTTGCCAGTTCGGGTGTCCACTCAAATGGTATTACAAAAGTTAGAGAAGTTTTTGGAAAGGAATATAGAAAAGAGTTTACAGAACCAACGAGAATTTATCTTGACGAAATACTTTCCGTGCTCGATACAGGTAAGGTAAACGGCATGATGCATATCACGGGCGGCGCATTCACAAAACTTAAAGATATTTTAGTAAAAACTGATGCGGTTATTTCTCACCAAAAAATTCTGCAGCCACAAAAAGTATTTAAAGATATGCACTCAAGGGGGCTTTCAAACAAAACAATGTATTCGACATTTAATTGTGGAATTGGTTTTGTCCTTTCTGTTCCTAGGGTTGAAGTTCGAAAGATTCTCGCCAAGCTTAAAAACAGCGCAGTCATCGGAGAAGTCGTAAAAGGAAGTGGCTCGGTGTTTATTACTTCTGCTTTCGACCAAAAGACCGTAGAAATGTGAGGGACCTTAGTATAATTTCCGTATTAGTTATGCCTTATTTTACTTATATTCTTGAATGCGCCGACAGTTCGTTTTATGTTGGTTGTACAAATAATTTAGAGAAGCGCTGTAAGGAACATAACGAATCCAAATGGGGCGCGCACTACACAAAACTTAGACGCCCGGTTGTTTTAAAATATTCTGAAAAGTTTAATACTCTCAAAGAAGCGCGACGGCGCGAATCTGAAATCAAAAGCTGGCACCGGGAAAAGAAATTAAATTTAATTAATAAAAAGTAAAACTACGGAAAAGGAATAGAAATGCCCCACCGAAGTGAAGCATTTCGGTGGGGCTTGTTTTTTCAGCTGTCGATGTACTCGCGGAAGAGTTTGTAGACCTCTGGAGGGCAGAGAACAGGATTCCATCTGCTGACGATGAAAACCAGCAAAGCCCGGCATGTCCTTCAATTCATGAAGGAGCGATCGGATTCCCACTCGAAGCTTTTCACCGATATAGGAACCGAGATCTTCCTCATCGCCACTGAGCAGTGCCGCAACTGCTCGCATGAGAACTTCGAGGGATCCGCTATACGGCAAGCGTTGGCGGCTGTAAGCGATCGCAAGTCCATGTTGAAGAGTTTCTGCGAGTACTTTCAGCACCTCGCGCTCCATACCCGCATTGGCAAGACTTTTCACTGTTCGTTGAAGCTCCCATGAGAATCTTGTGATGTTGAGTTGATTATCCACGGGCATGGTATTCTCCTTGTTATATCCATTCACCGCGTGTCGCGGCTACATTATCAAACAACAATGTTTTATAGGCCTCTTTGTTCCGGGCAATTATACTATAGTATAGTAAACTCCGGCAACTATTCCCGATGCTCTTATCTCGGGGTATTAGTTTAGCATGTATACACAGCCAAAGAAATCGAAATGAAGTAAGATAAACATATGGGTGAACTGCCCGAGTTTCAACCTGCCGAACAACACCACCTCCACATTAAAAAGTGGGAAGTAGTTTTTGGCATAGCCGTGATCTTGGCGATCGGCGGTTTTTTTGCGTATCAAAAATTTTATGGTGGAACATTCCAACGGGAATTTGAGGAAGTATACTCGCTGGTGCCGGATAAGATTTCTCAAAGCGCCGCTATCGTTGTGCGTTTGCCCGAGGGGGTAAAGGTAAATATTGCAGAGGCAAGCGAAAAAATATCTTTTGATCCGGCGCTTTCCGGAGATTGGTCTGAAGGAAAGGGCGCGGAGTATCTTGTTTTTCAGCCAAAACAAAAACTTGACCTTGGCAAATACTATTCAGTAACGCTTGCGACTCAAGATATAAAAATACAAAAGGATTTCCTTGCCGACGAAGACCCAAAAATTGTCTCTGTGTTTCCGAATAGCAATTCTGAATCTTCCGAGTACTCAAAAATAACGATTATTTTTAATCGGCCGATGGTCCCGCTTACCACTCTTGACGAATTAAAAGATAAGGATATCCCGGTAGAGATTACTCCTCCAACCGCCGGAAAATACCGCTGGATTACAACGCGAAACCTGCAATTTATTCCCGAGAAACGTTTACAGCGCTCGTCCAATTATGTGGTAAGCATAAAACAAGGTTTTGTCTCGATAGATGGGCTTGCGGTTGCGCCGGTAACCCACGCATTCAGCACGCGCCCGCTCCGGTATGAGAGTGAACAGATGCAGGATGAGCAAACTCTCTATAATCATCCAATACGCATTGTTTTCAACCAGCCGATCGATATTGAGCGCACCGCCCGCGAACTTGCTGTAAAAAAATTATCCGGCGAGGATGTTAGTTTTATTGCAATGTATGGGACGCGTTCCGTGTATGACAGGGATGCCAAGCGATACAATAAGTTTCTCGATAAATCCATACTCGAAATTCACAACAAAGCCGACCGCCACGGCCGCGAAAAGTTCTGGGATTTCAATACTGCGTATAGTTACACGCTCAAACAAGCGTACCCACTGGAAGGAGATATCTCTCTTAGTCAACAGCGAAGCGGCAATATTATGGTTGGCGATATCATCGGGGAGCTTTCTGCGGAATCTGCGAAGAGCAAATTTGTCGAGCCGGATTTTTTTGATCCAGAGGGAAAGCTTTGGGTGAATTTCTTTGAGGACATTGACAAGGATTCAAGCAAAATTACAGCGGACGCCATCAAAGAAATTGGTTACGGTGAGAAATGTAAGGAACCTGAAGAAGGAGAAGAAGTTCGCTATGGGGACGATTGTGAGAAAGTCCCCGATTTTAAGCGGATCTCTATAACATTTGATTCCAAAGGGCTGAAGCGCGGACAGCAAATCGATGTACATTTTAAGAAAATATACAATAAGTCTGGCCTCCAGATAAACGCCCAAGACCTGACGAGAACCATTACGCTCTATCCCGAATTGGTCATTTATAAAGTGGTGCCTTCCGAGGGTGCGGTAAATGCCGATCTCACCCAGATGAAAATATGTACATCAAATCCGCTCCGAGCGCCCGATGAACAATCTTTCCCCGAACGGATCAAAAGCAATATAACCGTCGGTCTTTGGAACTGGTATGGCCCGTACCGTGTGCGGCCGGAAAATAAAGAGGCAAGTTGCGCTGTCGGACAATTTGAAAATACAATACAATACGGCCTTGTTCCCAAGTTTCAATATGAGATTACCTTGAGTCTTATTGATCATTTCGGCCAAAGCGCGAATAAAACTACTCGTTTTACAAGCGGTAACCTTGTATCATCGGCGCGGCGCTTTACTCATTTGCAGAAAGGGTATAACGTTACCTCTCCCGAGCGAACCAAGTTTGTCTACGCGGTGGACAATTTTGATTATGTCAACCTTCACATCTGCGAAGCGTCGCCGGAAACCATGCTCCGCTATATTGAAAATCGTCCCGATGGATATGTTACGCCCGAAAGCCTGGATTGTATCCGAACGGTCGAGAAAAGAATTGATTTGCCAAAAAAATATTGGTCGCGGACCTATTTTCAGGTAAATCTCGGGGATTATATTTCGAATCCGCTCGGCCACTATATATTAACTTTTAGTCATCCTGAATATCGAAATGTATTCCAAGAATGGGACTCGGCATCCGGCCGTCCCCTAGAGCGTGTTGGCGGCCGACTCTACGAGCGGACGTATGTTACGGTAACGCGCATGGCAGTTCAGGAAAAGAAAGTCGAATGGAACGATAGTCCATATGAAACACACCGTGAGGTGGTGAGGGAAGCACTGTCAAAAACTCCACGGAATCTCTATTGGGTTACGCGGTTTGGAAATCTCGATCCCGTGGCGAATGCCGACATTAACCTTTATCAATATGTTTCCCCGCAACAATACGGGAACAGAAGCGTCCAGCTTGTCAGTACGCATCGCACCGGGCAAGACGGCGTCGCGCTTGTCGCGGCGACGCCGAATCTTGCGGCCGCCATTGTAAAAGAAGGAGCAGACAGCGCTATTGTTGCCGCGGATGTCGACCGTCTCGAGTGGGGTTCTCCCGCCCAAGCAGCTGAGCGCGCGTATCTTTATACCGACAGGCCAATTTACAGGCCCGGACAGCGCGTATTTATCAAAGGAATTTATCGCCTTGGCTATGATGCAAATTATGAAATATTCCGAGAGAAAAAGACGGAGCTCGAGGTGCGTAATAGCAAGTACGAAGTAGTTTCCAAACAATCGCTCGACATGAGTGATTACGGTACTTTTACGGCCGATATAACTCTTGATGAACATGCTCCATTGGGCACGTATTCGGTTTCAGCACCCGGCGGAACTACCTATTTTGATGTCGAGGAATATGTGCCAGCTGCTTTCAAAGTAGAAGCCGCGAGCGACAAAGAGGAATATATTGCCGGCGATACGTTTGTACTAGATGTGAATGCCGAATACTATTTTGGGGTTCCGGTCGATGGGGGAACGTTGGAGTACGCGGTTGCGAGCCAAGATTATTATTTCGACCGATACCGCGACGGTTATTTCCAGTTTGGGAACGGCTGGTATTATTCTTTCGATGGATCATATGGGGATAAATTTCTCTTGCGCGGCAAAACATCGCTTGACAGCCACGGCAAGGCCGAAATCAAGGAGCAATTGGACTTCAATAAATTTTTCAAAGGCGACGAGAGTATGAGAAGTAAAATTTTCACGGTTCACCTCACCGCGAAAAACACGAACGGTCAATCAATCTCCACGCGGAAATCTTTTATTGTCCACCGCGGAGAAATATATGCCGGGATCAGTCTTGATAAAAACTTCGTAGGCAAAAACGAAAGTATAAAGGCGCGCATAAAAACGGTTGATACGCAGGGTAAAGAAGTTTCGCGCGGCGGTATCGTTGTGGAGGTTAAAAAAATCATTTGGGAGTCGTACAAACGGCGCGAAGTCGATGGGGGTTATTACTATCGTACCGAACAGAAAAAGGAAACTGTTCAAGAATTTACTGTTCGTACGGATAAAAACGGCAACGCGGATCGCGAGTTTACCCTCGATCAGGAGGGTGAATACGAGGTAAACGTAAGTACGCAGGATTCCCAAGGCAATACCATTTCCGCCAGATACGATCTCTTTGTATACGGTTCTGGCGCGGTCACGGTTCGCCCGACGAATAACGAAACTCTTGATCTTGCAACTGACAAGGGCGAGGTTGATGTCGGCGAGAACGTGAAGATCGTTATTAAGTCTCCCTATCAAAAGGCAAAAGCCCTCGTCAGTATCGAGCGGGGGAAGATTTTCAGTTATCAAATTATTGATGTAGAGAGGAATCTCGTAGATTACAATTTCAAAGTTACCGAAGAGCATGTGCCGAATGTTTACGCATCGGTTCTCTTGCTTTCGCCGCGGCCAGAGATTAAATACGGCCAGATTAACTATCGGGTAAATACAAAGCAGAAAACTCTTGATGTCAGTGTCCAGCCAGATAAAAATAATTATTTACCGGGAGAAACCGTTAATCTCGATATTCTCGCTAAAGACAAGAATGGAAATCCTGTTTCCGGCGAGCTATCGCTCGCGGTTGTGGACATGAGTGTCCTTGCCCTGAAAGGCAATCCGAAGAAAAATCCAGTCCTCTTCTTTTATAATGGTACACCGCTCACGGTAAGTACGGCCTCGAATATAAAAAACGTCCTTTATGAAGCCGATATTCCGGTTGGTACTAAAGGTGGAAGTGGAAGCGGGAGCGAAGAACTTGCCAAGAAAAAACGCGGAGAATTTAGGGATACGGCTTTTTGGCAGGGAGTCGTGCATACTGACTCTTCGGGGAAAGCGCGCGTGTCTTTTACTCTCCCCGACAACTTAACCACGTGGCAGATTGAGTCCGTGGGTGTGACGAAAGACACAAAACTCGGCGTGGGGTATCGTGAATTTAAAACGCAAAAAGACTTGATGGTTATTCCCCTGAAACCAAGGTTCATAGTACCGGGCGACACGTTTTTCATCGGAGGCAAGGTTTTCAATAATACCAAGAATCGCCAGCGTGTCACGGTCTCAATTACATCCGATACTCTCAAACTTCAGAAAGACACGGCCGTTTCGCTTACTCTTAGTCCAGAGACCGAAAAAACGGTGTATTTTTCCGCCACCGCGCCGGAAAGCATACAAAACGGGAGCCACTCGTTCATTATTTCTGCGAAGAATAATGACCTGGAAGACACAGTAGAAAATTCCATTTCCATTACCCGAAACGATACTTATGAATCGGTCGCAACCGCCCGTTATACGGGGGACGAACAAAGCCGGGAGTTTATTTATCTTCCACCCAATATTGCTCCCGATAGGGGTGGATTAAATGTAAGGACAAGCGCAACGCTCGCCGTTTTTCTTTCTGATGCCCTAAATTACTTGGTGGAGTATCCATATGGATGCAGCGAGCAGATTGCGAGCAAGTTGAGTTCGCTTGCGATTCTCAAGCGCGCGCGCGCCGTCGAAAATATGGGGAACGCATTTGCGGTGCCGGATGTTGAATTTGAAGGCAATAAGTATTCTCCCGATGACGTTGTACGTATTGGGCTTGCCCGATTGTATGAAAATCAAACTCCCGACGGCGGCTTTACCTATTACAAAGGAATGCGCCCGGATTTTTATCTTACCTTGCATGTGGTAAACGCTCTTGTTGATCTCAAAAACGCGGGTTATCCAATAGATGCGTCGAAATTGGATCAAGGGGCAAAGTACTTGTATCGCGAGTTGACGCAAAAAAATGAATTCATACTGAATAAAGATCTTGTCATTCTCGCAACGTATACTCTTTCCCGCGTTGAAGGATTTTTGATAAGTTCCGAGCTTCAAAATCGTGTCGCGGCGATTGCTGATGATACTCAATACATCAATGAAAAAATTTCAAATACGAGTCTCACGCATCTTGCCATACTCCTTTCGCGTGATTACCCGCCGCGCTTGAAAGAAAAAGTTTTTCAACAGCTCGAAAACAGGATTGTCATTGATGCCCGAGGCGCTTATCTTCCGCTTGGCGGTCGGACGCCATTATACCAGTACTACGAAACACCGGTGAAGGATACAGCTTTGTTGCTCAAGGCATTCGCGAGAGACAAGCGGGAGAGCGCGGCGCTCGAAAAAGTGCTCCGGTGGATTTTGGCAAGCCGCGCAAAGGATGGCGCATGGGGTTCAACAAACAACACGGTTGCGGTTATCGACGCGCTCACCGATTTTCTGCTTTGGAAGGAGGAAAACAAATCGTCTTTCAATCTCGCATTGTCTTTGGATGAAACGCCGTTAGGCGATTTTACTTTCGACCAGAATACGATATTACGGTCTTTCGAAAAATTCATTCCCGTCAAAGATCTTGGTTTTGGTAAGATACGGACCATGCTTTTTTCCAAGACAAACAAAAACGCCGAGCCAAATAGCTATTATTACGATATGCTGTTTAAGTACTATCTCCCGATTGATAAGATTCCTCCCCGTGACGAAGGGTTCTCGATTTCCCGCGAGTTTTATCGCGTTGATGCCCCGTCAAATTCTCAACCGGCGCTTGAAGCAAAACAGGGCGATGTGTTGAGGGGGCATCTTACGATCACGGTTCCCGAAAGCAGGAACTTCGTTGCCGTAGAAGATTTCATCCCAGCGGGCATGGAAATTGTAAATTTGAAGCTGGCGACGGAGGATCAGTCGCTTGAAAAACCGGATGACTATGGTGGTTATGAGGATTATGGCTTTCCTGAAGAAGATTACAATTCTTACGACGAAGAAGGAGCGAATCTTCTTGGGGCGTTTGGATTTTCTGGAATAGGGTCTTTCTTTAGGAGTTTTTTTGATAATTCACTCGTTTCATTGAGAGGGGAGAAAGAGCTTGATGATGATTTTTACGGTAAGGACGTAAAAGCAACTTCCCAACTCCGGCCCGATTCAGATGAGTCGCATGACGATCGGTTGTTCCTTTTTACCGAACGCCTTGAGCCAGGGATCTACGAATATGATTATTTTGTGCGCGCGCTTGTGCCCGGAACGTTTCACCATCTCCCGGCAATAGTAAGCGAGATGTACTTTCCGGAAAATTTCGGGAGGACCCGCGGCGAATCTTTTACAATTCTTGAGGCGGAGTAGAGTTTCATTCGTCCTGCTCCTTGATGATAACTTTTATTTTTTCCATCTTGCCGCGGGGATTTCTCGCGGAGATTGTATATACACCGGGTTTTTTTGGTTCCCAAGTTTCTCGAATACCCTGTCCGGCGGGGGAATTATTAATGTACCACAGCACGTCTTCGTTTGAGAGAAGAGGAACTTTTATTCCCGCGGTGTATTGAAGCGTGTCGAAATCATGCGGTTGTAAAATAAGATAGTTCAATTTTAGTAAGTCGCGCGCGGAATCATACTCGTCTCCGTCGAGTCCATATTCGATATTTCCTGATTTTGCATATTCTTTGATACGGTCAAAGTTAAAGGCGGTTTCTTTGTTGTATGTTGAGTTGAGCATAGTTTCCATTACTTCGTGCCAGATTTTGCCAGCCCCGATTGACCCCGAAAGGCGATACATGGGTTTGTTATCGCTATTGCCGAGCCAAACTCCAACGAGGAAGTCCGGGGTGTATCCGATTGCCCAGCTGTCGTGGTAGTCATAGGAAGTGCCGGTTTTTACGGCGTATTGTGTTGCAGGCAGGTTAAGGTTGCTTTTGAGGCCGAACTGGTCAATGCTTGTCTCCCGATCAGAAAGGATTTTTGTTACGAGTTGTATGTATGCCGGATCAATAACCTGATGATTATCATACGGTTTTGCCATCGAAAACTTGATTGTATCATCTTCACTAAGTTTTAGGGGTTTGAGCGTTCCTTCATTGGGAAAAAGCGTAAAGTAATTTGCAAGAGTCAGTAAGTCCATTTCAAGCCCACCAAGCGCTATGGAAAGCTCGTATGTTTCAAGGGGTTGCAGCGGCTCGAAGGAGAGGTCGCTTTTTAGAAAGTCGTAGAATGCGCCAAGCCCCGCATATTGCAAAACCCGTACGGCGGGGACGTTTAAACTGTTGGAAAGCGCTTGATGGAGACTAACCGTCCCGCGATATTGGCCGTCGTAATTTTTCGGATAGAAAGCGAAGCCGGTGCCGATATCGTACTTGTACTCAATGTCATCAACTTGAGTGTACGGACGAGCGCCTTTTTCAAATGCTTTTGCAAAGATGAAGGGTTTCGCGGTTGAACCAATCGGACGCGGATGAACAGCCATATTGATTTGGTGTCCTTTCTCGGAGGAAAGGGGATGCGGGGAACCAACGATGGCGAGGAGTTCATTTTCTTTCATCTCTTTACCCGTTTGGATGACAACTACAGCGCCGTTATTTACGCTCGCGAACGATGGACTGTCGAGGTTTGTTCTTAAAATCTCGCGTACGGTGTTGGTAAGCGACTGGTCGATAGTAAGTGAACAGGGCTTTTCACAGCGTGGCTCGAACGGCTCGAGTTCGAATACATTGATGTTCTTTCTCCGATATATATATTTATCTTCATCGGTTTCATGGGCGTCTATGGTTTTTTCGTCAACGGGTATTTTTAGCTGGTTTGCCAAAGCTATAGTTTTTCTCTTGTTTTTCAGTGTACCTGGATAATCGTCTGGGTTGCTCAGTGTGGCAATGAGTTGGAGTATTTGGACCGTGTTGAGCGATTCAGGAGGCGCGTTGAAATATGTTTTGCTTGCTTCAACGATGCCTTCCGCGCGGTTGCCAAAGTACGCGGTATTCGCATACATTTTTAATATTTCTGGTTTGCTTGTATGAATCCCCAGACTTAACGCATAAAAGCTCTCAATGATTTTGTTGCTCATTGTTCTTTTGTTTTCGTTTCCGATGAGTGTTTTCACGAGCTGTTGAGTCAGCGTGCTTGATCCTTCCAGACGCCTAGAGAAGGGATATCGCGCGAGACTGCGGGCGATGCTTACCGGATTAATGCCCGGATGGTAGAAGAAAAAACGATCTTCTTTTGCAGTCAGTAACCTGCTTATCTCGCCGGTCAGAGATTCCGTATGGCGCATATAGTGCCCCTTCACATTCGGCTGTATAAATATTTCCGTACTATTGCGGTCTTGCACGATAGCCGATTTCTGGTTTTCGTAGAGAGTAAAAATGCGCTTACTCATAAAGTACGAGCCGGTATAGAGGGCGACAGACGCCAGTAAGATGGCCTTCCCTGTTCTCTCTAAGTTTTTTGCTGCAAGCACATTTTTCATTTTTCGAGCGATTTTCCGCATTGCTTTATTATAGCGATTCTGTATCTGCTTGTTTTGTCGGCAGGGTGGGTCCTACTTGCCAAATAGGGCGGTTTTTCGTATTCTTTGTGGCATGCATGAGGATTTCTTGAGGAGGTTAACCGCGGCTCTTTATCGTGTTACAGATAGACTTGAAGACCGGGAACCGCTCAAATGGACGCTTCGCGAGAGTGCGCTTGAGCTTGAGCGGATGTATTTTCAGAACCCTGAATTTCTGTCTCTCAAACGAGAAGAAGAGCGATCGCGACGCATGATTATGCTGGTTCGCGAGGTTGTTCACTTGCTCGAGTTGGTCTCGTCGCTCTCCTATGTATCCCGCATTAACTTTGACGTGCTTCTCCGCGAGTATGCCAGGTTCGAGGGGTTTCTTTTCCAAAAAGAGGAAACTCCACCCATGCTTGAAGGAGCAAGTGAGGATGGGCTCCAAGAGTTTACATTTCGGCAGAGAAAAATTATCGAGTTTCTTGCCCCGTTGAGAAACTCAAGTGTTAGTGAACTTGTAAAATGTTTTGATGGACAAATTAGCGAAAAAACTCTCCAGAGAGATCTTAATGACCTCATTGTGAGAGGGAAGGTTCGCGCTGATGGAGAGCGGAGGTGGCGGAAATATTCGCTTGTAGATAAGTAAAAATAGCTATTTTTCTATAAAATACCCATAAAGGACATTCAAAATGTCCTTTATGTCCGATAGAAATGTTGTTTTATTTTTGAAGAATCTTCATCGATTGTTAGAGGTACAAATCGTGGAAGAATTCAACAAAAAACACGCAAAATAGTGTTAGTCAAGCTCAAATTTTGTTGACAGGGGGATGCGGAGAACATATACTTTTTAGGTAGCAAAGCTAGTTAACTGACAAGGTCTTTTTGCTTATCCACAATCCTTATTTGAACAGTATAGACAACCTCGTTTATACTAAGTTGCAGTACGAGGTGGTGCCAAAACATGTTTATTTTTAAGTAAATTCAGAGAAAAACCCTCGCGGTTTCTTTTGAGTGTGTAACGTTTTTTTCTGGAATATAGTCACAATCCGTTCATTGCGGCTATGTTCCAGGGTGAGACGAAAGTATTGGCTGATCGACTGGACCTTGAAAACAAAATAAAGAAATGCAAGAACAAAAATCATGTTATTATTGTATATGCTGTAATGCTAAAGCATTTGAACAAGCTTTAGCGGAATGCGCATTACAAAAAAACTTCAATCAATGATCATGGATGCTTGTTGCTGAAGTTCCTTGGTCGAGGAACTTACGATGGCAATGAGCAGAAAAATTATAGGAGGTAAAATATTTATGGGTAATAAATTCAGAAAAAGAGGGAAAAAGGTTCTCTCGGTTTTCTTGAGTGCTACCACAGCGCTTTGGTTGTCTGGAGGAATTGCGCTCGTGCCGCTCGCGGCATACGCAGGTTCACTGACACAAGCGCAAATTGATGCAATCATCAATTTCATTACGACGTTCGGCGTAGACCAGGCAACAATTGCCAACGTAAGAACGTCACTTACCGGCGGCACTCCGGCACCGAGTCCAGCTCCTACAGGAGCATGCGGTTTTACGCGGGACCTTACATTAAATGTTCAGGGCGATGACGTAATGTGCTTGCAGGAGTATCTTAACTCCGCTGGCTTTACGGTTGCCGATAGCGGTTCGGGATCGCCGGGGAATGAAACAACATTCTTTGGAACGCGCACGCAAAGTGCCGTTTCCCGATGGCAGACGGCAAACGGCGTGAGTCCCACGGCGGGGTATTTTGGAAAAATCTCGCAAGCGAAATATAACTCGCTTGTCGGAGGCGGAACACCAACCACACCGCCAACAACTCCGCCAACTACACCGCCAACAACTCCGCCAAGCGTAGGAACTGGTCTTACGGTTTCTCCTGGAACCGAAATCAAGTCAACGCTTGCAGTGAAGAATGCGATTAATCTTCCGTTCACGCGCGTTCGTTTCACCGCATTATCTGACGGTGATGTCACGGTTGATTCGATTGTGGTTGAACGCTACGATAACGCGAAAGACGCGGTCATTTCAGGAGTCGTTTTGCTCGATGAAAATGGCCTTCGCGTCAACCAAACTTCAAAGAGTTTGAACTCCGACCACCGAGCGACAATTACAAACAAGTTTACGATTAAAGCGGGCCAGACGCGCGAGATGACTATCGCGGCTGACATGCCGACTACTCTTGCTGACTATATCGGGCAGACCGTTGGTCTCCGCCTTGTTACTGTCAACACGTCAGCGAACATCAACGGATCGCTCCCAATTGGAGGCGCCATCCATACCGTCAACAACTCATTGGTAGTTGGTACGGTAAAGCTTGATGATGGATCGCTTGATCCCGCCACCAACCGAAGCAAAGAAGTAGGCACAACTGGGTATGTGTTCACTTCGTTGAAGGCAATCGTCTCTGTCGAGGATGTCCGCTGGAAATCGGTTAGCTTCAACCAGTCTGGTTCTGCGGCGACATCTGATCTTAAAAATATTGTTATTGTAGACCAAGATGGGAATTCCTACCCAACGATCGTCTCGGATGACGGAAAATACTACACCGCGAAATTCGGCAACGGAATTCTCATTAAGAAAGGAAAGACCTATGAGGTTTCCATTAAGGGTGATGTCGAAGGTGGTTCCGGCCGAGAGGTGGACTTCGATATCTATCGTTATGAAGACGCGGTTTTCAGCGGTGAAACTTTTGGCTACGACATCAAGGCCTCGTCAAATACCACGGGAGTAGCAACTGGTTCTGATGATGACGGAAACTTCCACACCACAAGCCCGCGCTACGATGGTTATCGCGTGGATATTACAAAGGGAAGCTTGAGCGTCTCGAAAGCAAGCACGGTTGGTGCAGACAACCTTGCGGCGGGAACTAATCAAGCGGTACTCGGCGCATTCGAGTTCGAAGCAAAAGGTGAGCCGATCACCTTTACATCATGGGTGCTAACGGTTGTAACAACCGAAGGCGCTGCGGGCACCAATGAAAAAGCGCCGACGAACCTCACGGTCTACAATGCCAGTGGCGGTGTTGTAGAAAGCGGCATTGATGTACCGCATACCAGTACGGCAGGCACCATGTCGGTCACGCTGACCGATTCGGTCACTGTTCCGGTTGGCAAAAACATCTACACCGTGAAGGCCGACATTGATGAAAATTGGAGGACAAATGATACGATTATTGTACGGTTCATCCCAAGCACGGCTCTATCGAGCATAACGGGCGATGAAACGGGTAATACCATCACCCCATCCCCGGCCTCGGTTGTTACGGGTCCCACGATGACTATCAAAGCAGGGGCTCTCTCAATTTCTCCCGATACTTCGTTTGCAACGACAACATTGATTGCGAACTCGCAGAATGTTGAAGTCGGGAGGTTCACGCTTGATGCGACCGCATCGGGAGATGATCTCAAGATCACGGTTGCCAAGGTTCGCAAGAATTCAAATGCGGGCGCAACACTCACGCGTCTTGTACTCCGCGATGGCACAACTTCAACCAGCCCCGCGCTCAACACTGGATCAAACGAAGTAACCGTAACTGCAAATAATGAGGAAGACATTACATTTAATCTCGATACTACGCTTGCTGTTCCGAAAAATAGCGTAAAGAGGGTTGGCCTCTTCGCCGATGTCTCAAGTACGGCAACAACCGGTAGCTATTACAAGTTTGATGTCACGGGCGGCAATACAACCGACGCGTGGACTATCAAGACTGCAAAGGATAGCACGGCTGTTACCGGATCAAACTCGGCAACAAATGGTAAAGGTATCGATGTCAAAACTTCCGGCGGTTACAAAGTAGCAGCCGAAAGTGTTGTGCCGGTCAACCAAGAGCAGTGGCTCTATGGAGGTTACAAAGATGCAATCCTTAATGTCCTGAAGTTTACGGCAACGTCTGAAGATATGGCGCTTACCGATCTCCGTCTCCAACTCGATACAACCGGTTCATCAACATCGGGTCAATATGAGATGATTAAGATCTATGATGGCTCGACTCTTGTCACGGATGCCCCGGTACTCAACAGCGATGGAATTGTAGATGTTACGTTTAACCCATCGGGTACGGGATCGTTCGTCATTCTAAAAGACAGCTCGAAATTGATGACGATCAAAGCAAACCTTGCGCCGGTCGCAATTGGCCAGGCAGGCAAGGGCGGCGAACTCCTTGGAATAGATGTTGACTCGGACCTAACTCCGGGCACCGGCAATAACGCGAACAAGAATACTGCGCGCGGCGGGCAGTCGGGCACAAAGGTTCACATCTCAACCACGGCTGATGTTGCTGGAAAGGGTGTTGTAACCTTCCGTGGTGTACCGAGAGTGACGCTTGATACAGCCCTTACAAAGAGCGCGACCCCCGGTGATCAGGCGCTTCTCCGCTTTAAGGTAAAGGCGGAAGGAGCAGCAATTACGCTCAACCGCTTCACGTTCACGGTGGCCACATCGAATATCTCTGGTGTCGGCACATCGAACTCTTCTACTGGCTTCCGGCTCTACAGCGTGACAAACCAAAACTTTGTCTCAAATGCGACAGGAGCCGCGGCTGCGTACTACCTAAGAAACGGTGGAGTGAGCGGCGCGAACGCTCTAGACAGGAACTATGCTGATTCAACCGGTACCACCCTTGTTGTCAGAACGCTCGTAAATAACACGACGAACTACACCAATGGTTTGTATCCGATCACGTCAGGTGCAGAGCATACGTTTGAGCTCTGGGGCAACATCACCGATGATGCCACCGGAGGCGGCAGTATCACGGTGACCCTACAGGGTGACGATGCGCGACCATCTGCGGTTTCACTGACTGGTGCGAGCCGGAAAACCATGGCGAAAGTATCGCGTGTTGATACCGAGCAAACTCAAACCGCGTGCGGCTCATCGGGTTCACCGCAGAGCGGCGCTGGCGGCTTTGTGGGCGCTATGAGTCTCACGAATGCTTCCACGAGTTTCATTTGGTCAGATCTCTCATCGGAGGCGACATCCAGCACGAACAGCAACAGCTGTAACACGGGCGATTGGATGAACGGCTTCAAGGTGCCAGGTCTCGAGCCAACCGGTCTCTCACACACCAAGGCCTTCAGTTCGTAATCCTTGGCGTAAAAAGTCCTCGATCCTTGTGCGAGGCACAAAAGCCCCCCGCCGTTGGCGGGGGGCTTTTGATTTGCGTCAATCTAAAAAAACTTGTCCATTGAGTGTTTTTTTCTTATACTAACGAACATGGATATAAAAAGAATATTCCTCAATGGTGCGCTTTTTCTTGTGCCGCTTGTTGTTCTTGGCGCAATTCTCTGGTTCGGTCTAGGACTAAACCGTAAGGATAACGATATTCCTACATCTACCGTTAGTGAAAATTCGCCCGCGCCCTCGGATAATACTGGCAATTCTTCCTCGCTCGACGATGAACCGCCGGCAGACAAACTTCCGTTGCCTCCCGCGGATTACAAAGTTCTGAAAGAAATTAAGCCAGTGCGAAGTGACTTAGAAAAACCGCTTCGTGAAGGTTTTTCTGAAAGACTTATTGCAATCGAGAAAAACCCCGAATCGCCAATGCTCTGGGCCGAGCTCGGATCGATCAAACATTCATTTGCGGATTACGATGGTGCAAAAGCGCTGTATTTATACGCGCTCCGGATAAATCCCAGTACTACTCTTGCGAATGCAAATCTTGTGGACATTTATCGAAATATCCAGCCGGATTTTCCAAAGGCGGAATACTATCTGAAACAGATTATCAAAACCGATAAAAATACAGCGGTACGAGCGTATGTTGATCTTTCCGATCTCTACCGATACCAGTATAAAGAAAAAGCGGATCTTGCCGATGATGTATTGCTCGAGGCCTATAAAGCGTACCCCAATGATCACGGGTTTCTCAATGCGCTTGCGTGGTATTATAAAGAAACCGGTGACACACAAAAGGCAATTGAGTATTTTGAGAAATTTCTTGAAAAGGAACCAAATAACGAATCAGCAAAAGAAGAACTCGAGTGGCTCCGTGCTAAAAAAAGCTCATAATGTATGAAAAAGCGGTGGCGGCTGGGCGTTTCGGCGGTTATACTTGTTTTCCCTTTCTTCGCGCATGCATTGCACTCTGAAGTTGTGATTCGCGAGGCGCTTTTCGATCCCGAGGGAACCGACACCGGGCTTGAGTATATTGTGATTGAAAATACAGGAAATGCCCCCAAGGAACTTACGGGGTGGGACTTGTATCCGGACGGTGTTGGTTACTATACGTTTCCGGCGTTTTCGCTTGAACCAAAGAGTGTGGTTACCATTCATCTCCGCGCGCCGGGGACAAATGATGTAAAAAATTTATATCATTCGTCCACAACAAAAAATATGGGGAACACGTCGGGATCAATTGCCCTCTTTTCAAGTACCGAGCATTCTTCGGAAACAATTGTTGATTTTGTCGAGTACGGAGGGGAGGGCGAGACGTGGGAGCCGGCCGCCGTAAGCGCGGGGCTTTGGAAAACGGGCGATTTTGTTTCTCTTGAGGGTATTCTTGAAGGAGAAAAGATCAGGCGTACCACAGAAGCCCATGACGCGTCTGCATGGTCATTTGATGGATCGGAAGACGGTGTTTCCGGCGGGGAAAATTCCGAAGATTTAAGTGAAAATGAGGAGGAGGATCTTGGAGAAGAGGACACTATTACTAGTAGTAATAGTGGGGGAGGAGTACCCTATATTCCTCCCGAACTATTGCCGTCTATCAAAGCATATGCGGGCCTTGATAAGAACGCGGTTGCGGGAGCAAGCGTTTCTTTTTCGGGAAAAGCATTTGGGTGGAAGAACGAACCGCTTGAATCAAGTACTCTGCGGTTCTTGTGGAATTTTGGCGATGGCGTACTCACTGACGGACGAAATGCGCGGCATACGTATGCCTATCCGGGGATATATTCTGTAGTTTTGGAAGTTATTTCCGGGGGAGAATCTGTCCGTGATGACTTGGTAGTTCGGGCAGGTGAGAATCCGGTTGTAATCAGCGAGTTGGCGCCGGGAGAAAACGGGTGGATTGAATTGCATAATTCTTCCGCGCGGGACATTGACATAAGCGGGTGGATATTAAAGGGTGAACAAAATAAGGAATTTGTCTTTCCGGAAAATAGCCACCTTGCTCCGCGTTCACGGCCAGTATTTTCTAAAGAAACATCCGGTATTATTTTTTCTTCCTTGAATCCCCGTGCGGCGCTTTCCTACCCAAACGGCAGGGTTGCGCGGGAGTTTGTGTTTGACGGGGGCATACCAAGCGGGCAATCGGTAACGGCACTCGGGTTTGCAAGCCCGACTCCCGGCGCGGAGAACCAAAGTCAAAATGCGCCCGTGGCAATAAAACAATCTGCGCCGGCTAAGATTTCAGTGAAGACGGAGTCGCCTTCAGCGCCACCGTCGGAGCCGCCCTCGCCGTTGCCGGTTGATGATGTGTTGTTGGCGGAGACGTCGCGGGTTCCTGTCGATGACCCGTCGGAAAGTAGTGGGGGGCAAGAGAAAAATTTGGCGCTTGCTCAACTCGGCGCGCGGACGGATTATCTCTGGCTTGGTTCAAGTATTGCCGGCGGGCTTGTTCTTGGATCCGCCGTTGCTTTTGCGCGCCGCAGGTTTGTAAAAAAAGACAATGATCGTACTCATAACGCCAACCTATAACGAACGCGCGAACATTGAAGAATTTGTCAGGCGCGTTTTTTCTTTGGGGCTCAAGGATTTTTGCATGGTTATTGTTGACGATAATTCGCCTGACGGAACCGGCATCAGGGCGGATGAACTTTCACGAAGATATCCTATTCGGGTGATTCACCGCGCGGGCCCGCGCGGGCTTGGAGCTGCGTACTCCGAGGCGTTCCAAACGGTTCTTTCTGTATATCCTGAAGCACGGTTTATTATTCAGATGGACGCTGACTTATCTCATGATCCAGGTGATATTGCGCGATTGCTCGAAAAAGCGCGGGAATATGGCCTTGTGTTGGGATCGCGCTATATTCCCGGCGGGGGGGTAAAAAACTGGGGGCTTGCCCGGAGAATAATCAGCCGGTTTGGATGTTTTTACAGCAGGGTTATTCTCGGCCTTCCCTACCATGATCTCACGGGCGGCTTTAAATGCTGGAGGCGCGAGGCGCTTGCGTTAGTGCCGTTTGGATCGTTGAGTTCGATTGGATATAATTTTCAAATTGAAACCACATACTGGGCACATCGCGGCGGGGCGCGCATTTGCGAGGTGCCAATTGTTTTTTACGAACGGAAAGAGGGTACGTCAAAATTTCACGCGGGCATTATTATTGAGAGCTTAATAAAAGTGGTTCGCTTGCGCCTTTTCGGTGGAAAATAAAGTAGCGGTCCCGAAAGATTTGTACAGAATAATCTTCTGATTGCGCATACCGTTCCACATAAGATTGGAAATCTTCGGCGCTTGCAAATCCTGTTGGATCTTGCGCGTCAATAATGACGAGGTCAATGTTGGGCGGTTCGTCCCCAAGCATGTAAGCGTGCTCGCGGTGGGAAAGATGCGGAATCAGGTTTGTGTTTGCCGCAAGTGGCGTTCCATCGGGCACCGACTTGACGATTTCACGAAATGCGTCCGCGCGCGGCGAGGAGCGAAAAACAAAAGTGGGGAAGAAAAAAGGATTCAAGGGAGAACGTGCTGTAAATCCGAGGATCATGGCGGATATAATTATTCCCAAAACAACTTTTCTTTTTCTCGGCCACCGCGAAATGACTGTGTGCGCACCGCGGATGGCTCCGTACAAGATTCCCGCGACGAGCACGGAGTCATACTGGTACAGTCCGGTAAATTGGAACGGGAATGTAGTCAGCATGTTTTCAACAAGCCCTGGAATGACAAGGATGAGCGACCGCCAGGAAAAGAAAGGCAAGAATGCGACGGGGATAAAAAGCCACAAGAAATAGAGTATTTTTTCAGGCGCGAGAATTGTTTTTGCGATGAGGGCAGGATTTGTGATTGCGGTAGTTGCGATTTCCGAGAATGACGATCCAAGGTGCGCGTAACGGTCAAGCCGCAAAAGTCCTCCGCCGAGTGAAGGCATGATAACTTTTATTGCGAGGAGAAAGTATACAATCGCGCAAAGCGCGATTGTCGCGCCTATTTTTCTTTCGCGCGTTGCCTTTAGCGGCGCGTCGGTCTTATTTTGTGCAAGCACAAAGAATCCAAAGAAGAGAACAACGAGAATTATATCCTCGCGGGTTGAAGCGGCAAGCGCGAGAAATATGGTCATCCAAAGCAAGTTTCTCTTTTCGAAAAAATAGAACGCGCCGAGCAAGAAAGGAACTGCGAACGAAACAGGATGGAAATCGTATGAATTAATCCAATGAAGCGCGGGATAGAGGAGATAATTTGTCGCGAACGCGAGCGCATATGATTTTTTTCTAAGAATATGGTATGCAAGGAGATATGCGGGGATCGCGCCCAATGCGAGCGCGATCGTCTGAACAATAAGAAGGTAATAAGGGCTTTGAAAAAGCAGATAGCCCGGCACGAGAGCAAAAAGCCACGGACTCATGTGTACGCCGAGCGTATTGTGTACTTCTTCGATGTTATTGAACATAATACGCCCCTGGGTTGTATTCCACATTGTTTGCACAAATGCGCCCATATCCCATGTTTGCGTGTAGAAGTTATAGTGGCGGAAAGAGGTGAAAGCGCCAAAAACAACGACGTAGAGCGCGATTATTGTCCAAAGGAAATACTCTTTTCGCAATTGCACTTGCATGGTTTTATTTTACACTAGAATGTATCCATGATATCGGTTTTTGACGAAAAATACAGAAAGCACGTCATTATTGCAATTTTAGTCCTCGCGTCCGTATTGCGACTTGTGTGGCTTTCATTTGGGGACGCAACGACAGATGAGGTACTGTACGCGTTCCGCGCAATTGGCATGCTTGACTATGACGAGGCAAATGACCAGCCAACGCCGCTTGAGTGGTTTGATCCGAAAAGCGCGAGTCCTCACCCCCAGAGTACGCTCTCGCTAAAATCCGGCATTCCGTGGTGGACGAAACTTTCATTTCACGACCATCCGCCTCTCGTTTTTTTGGTTCAACATTGGTCAATGAGGATTTTCGGCGAGTCAAATTTCGGTTTCCGGCTCCCTTCCGCGCTCTTTGGCGTCGGGTCGGTGTACCTCTTATATCTCATTGGCTCGCTTCTCTATACGCGTTCTGTAGGTGTTTTTTCGGCGCTTTTGCTTGCCGTAACGGTTAATCATGTTTATATATCACGGATCGGGCTTCAAGAATCACAGCTTATTTTTTTCATGCTTGTTGCCATTTATTATTTTATTAATTCTCTTGAGCACGGACGATATCGTATTTATACCGGTATAGCGTTTGGCCTTGCGGTACTCACGAAATATACCGGTCTTGTTTTGATTCCTATTTTCCTCTTGTACCTCGTGCTTTTCCGGCGCGACTATTTTGTAAGTAAAAAATCATGGATTGGCGGCGCACTCGCGCTTGTTATTATAAGTCCCGTTGTCATCTATAATATTTTCCTCTATCAAGCGGTGGGCCATTTTGATTTCCAATTTTCGTATATATTTCGGCAATTTCCGGACGTCTGGAAAATTGCGCCCGGAAAAGAAATAGGAACGCTTAGTAACCGTTTCCGGAGCATAGCGCCGAATCTCTTTAAAATCAGTTCTTGGGCTTTTCTGGCTTCTTTTGTTTTTGCTGCGTTTCTCTTTGTGGCCCTTATTTTTCGCGCTCCGAGAGAAACGTTTCGGAAACACCGTTTTCTTGTTATTTCCATCGCATTCTTTTTTCTTTTGGTTCTATTTGTTGGAACATCATTCCGGTTTGTAAGTCTTTTTACCCCGTTTCTTGCCCTTGGGGCAGGCGTTCTCATGGCGCACCTTTATGAAAAAAAACAAAATGTGTTTCTTTGGTTCTTTCTGCCTTTTCTTATTTTCGAGGTTTCATTCACATTCCACAGTCAGATGTGGTACGGAATTGACGGTTTGAGTCCGTGGTTATACTCCCAGAATCTTCGATATGAAAAATATGATGGGGGATACAATGAACTTGGGAAATACCTTGCGCGCGAACTTGACGGGAGGGCGCCTTCACGTGTTTTTGAGATGCAATATCAATTTCTCGATGATCTCCATGCTCAAGCGATTTTAAGAGCGCAGAAAGAAAAACGCGAACCCTATTCCGCCGTTATTATTTATGATGGTAATATTGACCACATTGCGCAGCTTTGGTTTCTTGATCGTTTAAATGTTTATCGGGGCTGGCCGGTTTTGAATGTTAGTCAGTACTTAGATTTTCTGGACGCAAACAATATTGAGCAGATAAAAAATAATTTGTTTGAACACTACTACGTTATTATTCCAACGGAAGAAGTGTTTCAGAGAAAAGCCGAGTCGCGAACAAATGTCGGGCAGGTTCTTGAGGTTGAATTACGAGCAGGCGGATTAAAACCCATTTCTATTCTCAACGATCGCGGCAAAGAATCCTTTCGCGTTTGGCGTTTCTGAATATGAGAGGGCGATATCTTTTTTGGATCGTTGCGTTTGGAATTCTTCTGCGTTTCATCAACCTTTCGGTAGGCGATGCGCTTTTTGACGAGGTCCTCTATGGTTTTCGGGCAATTGGGCCCCTTGATTATTTTGAGTCGAAAGAGCAACCGACCCCGCTTGAATGGCTCGATGCTCGCCAGGGGGATGTACCTCTGTGGGCACGAATGTCTTTTCATGATCACCCGCCGCTTATTTTCTTGCTTCAACACTTTGCGTTTCAGATTTTTGGAGAGACAAATTTTGGACTGCGGTTTTTCTCCGCATTTTTTGGCGTGCTTTCGATTGTCCTCGTATATGGGATTTCATCGATCCTTTATTCGCGCGCAGTTGGATATATCGCAGCCGCGTTTTTTGCCTTTGGGGTGAACGGCGCGTATATTTCACGGATTGGTTTGCAAGAATCAACGGCAATTTTTTTCATGTTGCTTGCGTCATTTTTGTATCTCCGGTCTTATAAAAACGATAACTACTTGATTCCCGCGGGTGTCGCTGCGGGGTTCGCGTTCCTTACGAAGTATACGACATTTGTTCTTGTTCCGATTTTTTTCCTGCACCTAGTATTTACGCGACGGGAATATTTTTTGAACAAAAAACTCTGGATTGCTGTTTTTCTTTCCCTGCTTGTTTTCAGCCCGGTTATAGTGTATAACGCTGGACTGTGGAAAAATTTTGGTCACCTTGATTTCCAGTTTTCTTATATTCTCGGGCAGAAACCGGTTCACTGGCCGGTCGCCCCGGGAAAAGAAATTGGGGGCGTTTCTGAACGTTTTTCTCGGGTTATCCCAAATCTTATTGATACTCATTCGTGGATATTTCTTTTTTTGTTCTTTCTCACATTCGGGGGATTTGTTTTTTCTGTGTGGCGCCGTAGGATCGAGGCGGTCAGTATGCATGGTTTTTTGGTCGCAGTGTTCCTCGCACTTTTCGGGTTAATTGTGGTGGTTGGCCCGGCGTGGCGTTTTTTAAGCATGTTCACTCCGTGGATGCTCATCGCGGTTTCGGTTTTACTTTCTTTTATCTTTCAAGAATATTTTCGTCAAAGAGAAAAAACATTTTTTGTTATTCTCGTTCTTGTTTTGCTTTTCGAAGCATTTTACACAATCAACAGCATTGTGATGCCGTATCCGCGGGGTTTCCGTTTTTGGATGTACGCACCCGTTCGTAATGAGACTTTTCCTTATGGATATAACGAACTTGCGAGTTATCTGGAAGACGAGTTGTCCGGCAAAATGCCAAAAAATGTTTTTGAACTTGACTATTCATTTCTTGAAAAACAGCAAGAGAAGGTGCTGCGGGATCACTTTGCCCAGAAACATATCCCGTACTCGGCGGTCATTATCTATGACAATAATATTAATAAAATGGGGCAGCTTTGGGTGCTTGATCGGCTCAATATCTATCACGCTTGGCCGGTTCTTTCCACTGAACAGTATCTGGAATATATCCGAGCGGGTGGTTATCAAGACATCAAGAAAACGGGTTTTGAGCGCTATTACTTTATACGCCCGCGCGGGGTTTTGCTTACTGATCCGCGGGCATTTACCGGAGCGGGCGAAGCATTTGAGAAAAATCTTCAGAGAGAAAATGTTCAGCCGCACGTTATATATAATATGCGCGGCGGTGAGGCCTTTGCGGTATATAAATTTTAGCTTTCGTACACCTCGATTGTTTTTTTGATCATTGAATCGATGGAGAAATCCTTGATGACTTTTCTTCGCGCGGCTCCACTAAAAACAGCGCGGTCTCCGGGATCACGAAGGAGGTAAGAGATGGCATTGATAATTTCTTCCGGCGATGCGGGTTTGATCAAAAGGCCGTTTTGCAAATTGTCGATGATCTCTGGGTTTCCGCCTACCCGTGTTGCAATTATTGGAATTTCCGCCAGGGATGCTTCCAGAAGAACATACGCAAAACCCTCTTTGATAGACGGCAAAATAAATACGTCAAACGCCTTTAGATACGTAAATGCCTCGGGGATATAATCTATAAGAAATACATTTTTCTTGAGCCGCCGCCCTTCTATTTGTTCCTCGAGAAACTGTTTTTCTTCTCCCCATCCAATGAGAAAAAAAACAACATGGGGCTCGATTGCGGCAATGTGAGTTGCTGCTTCGATAAGATAGAAGAGACCCTTGTTTTGTGTGTATTCGGCAAGTGTTCCAATGACAAAATAGTTGTTTTGCTCTACTCCCGCTTTTTGAAAAAGTCTATCCCGCGCTGTCCTTTTTTCGAGAAATACATGTTTTTTGGGGTCAATGCCGTTTTGAATTTCAACGAGCTTGCGGGTGGAAGCGATACGTTCGTGGAGACCGATTGAATAATCAAATTGTGAGACACAAATAACTTTGTCGTGGAAAAGAACCGAAAGCTTTTCGACTTGTTTGATGAGCCATCGTTGCCAGCGCGGTCTTGATTCGAGGAACGGCCAGCCATGCGTGCTTGAGACGATTTTTGGGACGCGCGCAAACCAGCCCGCGAGCGCTCCTAAACCGCTTGCTTTCGAGCTGTTGAGATGCAGAATATCGGGTTTCACCTCGCGTATAATTCTGTATATCTTGAAAAAAGAACGAAGGTCGGAGAATGGATTTATAAATTTGTCGAGTTCTGGAATTGTGTGTACGGTGATGCTACGTTCAGAAAGCCGCGAGACAAAAGGACCATTGCCGCCCGCCGCGACTTCAAAAACAAATTTATCTTTTGGGAGGTAATCGACGAGGTCGATTATGTATCGTTGTGCTCCGCCCCATACTGATTTTGTTGATACGAAGAGTATTTTTCTCTTTCGTGGTTTGTCCGCGTTTGTCATTTATTCTATAATAGAACATCGATGAATCACGAGCAAACACCACGTGTTTTAGTGTTCTCAACGGCATACCTGCCACTTTTAGGTGGTGCAGAGCTTGCCATCGCCCATATTGTCAAACGTATCCCGAATATGCGTTTTTTGATTGTTACCGGGCGATTTAGCCGAAAAAATCTTCGATACGAGAAAGTCGAAAATGTTGAGATTTATCGTATAGGAATTGGCTCGAAGTTCGATAAGTTTTTACTCCCGTTGTGGGGGACGGTACTGACATTTTTTTTAGTAAGGAAATATAAACCGGCTGTCTTTTGGTGTGTAATGGCGACATTCGCAAGTGGCATTGCTTATATTATTAATATTATTCGGCCGGCGCGAGCACGTATTCCAATCGTACTGACACTGCAAGAAGGTGATTCTGAAAAGCATATTGGACGGGGGCGTATGGGTTTAATCGGGCTTTCGTGGCGGCTTGCTTTGCCGAGAACATCGGCTCTCACGGCCATCAGTAAGTACTTGTGCGAGCGCGCCCGATACTATGGGTACACAGGTAGATGTGAAGTCGTCCCCAATGGTGTTGATGAGGCGTATGTCTCTGCTTCATTCGAGCGCCCTCCCAAAGAAACCCTCAAAGAGGACTTGGGCATTCCTGCGGACGCGCCGGTTATTCTTTCGGTCTCGCGGCTTGTAGAGAAAAATGGGATTGATGATTTACTCCGCGCGTTCGCACTTCTTGCTGGAAACACTCACCTTGTGCTTGTAGGTGACGGCCCCGATCGTAAAAAGCTTGTGCGCCTTGCCCACGAGCTTGGTATTGATATTCGAGTGCATTTTTGCGGCAGTGTCAATCATGACGGGCTTTTGCGTTATTATCGTATGAGTGATGTATTTTGCCGTCCCTCGCGCTCGGAGGGGCTTGGAATCGCGTTTTTGGAGGCGATGGGAGCTGGCGTGCCGGTTGTGGCGACAGCCGTCGGCGGCATACGGGATTTTTTAATTGATGGTGAGACCGGCGTGATAGTGCGCGCGCGCGATCCCGAGGATATTGCGCGAGGCATCCGGCGAGTTTTGGAAGATGAGAATATGAGTGTGCGTATTATTGAGCAAGCGCGCGCGCTTGTGATTAAGAAATATCTTTGGGTTGATATAGCAAAAAAAATGGAATCGGTACTGCTCGATGCTTGCGTATGAAGATCTTACTTGCAACAGGGATTTTTCCCCCCGATATCGGGGGTCCGGCTACATATGCCGCAACGCTCGTGCCGGAACTTACGCGGCGGGGCCACGCGGTTACGGTTCTTACCTACGGGAAGAAAAATAAGGAGAACATTCCGTATGCACTTATTGTTGTTCCCCGCTCTTATCCGAAGGGCATACGGCATGTTCTCTATTTTATAAAAGCACTTTTTCTTTCATGGAAGGCCGAGCGAGTTTTTCTTCTTGATGCGGCGGGTGCTGGCTTTCCGGGTGCGCTGGCTGCGGTTTTGATGCGCAGAAAAATTATCCTGCGCGTTGTGGGCGATTACGCGTGGGAACAGGGTATGCAACGATTTGGCGTGGAAGATTTGCTTGATGATTTTCTACAAAAAAAGTATGGCTTTTTCGTGTGGATTTTGAGGCGGGTTCAAGTATTTGTGGCGAGACGCGCAAAACGCATTATTGTTCCCAGTAAATATTTAAAAAGCGTCGTTGAGCAATGGGGGATTGAAGGCGAGAAAATAAGTATTGTTTTTAATAGCGTTTCTTTGCCAGAGGCGCTTTCGCGTGAAGAAGCGCGAAGAAGAATTAATATTTCTGGCACGGTTCTATTGTCCGCAGGCAGGTTTGTTCCTTGGAAGGGGTTTCGCATGCTTATAGAGCTTATGCCAGAACTTCTCAAAAAGTATGGCGCGCTTTTTCTTGTTATTATCGGTGATGGACCCGAGCGGCGTGCGCTTGAGCAGGTTCGTGACCAAACTGGGGTCGGTGAACGCGTACTCTTTCCTGGGGTGGTTGAGAAGGGTGCTTTGGGCGCGTATATGGCTGCTGCGGACGTTTTTTTGCTCAATACGGCTTATGAGGGCTTTTCGCACCAGATTGTCGAAGCAATGGCGTTTGGGGTTCCGGTGGTAACAACCGCTGCGGGAGGCAATCGTGAAATTCTCGAGCACGAAGAAAATGCGCTTGTCGTCAGTTACAACGAGAAAAAAGAGTGGGAGCAGGCAATCGCGCATCTTCTCGAAGACCCATTGATAGGCAAAAAAATTGCTGCGAATGGAAGAAAATCTGCAAAACAGTTTTCGATTGAGCGTATGGTCGCCGAGACTGAATCTCTTCTGCAAGCGGTATGAATATTCTCATGTTAAGCATTGACCGTACTTCGTTTGATTCCGGTTCTCATCTCCGGGAAAGGCTTGTTGAATATGCGCGCCTTGGTGATCATCTCCATGTTGTTGTTGCAGTTCCGACCCGCCAGCGTACTTCGCAGACAATGGGGACGCGTTGCACCATTTATCCCACATCACGCAGATCAAAATTTCGCGCCTTTATAGAGTCGTATCGCACCGCCGCGCACATTGTAAAGAGTAACCCGTCATCATTTATTGTTATCACGCAGGAGGAGTTTACGGGTATCATCGGATATTTGTTGAAAAAAAGATTTCATGTTCGGTGGCAGGCGCAAATTCATACGGACATCGGCAGCCCGTTTTATGAGTTGGTTTTTCTTAAAAATAGGATTCGTGCCAATATCGCAAAACAAATACTTCGGTCCGCAGATTGTATCCGCGCTGTAAGCAACCGAGTACGAAATAATATCCAGCGTTACGTTCCGCATGTTCCGTTTGGCGTACTGCCGATATACGTGGACGTGGATCGGTATCGGATGCCGCGAAAAACGAATTCGCGCCATTCGATAAAACTGCTTGTTATTGCTCGTCTCACGAAGGAAAAGAATGTAGGTCTTATTCTTAAGGCGTTTGCCGATCTTTTGAAAGATTACAAAGACCTTTCGCTTTGTGTTGTTGGCGACGGCCCGTTTCGGAAAAAACTCAAAAAACTTTCTCGAAAACTTGGAATCGCAAAGTATGTTCATTTCGAAGGCGCAGTGGATGACATCCGGCCGTTTCTCAAAGATGCCGATATTTTTGTGCAGACTTCGTGGTATGAGGGTTATGGGATGGCTTTAGTGGAGGCAATGGCCGCGGGTTTGCCGGTGGTATCTACCGACGTTGGCAATGTTGGCGAGATATGCAAAGACGGTATCTCGTGTTTTGCTGTGCCGGTCGGCGAGAAGAATCCTCTTGTTCATGCGCTTTCTCGCCTTATTGCGGATGATAAGTTGCGGGAACAAATGGGCAAAGAGGCGAGAAAAGCAACAACTTTTCTTTCATCGCGGGAGGAGTACTACCGCGAATACGCGCGTTTAATTTCTCTTTGTACGCACGAGCAATGAAAAAGATTGTTTATATCCTCCCCGAATACAGGGATGATATTGGGACGCATTTTTATCACAACAGAGAGCTTCTAGAATGTGCGCAGGATAAGCTCGATATTTTTCTTATTGTTGAGAAAGGGGAGCGCCCGGCAAATATAAAAAACGTATATGTGCAGAAATTCCGCTTTCTGCCGCTTCGGATTTTTGAGCTGAAACTTGTGTTGTTTGCGCTTCGCATGCGCGGCTACAAAACATTTTGGACGCATTATTCTTTTGTCGGTAGCATACTCGCGTCATTTTTCGGGAAAAGTTTTTATTGGAACTGCGGCATGCCTTGGCTTTATGGGCGCGGAGTCGTCGAAGAATATTTTTTTCGGCTTGCCTTGCAGCGCTCGAATCTTGTTACGGGCACCGAGGGGATGAAAAAAGAATACGTTGAGCGCTATCATCTAAAGCCAGAGCGCGTACATGTACTGCCAAATTGGATCAATCTTGAGCGGTTTAATTCGTGGCGCGGCAGGAGACGTGAG
>Ga0209541_10002187_pt1 | contig 37342 bp, 34 predicted proteins | sample RifCSPlowO2_01_FD_184027 | JGI IMG/M metagenome (GOLD analysis project Ga0209541, IMG submission 184027) | Groundwater microbial communities from Rifle, Colorado - Rifle CSP2_plank lowO2_0.1 (SPAdes) (version 2) | ecosystem: Environmental > Aquatic > Deep subsurface > Groundwater | place...
CTTTAGTGGAGAAGACAGGCAATCTGGAAATAGATGTCCTACTAATGCAGATTGTTTATGCATTGTTAATAGAAAAGAATCTGAAAGAAGTTATTGCGTAAAAAATGTTATTGTAAAAGATCCACACTCATCCAGCAATGATTTAAGGGTAAACTTGCCAAGAAAATATTGGGGTGACTGTGTTGATATGGTTGAAATAGTAAGGCCATCTCATGGTCCAAGCAGTGTCATAGCTAACCCTGGAGAAGTTATCGAATGTCTTGAAAAATATGGAATTAGGGTAATTGAATTGCCTTTTGAGCCGGATAATCCTACACTGGATGGGGGCATTTATATGTTTACAAGCATCAGAATGTATAAAGAAGGGGATTTAATTTATATGTGTCCTAATGAGGTATATTGTTAAGTCCTAAAATGATTAAGTCATAAAATGTTGTAAACCACATTGCCATGAATTAAATTCCATGACTTGAACTGTGCTTCATCATCCAACATTTTTATGGCATCATCTAAATTTCCTATAAAAATATAAATACTGTTATCTGGAATTAATATATGACAGAAGGCATAAGATACGCTCTTATTACAGGTGTAATCCTCGTAATCTCATTAATTGCTTTATTGCAGACAGGCATACTTCAAGACTTTTTAGGAGGCGGAGGCGTATCTGAAGAGTATTCTATTATGAATCAGCGTGCAATACTCCTTCAGGCAGCTGAAGAATTAAGGGAAGGAGAGAGAAGGACTCTAACATTTGCAATGCCTGAAGATTATCTCCTTTATGCAACGAATGAGTACTGCGACATAAATTATATGAGATATTATGATACTGATCTGAATAGGGAAGTCCAATTATCAGTTCCTGAGTCATGTGTTGGACAGCCATGCGTGTGCTACTGCAGAAATAATAACTGCAATAATTGCATTGAAGAAACCCCTAATTTTTTTAGCGATGAAGCTTTTTATTTTTTTGTCGGGGCAAATGATATTTTAGAAGAACGATGCCCTGCTCTTCCCTCAATTCAGCATAACCAAAACCGAGAAGGATCGCAATCAAATTTAGCATCGTATGAAATAGTTAAGTTTGATATCGGCGCATTTATATGCCAAGAAGAATGTGATTTTGATTACACTCCTTTAGTTAGGGAATCTGCCATTGGGGAAGGTAACTTAAATGAAGGAGTAAATAATGCGATACGAGCATGTACCGAACAGTTTCCTGAACAATTAGATTTAGATAGTTTAATAGAAAAATTGAATTCTTTTGATCCATTGGCAATTTCATATGAAAATGGATTAAACATATTATATGGATTGGGCATTAAAGACAGCAAATTAGTTTATTTCAAAATTAATGAAGAATTAAACGACATATCTTTTGCAGAAATTGAATCTGAATATTTCGAAACAAATAAGCAGGATTTTTTTGCTGATTTGGACAAAGTTCCAAATGACAGAAGATTTAATGTTATTTCTCTTCCAGAGAAAACATTTACAATAATAGATAGATTTGACCCAACAAATACTTTAATTTTATTTATAGAAGAGAATGCTGATAATACAAATGATATAATCGGTGACGATGCTGAAATTAATAGTAATGATGCACAAGGCAATGATGTTGGAACTAATGATGTTGGAACAGAGCATGCAGACGGATTTAATATCATAGAATCTAATCGACTTGTAGTGTCTTCTGAAGAAATGATTATATCAAATTCGGATATAGAAATAAGCATCGATCAGAGTAATTATATCTTCTTTAATCCTGCATCGAATAAGGTTTATACGCAGTATGATGAGGAAATTGTTCCTTTTGAAGAACGTCCTGTTACAGGACGTTATAATTGCAGAGAGCTAAGCGAAAATCCAGAAGGTGGAGAAATTGTATCGCTTAATATACACAACAATGAACTATTTGTCGTAAGAAGATTTGACTGCAGCTCGAGAGAGCATCCAATTGACGATCCTGATTATTTCTTTAAAGCAAATTACTTTATCTCTACAATGGAATTTGGTGTGGATATCACAGCGCTTCCGGCGTTCATGTTTGACAGTATAAATCCTCCTTCAAATATGCCCACATTAAGCGATTTGCATAGGGGATATATTGAACAGTTTAACAGAGAAAACACGCCATTTAGCCAGGATTCTTATCATATTTTAGGTCTGGCAAATAACGGAGAAGAGACAATATACTTATTTTACATCGAAAATGAATTTTCAGATAATAAATATACAATTTTGCATCATAAATCTGGAATGGCTTCTGCGGAATATCAGCCTTTTAATTTCATACTGCAGGATATTAATCATCAAGTATCAAAAGATGATCAGTTTTGTTATAATGAAATACTTCCTCTTGAAGATACATCAACAGCAATATTATTTAATGAAAATGGGGATTATGTACTTAAGTGGAGGTCTGGGCTGACAAGATATCAAAGCAATTTAATATTGCCATGTGTATATCATAATACTCAGAGAGGATTGTTTTTGGATGAAAGGATAGAGTCTCAAGCGGATATAAGTTTGGATAGAACACAGCAGATTTCAGTCGCATATGTTAATGGGAATGTTTGCTGGTATATTGATCATACACATGGGTTAAATCCAATGCAGAGTGGAGGATTTACTGAAATTCAATGATAAATCAAAATAATAAATCAAAAATGATGAATAAAAAAGGAGATGCGGAGGATGTATTAATAAAAAATTTGATACAGATAGTTTTAATAGCATTAGTAGGCATAAGCATATTCCTAATAGTAAATGACCTATCTGATGATTCATCTTTTCGACAAGATTTTATTGCAAGAGACCTTGCATTGCTAATGAATATAATCCAATCTTCTCCTTATAATATTGAAGTAAATTATCAGCATGAATTTCTGACAGGTGAGTATTCGCTTGAGTTTGATTTTGCAAGGAACCAATTTAGGATTTTTACAGAAGGCCAAAGGCCGCACAGCTATCCTTTTTTAGTCAACAGCATGGCAACTTTCCTAGGTCCGCCATTTTCACCTCAATTAAGCAAAAATGAACCTCAAGTCATTTATCTCTATAATTTTATGAGAGATGGTGGCAGAACAATTACTTATTCTAACAGACAAATAATCACAGAAGCAGAAACAATTCTTCCTGAGCATGTTTGTTCGGAGGATGCAAATTCAGTAAACATACAGACAATAGGTGTAAAATCATCACCAGAAACCACTAGTTTAGCAAGTATGATCCTTGATGATTTAAGCAATGATTTTATTGCAACATCACAGATTCAGGCAATTCCTGGCACGGATTTGTTTATCTCTTTGGTTGCTTCATACGAAGGCGGAGTTTCAACAACCCGTCAAAATTTGATATATACTTTAGATGGTCCGATAATTACTTCTAACCGTGGTGGAATTAATATAGGTACAGATATACAGCATGAAAGTAATAATGTTGTTTTTGCATGCATTCTTTCCAATGAATTGCAGAGGCAATTTCCGTCGCAGAATATCAATACTGTGAATAGGGTAGAAATACTCGATTCTGCACAGGCAGAGCCAATAATAAGCATACATATACAGCTGCCTAATGTAGAAGAGGAAACTCTAGAAAAAACAGTTACATCAATAAGGAATGCGATTGATATTTACTCTGAGCAAGGGGTTGTAGAAGATGAGTAGAAAGAAGATGAGTAGAAACCCGGATAAATGCATGAATAAAATGAATAAAAAAGGAATTGGATTATATTTTCCTGTAATGTTTTTATGGGCGATGTTTATGAGCCTTGTTGTGATTGCGAGCATATTCATCATGAGCAAATCATTCCAATCAAGCCATTTGGACGTTCAGGAAGCTGAAACTGATACATTTGCATTTGCATTATTGTATATGCCTGGAGGTCTTTCTTATTATGATTCTAGCATACATAGATCATATCCAGGCATTATTCCTGAGAATTATTTTATAGATAATGATATAGGAGATAACATAAATATTGGGGACAACATAAATGACAGATATAATATGCAGAGAGCAGTTTCATATGGAGATTGGAATTTTATTGCTGCAAATATCACTTTAGAAAGGCAGCTCCCATATACAACTGAAATAGTAGGTTCAATAATCTATAATGAAGAGTGGTATAATAGATTGGAAAGACGCGCAAGGTGGAACGTTCCTGGATTTGGAGGAGCAAATAAATATATCAAGGAATACAAAGTAAATATCAGGAAGGATACAGGAGCCTTTGTTCCAGGCATTTTAAGGATTGAAATAGTATCGTCTGTTACATAATCAGATCATACTAAAATTATTATATAATCATAATAAATATATTATCAAATCAATTTATTAAAAATAAAAATATAGCTGAATGACAAAATATAAAATGGTCAAAAAAATGAATGCAAAAAAAGGGCAGTTGGTAATACTTAACACATTTTGGACATCATTAGCTATATTTATAGTGCTTGTTTTTTTCTTGACGATACTTGTATTATTAAGGCCAAGCGCTGAGCCTGAGATAATCTCTTCTTTAGGATTGAATTACGAAGACAGGTTTGTCATAAATAATTTCCTGCAGTCCGAAAGGACATTAAATAATGGGGAAACAGTAAATATGATGGATATCATCGGGAGAGCTAATTGGAGAGTTATCTTTTCAACAGGGATCAATGAAGATGCTCAGATATTAAGACAAAATATTGATGATTATTTCAATGGATATTACACCAGCTTTGTTATTTATCCTTCAGCTTTAAGTGAATATATTGATGGAGAAAGCGATTATGCTATTTTGGAAATGATTTATGATGACGATTATGATGAGATACCCGAACTTGAGAATTATAAGGCATATTTCAAATCTGAACAAGTAACGCTGCCGTGCTATAGAAGCAGAGAAACCCAAAGTGGAATAGAGTATGAAGCATTGGACGAAGTAGAGGCAATTTCATGTTCGCCATTTAATTATAAATTGTTTATACCTTCAATCACTGATGACGAAGGAATGTTTATGGAAATATGTTTAAGAAAATCGAATGAACCATTGCCTCACTGCAGGCCTGAATTGCTTGGAGACTAACAAAATTAGAGCAATATTATTAGAACAAAACTAAATGAAAAATAATCACATGGAAAAAAAAATCACTATGAATAAAAAAGGAGTATCTACTTATATGTTTATATTATTTGTAATAACTTTAATAGCGATAGGATTAATCATCTTTAATGGAATTAATATAGTAGATCCTGACTTTGAAATAGGCAGCCATCAGCAGGAAGTTATAGATGAAATACAAAGAGGAAACGAATTGTTATTAAGATTAGATACTCTTGGAAAATATGCATATTACGAGGCGGTATATAATATAACTGAAAAATTTCATTCAACAGAAGAATGCGGAAACTATAGAAGTGTTGCTATCTTTTTATCTCCTGATCAAGATTGTCTTCCTTCAAATGAGCTGGAAGCATTTGAAAATATATTTGAAGAAAAATTAAATCAAAAGGCGCAGTCATTAGTTGCGCAGATGTTATCCGACGGTACAATACAAGACTATGTTACGTTGTTAATTGGTGATGAAATAACTGAAATAAGATTTGAAGCATCATATTCAGAAGATAAAATAACTGCAGAAGCACAGGACAGGTTTGTGTTATCTGAAGACATACTTCAATCATCTCCTGTATTAGGATTTACACCTATTCCAGGAGCGATACTTCCAGGGGAAACATCAGTGTCTCCAGGAATATCAATTTCTGGGGTAGATTTGTCAACTTGCGAATTAACTCAATTCACACAAAATTCGCAGTCGATAGGTCCTCCAAATAATGGCAGGCTGGTTGATGGTGTTCAGATTACTGATGGAGAATATGTCAATGTAGTCGGCAGAAGAGAAGGGGTAGAAAATTTCGGAACAGTCGAGCTTGTTACCCTTCTTGAGAAAACAGGATGCTTTTTAAAACTTGGGCATGGTATAAAATTAAATGTCTGGGATTTAAGCTCTGAAAATGGTGGAGTTCTAGGAAGCCATGATTCTCACCAATCTGGAAGGGATGTAGATGTGGAATTTATATGTAATTATGGGACTGAACTTGGAAGCTGCAGAAAAACAAAGCTGTGCAGTGAGGAAATGCCAATAAATTACAGAAGCCATCCTTTATGTTCTGCTCAAGACCACGAAGCTGCTGCTGCTATAAATGGTGATATTGAAATACCACCTCATCCAGGGTTCAACGAAGAAGTCAATTGGGAAATAATCAAATTTTGGGACATGGAATCACATGTAGATGTCAAATTCATATTTTTACATAAAAGGCTTATCGAATCTCTTGAGCAATATGCAAGAAGCATAGAATCAGATCAAGAGCTTTTGAACAAATATTTTAGAAAAAATGACGCTGGAGCGTATAGAGGCATTTTAAGAGATTCAATTATAAGAGATGAGCGAGGAATACATGAGGGGGGAACCCATCATGATCATTTCCATTTAAGGATAAATTGTCCTGAAGGAGATATAGAATGTATAGATTAACATCAAAAAAATTGAGTAAATCAATCAAATATGGAATATTTTTTGCATTATTTGTATTATTTGCATTTCCAATATACGCACAGAATTACTTGGCTGTGGAACTAAATGGCAATGGAGAATTAAAATCTATAAATGTAATAAAAGACAACTCGTTTTATATAAAAAATGTACAGTCTTATGAACCAGATATTTACGATCCTGACGATACATCAAAATATCTGTTATTGTACCTATACAATGAAACAAATGAAGTGGACAATCTTTCCGACGGTAAATTAATCGAAAAAAATAAAGTTAATTATTATCCGATAGTCAAATTGCCTCGTATGATAAAATTAAGAGATAAATTATATCCTTTATCTTTCTGCAACAACAATGATGTATGCGAACCATGTCGAGATGGGCTGTGCGAACTTAATGAAAATAGTCTTGTATGCAATGACTGCGCAACAGGCGGAAAAGATAACTTTTGCGATATTAAAAATGACAGGACATGCGATAACGACTGTATAAATCAGGAGCCGGATTGCGGATGCGTAGACTGCAGTTATGATGTTACCCCTGATAATAGAAATGTCATATTATGCGAAAGGGATTATGGTGGAGAGATTTGTGATGAAAACGAAAAATGCAATGGACGTTTTCAATCCACATTCGACTCAGGATTATGTTGTCTTAGTGAGTGTATAAATCTAGTTGAAGAAAAAAAAGAAATGAAAAAAGAAACTATTTTTAATCCATTAATGTCAATTTACATTGGGTTTTCCATAGGATTATTGGTCTTGTTGTTTATAATCGGGCTAATTACCGCAAGAAAGCACTTTAATAAAACTGCATATTCCGAGCTTCAGGAAAAAGTAAATAAACTTGTAAATCTAGGCTATACCAAACCACAGATAAGGGATTTATTGATAAAAGAGTATACTGCTGATCAAGTTGACATGGCATTGCTTTATTATACTCCAGATAGATATAACTCATCTAAATCATATCAGTCAAAAACAAATGGCAGGGAAAAATGAATAAGAGACGAATAGCAGCTTTTATAATAGGATTACTTATGTTCTTTTTGTTATTCATATTATTTCGTACACAGTTAGTAGCTAATTTATCTACAGGAAGTTTAGCTTCTGAAAATTCAGATCGGAATGAATTTGAATCTACTTCAGAATTTACTTCCCAAGTTACTCAATCTTCAAATCAACTTACTTCTCAAGATATACGTATTCAAATCTCTCCTAAATTATCCATTAAAAATACTTTTAATTTAAGAGTATATTCGGAAATAAGATTTATCGCTTCTAAAATATATTCAGATACTATGGAATGCATTAATTCAGGTGCAGTAACAGGATTGAGCATTAATGAATGCACAGAAAAAGTATTGTCACTTCCTGAGTATAATAGGCACAATATTGCTATAAATGAAGCTTGTGAAACTGAAGCAGAAAGGCAGATGTATGGTCAATATCAGACTAATATCTTTAAATACTGTATAATCAATCTGCAGTCTCAATATAACAGATGGTATTATTTAAGGTACAATGGAGAATCTTGGATATACGACAAACCTTATTATTATTTTGCATTAGAGTATCCATCACAATAAATTATATAAAAGATGCAATATTCTCAAAATTATGATAAATATTCCTTATGATAAGATTCTAGAAAAAATTTGCCAGGAAACAGGCAAATCACAAGATGAAATTACTAAATTGGTCGAAACGAAGCTAAAACAGCTGCCGGGATTAATTTCTAGAGAAGGGGCTGCTTATATTGTGGCAAATGAGCTTGGCGTTTCTATAAGCAAGAAAACTCCTTTTAAAATTAATGAAATTCCAGAAACAGGGTTTATAACAACATACGGCAGAGTCATTAGATTATTTCCAGTATCTGAATTTGAAAATCAATATGGAAAGGGCAAAGTTGCGAGCATGTATCTTGGAGATGAAACAGGAACAGTAAGAGTTACAGCATGGCACAATAGGGTAGAAGAGCTTGAAAAATTAAAAGAAAATGATATAATCAAATTAGAAGATGTTACAATTAAAATAAACAATGGGAAAAAAGAACTCCATCTAAACAGCAAGAGCATATTGAACATAAATCCTGAAGGTGTTTTAATCTCTAAACCCTCGACTGAAATTGTAAGAAAGACAATCAAGGAGCTCAAAGATAATGAAAGAAATGTAGAGCTTGCAGGCACAATTGTGCAGATATTTGACCCGTATTTTTTTGAAAAGAATAATAAAGGCAAGACTGAGCAGGGAGTGGTATTGAACTTAATACTTGACGACGGTTTGGGTACTATTAGGACAGTTTTCTTTAAGGAACAAATCATGTCTTTGCTGAACCTATCTGAAAATCAACTCTTTTCATATAAAGAACATAGCTTTGAAGAACATAAGACAAGATTATTAGGTGAGATTATTAAAATAATAGGCAATATTAAGAAAAATACATTATTTGATAGGCTTGAATTTGTGGTTAATAATGTCAATACAAATGTAAATCCTGAAGAAGAGATCAAATTCCTTCAGAAAAAAATAACAGAAACTGAGACTGTTAATTAGTCATATACTGAAAAAATAATTAGGTTTCGAACATAATTCCTTTGGTATAAATTATTATCATATCTTTCTTGAATAAGGAAAAAATAACAGAAACTCTTGAATACTCAGTCGGATAAAGCGATTATTGCAGAGTTATTTAATATTGCCAGAACATTAATTGTAAAATAATAGTATGCAAGAAGTGCAGAATTTTCTATTATCGATTTAAAAATAAAATAAAGTTCATCTTCGACAAACATATATCCTATTATATTCCCAAGACTTAATAATGCAATTATTCCGCAATAAATAAAGGTATATTTCCAGATGTCTTTTGCGTTTCTTATGATATTGTATATTAATACCAATGTAGCAATTATGAAGGATAGATATATCATGTAGCTCAATACTGGTCCTATGTGAATAACTCCAAATAGTATAAAGTATTTTCCAGGCAGTAAATTTAATATGCCTATGATATTAATTATAAGCAATATAACCAATATCTGTTGTTTACGCATTTATTAGATACAAGTCGTTGTTTCTTTTAATACTTTTCTCTTCAACTAATCTGTCTAGAACTGTTTTTAATGTTTTTTCATCTATTCCTGTTATCTTTTTTATTTCCAATAATGTAGACGGTTTCTTTTGCTGTAATATATAGTAAATAAAATTAGTTGTAAGAATTTGCGCATTCTTATTCATAAGCTTATTTTGCGCGTCCAGCTTGCCTATGCCCATATCTAAATGATGAAGTTTTCCTAGTACATCATTCAGAAGTTCATTAAAATTTCTAGCTTTGCAGACAAGCTCTTCAGGTTCGACGATTTCTATTGAAGACGGCCTGTAATCAAAACAAAGCCATATCAATGTTTCAAGGTCTTTTGCATCAATTTCCAACTCAACAAACATTGTATATAATTCTTCTTTCTCAACTTTTGTAGGTTCGGCATAATCCTCTGAAATGATGCTTAATTTTTTATTATTATCTGTTTTCAGCTTTTCGATATATTGTCTAAGCTCATTAGCTAGATGCTCTTTTGGATTCCCCATCATCTCTATAATTACCTTGCTGACTATCCTTTGCTCCATAAATTTAAAGAACTATGAATAATTTAAATAATTTGCTATAAAACTGTAATAATGTTTCAATTTAATCTTTAATATAATGTTCCGCATCCCTCATTAGCAGAATAATGCCATGACTGATTCTAAATTCCTGGAATACTGGCGGCAGTTGATCTATGCGTCTGCATTTAGTTGCATCGCTGTATACATGCTCTTTTATTAAACTATAACTGGATTGATTCCCTCCAAACTGACTTTTAACCAGCCATCCTTCTCCTGTCATGTTCTTTTGATATACAAACTGTTCAGTATGCACATACTGCTTGCTTTCTGACTTTGGGAGATAGAAAATATCCTTATAAGCATAAATATCAGGAAATCCAAAATTTTCATCTTCTACATTGCAAAGGTAAAATCTATTATATACTATCTTCTCATCCTGCTTTTGTGAGACAGTTACAGCTAATGCAACAACCAGCGCCAAAAGCAAAAATGCAAATATCTTTCTAATCATGAATATGAGAACAAATATTTCATTAATAAATATTGCTATTGTCTTTTTAAACCAGCCTTTTAACAAAAGGTTGGACGAAAACACACTAAGTATGGCATTTGCATCGCAAAGCCATACGAGTAACGAAGTAAACAATGTAACTAAGTATGATATTTGCATCGCAAAGCCATACGAGTAACGAAGTAAACAATGTAACTAAGTATGATATTTGCATCGCAAAGCCATACGAGTAACGAAGTAAACAAGGCACATTAAGAAAGGTAGGATAATCAAAAGCATGGTCCAAAAACTACATTTTATACAGAGCCCAAATAAACTATACTTTTATAAATTTATTATACTAAAATACTCTTATGAGTAAAAAGAGGCTGCTTATAGCTTTTGTAGTTATAATCTTGATTATGCTTTCTTCATTTATTTACCAGTATAGTGCAGGGTATTCTTATCAAAAACAAGATGAACCTGTAATTAAAAGGCAGATAAAAATAATAGAAACTACAATGGGTGAAGTGAACAAAGAAAATAAGAATTATATGCTGCAGTTCAAGGGTCCAGTCAAGCAGGAATGGAAGAATGAATTAGAAGCAAATGGTGTTAAATTTTTATCTTATGCACCTGAATTTGCATACATTATTGATCCTGGAAACAATAGCTTAAGCAGTATACAGAAACATAATTATGTTGAAGCAGTTTTTGCATTTGAAAATACAGATAAATTGAAAATATTTGATGAGGAAAAATATAACTTTAATAAAGATGCTCATAAAAAAGAAAGTTATAGCCTCTTCTTGTATAATAATGAAAAACGTGGCGCAGTCATTGAAAAATTGAATAAGAAAGGTGTTTCTGTAACTTATGAAGATGAAGAAGTGATTCATATTGATGCTGCACCTGATGAGGTTGAAGAGATTGCATTATTGGAAGAAATCGGGGCAGTTGAACAGCATATACCTTTTGTTGTATTAAATGATATTGCAGGTCAAATAGCGGGTACAAGCATTCCAATGACTGCATTAAACTTAAATGGTTCATCGCAAGTGATTGGTTTTATTGATACAGGGGTAGATACGGGAGTCGATAACATATCCATTCAAGAAGATATTCATAGGGATATCGACAATAGAGTTATCGGAATATATAGTGTTGAAGATGTCAATATAAACAATGCAAGCGACGAGAATGGGCATGGCACTCATGTTGTCGGTTCTGCAGCAGGGTCTGGAAACAGATCAAGTGGGTTGTATAAAGGCATGGCTCCAGAAGCAAAAATCTCATTTTATGCAGCAGGAGACGATTCTGGATCAGGCACAATCTATGTATTGTCAGGCAATTTGTTAAAGTCATATTTCAATGCGTCTTATGACGATGGCGCGCGCATTCATTCCAATAGCTGGGGATCTTCAACAAGCGCAGCATATTCTCAGGAATATTCAAAAGCAGTTGATCAGTATGTATGGGAAAGAAATGATTTTCTGCCGGTATATGCCGCAGGCAATCAAGGTTCGGGACAAGCGACATTGGTCTTTCCGGGAAATGCAAAAAATGTATTGACTGTTGGAGCAACGTATAGCAGCAGGTATTCTGGAAACAATATATCTCAAGTAGCATCATTTAGCAGCAGAGGACAAACAAATGATGGAAGAGTTAAGCCTGATGTAGTTGTTCCGGGAACTTCCATAAGATCTTTAAGGCCAAGCATAACATCAAACAGATGTGGTTCTGTTGTAGATGCTTATCATTCAGAATGTTCTGGAACTTCTATGGCAACGCCTATTGCTGCAGGCCTTGCATTATTAATAAGAGAGGATTATGTTATTAATAAACATATATCGCCTAGCGCATCATTAATAAAATCAACAATAATTCATGGTGCAGAAGACATCGGTTATGGCATGGGAAGCAATGAGACTGGATGGGGAAGGGTTAATTTAACTAAAACCTTGTTTCCAGAACAGCCTAGATATTTAAGATTTGTTGATAACAACACTGGTTTTTCCAATACTGGCGAAATATTTGAAAAGAGAATTAATATTATTAATAATTCAACCCCTCTTAAGATTACTCTTGTATGGACTGATAATTACAATGACAATGAAGGCAATATAGTAAATGATTTGGATCTTGTTGTAGAAAGCGAAGATACTAATCTAGACATAAATAAAGATAAAATTTATTATGGCAATGATTTTATCAAGCCATATGATTCGTCTACAGATCATGTTAATAATGTCGAGCAGGTCATTATCGAACAACCAAAAAAGTCAACTTATAAGATAACTGTAAAAGCATACAATATCAACTATCCTATGCAGACTTTTTCATTGGTTTATTCAGGCGGATTTGATTCAACTCCAGATCTTTCAGAATTTGACGGATCAACTTCTCAATTTTCGCCAGATGATAGGCTTGTTAATGTATCTGAATTGATCTTAGAAAATTCTACAGCAGGGAAAATAATATGGAATACCTCAAGTTATTATGTTGCGGATGCAGATATATCTTCTGCTGTTGATATACATCATAATAATATCACAATTAACAGCAGTGCATTGCATACTACATTGCTATCCAGTGCAACTTTGAGGTTATATAATCTAACTTACAGCAGTGGTGTTGTTTTAAAAGATGGAAAAGAGTGCGACAGCTGTTTAATAATCTCTCAGAATCCATTGACTTTTATCGCTTCTTCATTCTCTTCATTTACCGCAGCAGAAAATACTTCCTTATCAATATGGGACAGCGCATCTTACAGTGAAAAATACGGTGGAAATACAATTTATGCAAATGAATCAATTGTATTTTATGCAAATTACACTAATATGTCTTCAGGTGAAATCATTTTACAGTCAAATTGCAGCATTACTCTTGATGGAACAACTTCATCGATGGCATATAACTCATCAATTAACCTGTTTGTGTATCATACAACTTTCGGCAGCAACGATACTTACACATATAATATGAGCTGTTATTCCAATGAATTCATTACAAGAGAAGCAAAGTCATCTTTAACTATTCCAACAATTTATACGCCGCAAAAACCAGTTGTCGAGATACATTGGAATGAATCTAGTCAAAATCTGACATTAACTTGGAATGAAGCTAAAAATGCAACAAATTACCATGTTTACATCAGGGAAAATCAGTATTTGATTAATAATATTAATGCAAACAGCGTTTTCAATTCCTCTTCGGAAGAATTAAGCTACACAATAAATACGTCTAACATTTCTGAACAATATTATGCAGTTGCTGCAATAAATCACGATCGATTTAGCAAAGGAGATTCTGTCGGTTATGCCAAGCAAACGTATACTTCCGGATTAAATTTCATCGGTTTGAAGATCAACATTACATTAAATGCATCAGAGCTATTGAATGAATTCGATGCGGATGTATATTCAAATATAACTTTCCTGGACCGTTCAGACGAAGAAGCTGAAAATTATGTTGTATATGAAAAAGGCTCGTCATTAAATGATTTTGTCATTAATGCAGGAGAAGGATACTTAGTATATCTAAACAAAACACAAACATACGCTTATGCAGGATTTTTATTTAATGCAATAACACTGCAGTTAATTTCAAATAGTTTAGGTGTATTTGGTCCTTTAGGCAATAATTATATCAGTCTGCCGCATATGCAGTATGAAACCGCAGAAGAATTCCTTGATTTCATTAATCTGACAAATTCTGCAATAACAAAATATGATTCAAATAATAAAAAATGGATAAGCCATGTAAAAGATAAGCAGGATAATAACTTTGATATATTAAGCGGAGAAGGTTATGAAATTTATGTTCCAGAGCCTAAAAATGCAACTGTACACTATCCTTAAGTAGTGAGAAAAGTTTTAATAACTTATAAAGCTAAATTTGACATCGAAAAGGGGAAAATATGAAACTATTTTGGAAAAAGAAAAAAAGTCTGCCTGAAGTGCCTTTGCCGCCAAAAAAACGGGATATCTCAATGTCTTCCTCAAAAGGAAGTGTGGAAGAACCTTCTGAACCTGAATTGGAGATGCCTTCTTTACCTTCATTTGAAGATGAAAAATTAAACAAAGAAGAATTGTCTGCTCACAATTTTACAGACATGGAGATGGAAGCTCCTCCATTGCCAAATGAGATTATAGAAAATATGCCGCTTGCAAAACCAGAACCAGATGAATTCTCTTCTCTCTTTTCACAGCCTCTTCCTTCTGATAATAAAAAAGAATTTAGGAAAAAATTGAAGCAGACTCAGACTTATAAAGAGTCTGAAGAGCCTGCGATTGCTCAAGAAGCTCCTAAATTTCCTATTCAGGAAGATCTATTTGAGAAAGGCAAATTGGACGAATCAATTTTCGGTGGAGATGCATTTGGAGAAATGCTTAATGACAGCATTAAAAAAACACCAAGAACTCCAAGAAATATATCACAGCCTGCGCAAAAGACATCGTATAAAGAAAAGGCATCATATAAAGAAGAACGTGCATTTACATCAATTGAAGATAATCCTTCAAAGGAAAGAGAATTATTTATGACTATGCAGCAGTTCAAATTTGCCAATGAACTATTCAGAGGGATTCATGAGAATTCCCTTAATGCGCATGATGCATTATTCAGGATGGGGCAGATAACAGAAGACATAGCCACTAAATCCGCGCAGATACAATCCAATTTAGAAAACATTCATGAGACTTTATTGTACATAGATCAAAGATTATTTGGCAGGTGAAACAATGGCAAGACTAGATGACAAGGCAATGTTTATTAAGGTTGAGAACTATGAAGATATACTTAAAACTTTGAATACGGTCAAGAGCAAATTAAATGAAGTAACGGAATTGTTTGAAAAATTGAACTCTTTAAAACAAGAAGAAGATGCAGAATTAAACATATGGAAGGATATGCTTAATGATATCAGGGAAAAAGTAAGTCAGATAGATAATGTGCTATTTGAAGCAGGGGAACATAATGAGTGATTTATACGTTCAAATAATAGACAAGAAAAAATTGAGAGAGAATGTCTTGCAGTCTTCCAAAAATACAATTGAAATACTTAAAAGAATGCATTATGTCATGGATCTAAAAAAAGACAAGCTTGAGCTTATTAAAAAGATTAAAGGAGAATTGAAAGAATTGGCAATTCATGTTGAATATTTACAAAAGCAGCTTCCTCAGATTAAAGAGGAAATTCCTCAGATTAAAAAGGCAAGACCTATACACCGCAAGATAGTTCAGAAAAATAAGGATTTAGGGAGATTGCAGTCTGCAATTGAAAAACTTGAAGGGCAGTTAATTAAATTGAGGTGACGGCGCCTATAATCTCTAAACATGACAAGTTTATTCTTTCTTCAAGTGCTAAAGCGCATATTTTCAATATATTTATAAAATTTTACAGTTTCTAATCTTAAATTCATATAATTTACATTAAACTATCCCTATATGAGGGGGTAGCAAAGCCTGGTCAAATGCGATAGACTCAAGATAGTTGAGTGATGAGCGAAAGGCGATGATCTTTGACCACCAACTACACTACTGAGGAATCTATTCCCTTAGTGGGTTCAAGGGTTCGAATCCCTTCCCCCTCATTTACACTCTTCATTATTTTCGTATGTAATAGCCAGCAGCATCAAAATTACAGTGCTATATCAATTAAAAGATTAAAAATCCCAATTACAGTAGATCTGTGGGGATTTTAAAGCCTCAAATTGGGGATTATTGATATCGCAGCAGAGCTGCGTGGTTTGAGACCCAATTTGAGCAATCAAATATATGTAAAGATTTCAATATTTAGTCCTCGTTCGCTCTTCCAGAGCAGCCTTTTTGGCAAGCAAAAAGGCTGGCGAAAAGACATAGGGCATGACATTTACTGCGTAAAGTCATGCGCAAATACTATTAATACTATTAGATGATGGAGATATCATAACCAAGAAAAGTTCTATGACGTTACTCGTACGACTTTGCGAAGCAAATGTCGTACTTAGTATGTTTTCGTCAACCTTACAAAAATCTACGGATTTTTGAAGTTCACGAATCTTTGATTCGAGTAACTTTTGTTAAAAGGCTGAGGACGACCGAGTGAAGTGAAACAGAACGAGGGAGGACAAAGTCTTGAAGTTTTTATAATATTATTATAACTAAATTATTGAATTAAAACAGTATATCCGTTGACCTTAAGCTACCAACTTAACTTATTACATACTTACTTTCACTATATTTATATAAACGGTATACTTAATTAAAGAGGTCAGATTTTATGAGATTTGCAATAATAAATGATATACATCATGGTCGTGAAGAATTAAGCAAAGGAGTGAATAGAAAGTTAAGCAGGTATTCTAAAGAGTTATTAATTGAATTTATTGAAAAGATGAACACGGAAATAAAGCCTGATTTTCTAGTTCAACTAGGCGATGTTGTACAGGATGCAAACTATGAAGAAGATACAAAAAATTTTAAGGAAGTTGTTAATGAATTGAAAAAATTAAATTGTCCAGTATACCACTTAGTTGGGAATCACGACTATCTGAATATTCCAGAAAAAGAGTTATTAACCATACTGAATTATAAAACATTCTGGTATTCTTGTGATAATGACAAATATCATTTAATATTTTTATATTCAAGGCAGCGTCCTAAGAATAATATTACTGTTTCAGATGAACAAGTCAGATGGTTTAGCAAAGATTTAGAAGAAACAAATAAGAAAACATTAATCTTTATTCACCACAGTCTTGCAAATCAGAATATAAAAGGAAATTTTTGGTTTGACGGCAGACCGGATCATTGCCTTGTTAAACAGAGAGAAGAAATAAGAGCGCTGATTGAAAACTCTGGTAAAGTTATTGCAGTTTTTAATGCGCATCTACATTGGAATAATATTACTGTCCATAAATGCATACCATATATTACAGTTCAATCATTAGTTGAAAATTTCAATAATAATGAAATGCCTTCTAAATCATTTACAATTGTTGATTTAAATGAAAAATATATTTATGTTAAGGTTTATGGGAACGATGGCATGGAGTATAAGCATTATTTCTAGTCTAATAACCTATTTTAATCTAATAAATTAATTAATTGCTTAATATTGACTAATTTAATATGAACCAGATAATCCCAAAGATTTATATATTCAAGCAAATTCTCTCTTTTTAGAAAAAAGTAAGTGATGGGATGTAATATGAAGTTAACATTAGCAGAGCCAAAGTACCTTAAAGACAGCATTTCTATTATAAGCGAGCTTGTTACTGAAGCAAGATTTAAAATTACGACTGAATCTATAGAACTCGTTGCCATGGATCCTGCAAACGTGGCTATGGTCATATTCAAATTATTATCAACTAATTTTGTCGAATATGAGGTTGAAGGTAATTCTGAAATATGCATTAATCTTAACAACCTTAAGCAGGTATTGAAAAGAGCAAAAGCAAATGACATAGTTTCACTCGAACTTGCAGATAATAAGTTACGTGTCACATTACGAGGAAGCACAAAGAGGAGTTTTTCACTTCCAATACTACAGGGAGATGAAAAAGAGCAGAAGGTTCCTGAACTTTCATTCCCTCTGTCTATTCTTATGAATTCTGAAATGCTGAATGAGGCAATTGAGGATGTTGATATTATTGGTGAAAGCGTAAGCTTTGCAATAGACAAAGAATTATTTGTTGTGGCAGCAGAAGGCGACTTATCAAAAGCAAAGATTGAAATAAGGCCAAATGAACAAGTGACGATTACAACTACCACAGACAAGCCGTCAAGGGCAAAATACTCAATTGAATACCTTAAAAAGATGATACAGGGAGGCAAACTATCTCCTCAAGTAAGGATACAATTTAATGAAGATTATCCTTTAAGATTAGAATATAAATTAATAGATAAGGTTTTGCTGGCATTTATTCTTGCGCCTAGAGTAGAAAATGATTAATTTGAAAATAATTAATTTTACTGATTGTAACTTAAGTGATAGTAAATTAAATGATGGAAAATTAAGCGACTGTAAATTAAATGGTGATTAATATCAATCATATTAACCGACAGATGCTTGCAGTATTGACTTCTATTGTATTAGGTTGCGGTTCATCTTCCTCCGTCTCTACAGAAGATACATCTTTAGATAGCAATCCTGAAAATAATCATGAAAGGATCATTGAAGTAGTAGAAGAAACAGAAGTTCTGGATGAATTTCAAACAGAAGATGCAATGAATAGCGTTTATCCGTTGATAAATGAGCAATATTTTGACATTAGTATGGACTATCCTATCAAAATTCAAGGAAATGTTGTTGTGATAAGTGAAACGGATGGATTTGTTTATCTTTTAACAACTTATAAGATGGACATTGTTGATGTCGTAAGGCAGTTTTTAGATGCCGACGCTGTTCCTATGGGCGATGCAAGATTAACTGTTAATGGCATAGATGCAGAATTAGTATGTTCTAATCAGGAACTTGGATATTCTCTTTTCAGAGCGCCGTCCGGCCAAGGTATTGATTTTCACGGACTTATCATTGGTAATTCAGATTCTCTTAGGGATAGGGATAAGCTAGTAACATTTGGTTACATTGCTGTATTGGGGCCTTTTCTTGAGGAAGGATATTTTCTTGATAGGAGATATGTATCATTAGATCTTTCAAGGGATATGGAAAGAAGAAATCGGTTTGCGTACAGAAGTACAGATTTTTTTGTTGGAGCGCCATTATTTTCTGAAGATATCGATGGTAGTATTTATTTAATCGGATTAGCTGAAGGGCAGGAGAGGGATACTAGTAATGATTTTAATGTTGGAATAAACATAAATTCAATTATTTCAGATATACAAATCCAATGTTTGGATTTAAGCCTAATTCAAGATAATCCGATAAGTTACATTGATTTTTAACATTTGAAAAATATGTCAAAAATATTATAAATTAATGTATTTTAGTTATTAATTTGATGAAGTGATATTTTGGAACAGATAATAACACCAGAAATATTGAAAAGTGAACATCTTTTTAATGTATATTCTTCTCTAAAATCATTTCTCGACAGCCAGCAAGTAATAGCTGTTGTATGTTCCCAATGGGGGGATACAGGCAAGGGAAAGATAGTCGACTTATTTTCTTTATTCTGGGCAGATGTTGTAGTACGTGGAACAGGTGGTGCAAATGCAGGGCATACTTTTTATGATGAAAATGGAATCAAATACATTTCACATCTTGTTGGAAGCGGGATATTAAATAAAAGAGTGATGAACATTCTCGGCGAGGGAGTAAGGGTAGATCCAAAACAGTTATTTAAGGAAATGGATTTTTTTGAAAGTAAAGGTGTAAACTTAACTAATTTTTGTATGGACGGTGAGTGTCCTGTAGTCATGCCTTATCATATCATAGCAACAAGAATAGGCCTGTTTGATTCTTCCAATATGAATTCGACTGGCAGTGGAATGTCAGAAGTTGAATCTGAATTTGTCTTAAGAGAAGGTATTAATTTTAATAATCTTATTAACGACGGCAAATCCTTGGAAGAGAAAGTTATGAGGAGCATACACAAATATTCAATATTAATACGTGCGCATCAAGAAGAATCAGGAATGACTGAGGAAGAGCTGGAAAGGCAATTTAAATCTTCAGGCATGGAAGAGTTTTATGATAATAAAAATTTATTCAATTTAAAGAAAATTATTGAAGCTTATACTACTTATGCAAATGAGCTAAATCAAAGAGAAATTATAAAAGATACAAAATCAATGGTTAGAAAATATAAAAGTGAAGGAAAGAGAATTCTTTTAGAAGGTGCGCAGGGTACATTGCTTGATGTGAAGTATGGCATGAAACCTTATACAACTTCTACTATGTCTTCTGTGAAGGGCTTAATTGAGGGTTCTGGGTTATCAGCTAATGACGTAACTTCTGTTCTTTTGATTGCTAAATGTCCTTATACAAGCAGGGTAGGCAATGGCCCATATCCTGTCTGCTTTTTTTCAAGAAATGACTTAAGATATAAAGAGCATATGAGAAAATATGGTGTTTTTCAAGGAGGGCATGAGGAAAGAAAAGATTATGAGCACCGCCTGAAAGAATTAATAACTTCAAATGATCCATTTGAAAAGTGGATTGGCTGGAGAATTGCAGGTGGGGAGATTGGAGCAACTACAGGCCGTCCAAGAGATGTCGGCCATATGTCAATGTCCCTCTTAAAATATGCAATTGATGTAAATACTCTCGAGAATGTTCCTTTATATTTAGTCTTAACAAAGACTGATGTCGCATGTGATTTTATTGACAACATTGATGTTGAAATGTCATTTACATATATCGGAGATAATCCCTTTATGCATAATGGGATTATTATTAATCCATGGGATCAATTTGGATTTGTGGAAAATAATGGGATATATTCATGGAATTGTGATGGTACTGAGGTGAGTCAATATTCTCATTATCCCGCTCAGGCAGGCGACTTATTTTATCATGTAAAACCTAATTTTTTAAATTTTCCTTGGAATACAGAGAAAATAGATTTAACATCGGTGCAGTCATATTCGAATATCCCTTCAAGTGTAAAGCATTTTTATTCTGTTATGGAGCAGTTATTGGGTGTCAGAATTATATTGTCAACTAATGGCCATGATAGAGACAAGGTTATTGCTCATATTTAATGCTCTATTTAGCTTTATCATCTTCAAAAAGTTTAATCAGATATTCGTCTAATGGCACTTCCAGCAAAGTTCCTTTAAATCTAAGTTCACATTGTTTGCGTTTGTCTCTTGATGTAATCTCTGCGATATTACTATAATATCTCCCTAATTGATTCGCTATATGATCTGCGCTATTAACTATTGGATATTTAGAATCCGCTTTAACTTCTCCTCTTATGTCAGGCATTGGTATTGGGTCTAAAATCTCTCTTACAATATCAAGTTCATGACCCCTTACATGCCCATCAATTATTACAAGTTCTAATTCTCCACGAAGATTAAAATAATCTTCTATAAACCTTGAAAATATAGCTGCGCGAACAAGTTTTAATCCATATTGTTCTATTGAACTATGAGAAACTAAAATATGTCTGTAATCAACCCAATTTGAAGCGGCTGCTACATTGCTTCTTCCCCTTTTTTTTGGCAATTCTTCGTCTCTTTTTGTTATGTCTATCATCTGATCTGAAAAAACTGCAACATATATTTCTGGATCTTTGCCGAATCTTGATTCATCTATTCCTAAATATCTATTTGTTTTCAATTGAACATCTATTGTGGGGAAAGTGCATTATTATAAAAATTTTTTTGTGAGATAATTATTCATTATCAAATAAATACTTTTATATATTAAGATAGTTTTTAGTATACTCGTTGAGTGAATTGGTTTATGGTAAGCGAACAAATCATCAAATATTATACTGGACAAATAAAGAACAGTGAAGGCACTAATAGATATACTACCGGGGCAACAATTCTAGTTTTATTAATAATACTTATTTTTGTGCTAAAACTTATATGAAAAACGCTTTTTCGAATAAATATCACCTATTGCAAAAAATATATATTACTTAAATATGTTATTCTAAACTTACAATGAAATATTTACTTATTTTAAATCCGAAAGCTGGAAGTAAAAACGTCAGTGAACTAGTTAAAAAAATAATGTTGCATTTTAAAAGTAAGTTTCTTGATATTCTTACAACAAAAAAGAAAGGCGATGCAATAGGATATGCAAAAGCTTCTAAGCATGATGTGATAATTGCAGCAGGAGGGGACGGAACAGTAAATGAAATTATTAATGGTATAATGTGTAAGAAAAAAAGGCCTAAATTAGCTGTCCTTCCAATAGGCACATCTAATCAATTGGCAAAATATCTTGAGATGCCAACATTTTTAGGCCAGCAGTTAGATACAATCACAAATAATAACACAAGAAAGCTTGATGTGGGGAATGTCAACGGCAGATTTTTTATTTTGGGTGCAGGTTTTGGATTAGATGCGCATGCATTTAACACGATTACCCCTGAAATAAAAAAATTATTTGGAGAAATAGTTTATCCATTATCAATGGCAAAGGCGATATTTGAATATGATCCTATTCCTCTTGTCGTGGAGATAAATAAAAATAAATACATAGGATATTATGTTTTAGTATGCAATATAGGTAAGTATGGTAATTTTGAGCTTGTAAAATACGCAAAGACACATGATGGCTTGCTTGATGTGCTTATATTCCCCAAAAAAGAAATTCCAGATTATATAAGGCATTTCTTTGCTATTCTTATACAGCAGCATTATAACCACGATGAAATAATTTATCTTAAGGCGAAGAAAATAAGCATAAAATCTGAAAAACCATTTTTAGCGCATGCTGATGCGGAAATTTTAGATAGAATAAAAAAAGCAGAAATTAGAGTAAAAAAAGAAGCGATAAGCGTAATTTGTTAGAGTAGAACCTTTGTTATAATAAATTGTTAATTATAATTAATTACAAACTGCATTAGGTTAAATCTATTTTAGTATATTGTTATTATTTTTCACTTTTTTCTTTTCTTTGTTCTTCTCTCTACTTTCAATGACATCTTCTTCTTTCAGAAATTTTTCATGTATTGGATGATCTGAGCTTTCATCAATTTCTATATCTCTTCTTTTCCAGAATCTTTTAACATCATCCCAAAGTCCCATACAAATATATATGATTAAGGGATTTTATAAAAGTGATGTTTTATCTACTCATTAATAATCTTTGCAGCGCCAATTACTTTGTCGCCTTCCTTCAATTTCATTAATCTGACTCCCTGGGTATTCCTTCCTATAACATTAACTCCTCTGCATAATATTCTTATAATAATCCCGTTTTTGGAAATGAGCATAACTTCGTCTTCGTCGGTAATAGATTTTATTGAGACAACATTGCCGTTCCTTTCTGTGCATTGTATATTTATTACTCCTTTTCCTCCCCTATTAATTATTCTGTAATCTTCGATACTTGTCCTTTTTCCATAACCGTTTTCAGTTATTGTTAAAATTGTTTTTTCTTTATCAGCAATTACGCTGCCTATTACTTCATCGCTCTTTGAGAGTCTTATCCCTATGACTCCAGTTGCGGATCTTCCCATTGGCCTGACATCCATTTCATTGAACTGGATTGCCATGCCTTCCTTAGTTCCAACGATGATATTTTTATTTCCATCTGTAAGCATTACATTTACAAGCTTATCGCCTTCCCTCATCCCAATTGCATTTATTCCTCCAGCTCTTGGATGGGAATATAATTCCAAAGAAGTTTTCTTTACATAACCATCTTTTGTTACAAAGAATAAATATTTGTCTTTCTCAAATGTTTTAACAGGGATTACTGCATTTGTCTTTATGCCTGATTCAATTTCCAGCAAATTGACAATTGCTTTTCCTTTTGAAATTCTTGACCCTTCAGGGACTTCATATGCTTTAAGCCATCTTATCTTTCCGTCGTCGCTAAAACATAAGAGGTAATCGTGAGTATTTGCAACAAATAAATTCTCAACATTATCTTCTTCTTTAGTAGTTGTGCCTATTACACCTGCACCACCCCTATTTTGTGATTTGTACATTTCAACAGGAACTCTTTTAATATAACCTGAATTAGTTATTGTTATTACAACATCTTCTGGCTTAATTAGATCTTCAATATCGATGTATTCCTCTTCGCCGTCTTCAATTTCTGTTTTTCTTTCATCTCCATAAGCATTGGATACCTCATTTAACTCTCTCTTTATAATTGCAAATATCTCTTTTTCATCGCCTAAAATTATTTTATATTGGGCGATATTCTTCTCAAGATCCATCTGCTCTTGTCGTATTTTACCCTGTTCAAGCGAAGTTAATTTTTGCAGCTTCATATCTAAAATTGCGCGGCATTGTATCTCTGTTAAATTATATCTAGCCTGCAATCTCTGGCTTGCTTCGTCTGCGGAAGACGCCTTTTTGATTATTTGAATTGCATTGTCTATGTCGTCAAGTGCAATTACAAGCCCTTGCAGAATATGATACCTTTCTTCAGCCTTTCTTAAGTCATATTCTGTCCTTTTTGTAACGATGGTCTTTCTATGGTTGATGAAATGCAGAAGCATATTTTTTAAATCCAATAACACCGGCTGATTATCCACAAGTGCAAGCATCTGAACTCCGAATGTCACCCTTAACTTTGTATGCTTAAGCAACTTATTTAATACGATGTCATCTAAAGCATTCTTTTTAAGCTCAATTACAATCCTCATCCCTTCTCTGTCTGATTCGTCTCTTAAGTCGCTTATCCCGTCAATAATCTTGTCTTTAACCATCTCTGCAATCTGAAGCATCAGTGAAGATTTATCGACCATGTATGGAATTTCATTTATAATTATCCTCTTCTTATCTCCTTTCTGTTCAACTTCATATTTAGCTCTGACTGCCAATCTGCCGTTTCCTGTCTTATATGCCAGCATGATCCCCTGTTTACCAGAAATCACTCCTCCTGTAGGGAAATCAGGGCCGGTAATAAATTGCATCAGCTCTATTGAATTAAGTTCTGGATTATTAATCATCTCAACAGCACCTTTGCAAATCTCTCTTAAATTATGAGGGGGAATATTTGTTGCCATGCCGACTGCAATTCCAGAAGAGCCGTTTATAAGCAGATTTGGTATTTTAGAAGGCAGAACTTCAGGCTCTTTCAAGCTGCCGTCAAAATTATCTGTAAATTTAACTGTTTCTTTATCTAAATCTTCAAGTATTTCTTCGGCAATCTTGTTCAATCTCGCTTCTGTATAACGCATGCTTGCAGCATTGTCGCCATCAATTGAACCGTAATTCCCCTGTCCGTCAACTAAAGGGTATCTTAATGAAAAATATTGCGCCATACGCACAAGCGCATCATAAACGGCAGTATCTCCATGCGGATGGTACTTACCTAGAACATCCCCTACAATTCTTGCGCTCTTTTTATACGGCTTATTATGGACCAATCCTAATTCACTCATTCCAAATAATATTCTCCTGTGAACTGGTTTCAATCCATCTCTAACATCCGGCAATGCTCTTCCAACAATAACACTCATAGAATAATCCAAGTAAGATTGCTTCATTTCTTCTTCTATTAATTTAGGAATTATATGACTATCATTATTAGGTTTTTCGTCGACAGAATTAGTCTTTTCTGCATCATTATTTTCTCCAACCATATATAAAAATCGAACTCAAATTTGTTTAAATATCTTTCGATTTTAACTATGCTTTATAAGCCTTATAACATCTGAATTCAGCGCTTTAAAGCAACAAGATTTCACTAGTCTATGATTAATAATTCAATATGGAATTTTGAGTATGACAAAATCCATTAAATTTTGTGTGCAAAAAGATTTAGTCTATTTCAAGATGAGATTCTTAACATGTTTTTAATCCATCTTTTTTAATACGCTGTCTTTTACAGAAAAAGATTTGCCGCAGTACACGCATGTCTTCCTCATATTTAGAACAGATTCTCTAATTGTATGATATTGCTGTGCATTTTTACATCTAGGGCATTTCAGTAGAAACTTCATTTTCGGCAGATCCAGTGTTTTTATTAATTTCAGCAGAATGTTTTTGTTCAAAATCATGCATCTTCTTTTGCGCATCCTCTTCTTTAAACCCATGAAATAACTCTTTAATATCTTTCATCCCTTCCAAATCAAAATAATCAAAGAATTTTTGTGTCAGCTTTATTAAAAACGTCCTTTTATATTTTTCTTTCGTGATAAAACCCATCTTTTCTAATTCCTTAATTTCATTATAAGCCTGCGGAGTTCTTATACTTATAACTTCACTTTGAAGTATCGGCTGCTTCCATGCAATGACTGCAAGTGTTTCCATTATCTGCTTGCTGAACTCAGTATTAGGATTTATCTGTTTTACCAACGGCAAAAATTCTTCTTTTATAGTGAGCTGCCATCCTTCTTCATCCTTGAAAATCCTTAAAGGTCCGTCGCGAGAGTGATATTCATTTTGCAGTTCTTTTAAAGATTCTTGAATTGCTTCTTTAGACTTATAATCCATAATCATTGAAATTTCATCTACAGAAATCTTTCTCCCGCATGAAAAAATTACAGCCTCTACTTTGTCTTTTATCTTTTTATCCATTGTTTTTAGCATGCTCTTTTAGCATAATCTGACTTATTAGTCGCGTTATAATAATCGTTAACCTGTTAGTCATTGTATATCATTTTTGAGCATATCTTTTATATACTCGTTTATCAAATAGATTTTATATGTTTTTTGGAATTCTCTTAAAATGATCTGAAGTTGATTACTGAAGTGTTTCAATAAAGAAAATCAACTTCGTCTGAAGAGACTACTATCTCACTTTTTTCAAAATTATTTTTCTGTTTAGGCTCTTTATTACACTTTTCTGCAGTCTTCCTTATTCTCTCCTGATTTATTTCCCTACCTTTTCTAAAATTAATATTGCCGCAGTTAATACAATTAAAAAAGGCGCCATATTTCCCATGCATTATATCTAAATAACCGCCGCAACTGCACATCAACTCTTCAAATTCAGCATTCTTATGCTGCAAACAGACGGGGATTCCCTGAATGTTATTTACAATTGCATTTCTCCCACAAAAAGGACAATTGTCTATTCTAGACTGACCATATACTTTCTTATATCTCATTTTCTATCTCTCGCAAATCATCGCTTGACACTAATTTATACATCTTACACATCTATTTTTATTAAAATTAACATTTATCATACATATAAATATTATGTTAAGTGGTCAAGACTTAGTCCTCGTTCGCTCTTCCAGAGCAGCCTTTTTAAAAAAAAGGTTGACGAAAAAACTCGTGTAATCTAAAGATTACACTTAAACAGCAGAACAAATTAAGTACACATCTCCACTCTTCATCTTTATCCACTGGCCATTGGCCAAGTCTGTGTGAAGTATATAAAGGATGCATTTCTTATTATAACTCACCTCAGTTGATTGAGGAAATCATAATGAGAAAAAGTGCATTATGATGACATAAAATCCAAATTTGTAGAAATCTACATGTGGATTTGATCAATCAGCTTGAAATAAAAAGGGATAACCAAGAGGCGAAATAAAATGACGCAACCAGAAAAAAAGATTAGGGCAGGTGCAATATCTGCTACAATTTGGAACAACGAAGCTGTTAATCCAAAAGGAGAATTAAATTTTTATTCCACAATCTCCATAGAACGCAGCTATAAAGATAAGGAAGGAAAATGGCAATATACAAACTCTATGAGACTGTCAGATCTTCCAAAAGCAGCTCTAGTTTTAAATAAAGCATACGAGTATCTTATCTTTAAAGAGAAAGAAGCGGCAATGGAATAAACAACCATCTCGAAATATCTTTCAAAATTTATTTTTTTTGTTTTATTATTTCAATATGTATCGAAATAATAGTGATAACTATGCAAAATTAACGGAAAATTGGCGATAAGGCTTATCTTTAAGCTGGACGTAACCAAAAATAATAAGTATATGAGGTGATTATATGTTAGCTGAAGGAAAAATGTATGATGAGGATATGAATAGAGAAGAAGTTGAAGATGAAGAAGTTAAGTCTGAATTTAATGATAGCGAGTTGACTTCTTTGCCAGGGATAGGTGCGGCAACTGCAGAAAAACTAGCAACGGCAGGTTTTGGAAGTTTGATGTCCATTGCTGTAGCGACGCCAGGAGAATTAGTTGGAGCTGTAGGGATATCGGAAACTGTTGCAAGAAAAGTGATAAATGCAGCAAGGAACAGTTTAGATATGGGATTCTTTTCAGGCGAGGATCTCCTTATCAAAAGAGAAAATGTAATTAAAATACCAACTGGAAGCGAGAGCTTTAATCAGTTAATGGGGGGAGGATTTGAGACTGGATGTATTACAGAATGTTTCGGGCAATACGGCAGTTCAAAAACACAGATTGCGCATCAATTGTGCGTCAATATACAGAAAATCGACCCTACTGCAGTGGCTGTATACATTGATACTGAAAATACTTTCAGACCTGAGAGAATACAGCAATTTTCCAGAGGTTTAGGATTAGATGAAAAGCAGATTTTAAAGAATATAAGAGTTGCAAGGGCATTTAATTCTGACCACCAGATGTTATTGGCAGAAAAAGTTGAAGATTTGATAACAAAGCAGAAATTAAATATAAAATTAATAGTTGTTGATTCATTGACTGCGCATTTCCGTGCCGAATATGTCGGTAGGGGAACATTAGCAGACAGGCAGCAAAAACTCAACAAGCATATGCATACATTAGCTAAAGTTGCAGATGCTTATAATATATGCATATATGTTACAAACCAAGTGATGGCAAAGCCTGACCAATTCTTCGGAGATCCGACTGAAGCGATAGGTGGACATATCGTTGGGCATAATTCTACATTTAGGATTTATTTACGAAGAGGGAAAAAAGGATGCAGGGTTGCCAAGTTGGTTGATTCGCCTAATCTGCCTGAAGGAGAAGCAATATTCCATATCAGAGAAGAAGGAATAAGGGATTAAACTCTTTTTGCAGCTTTTTTTGTTCATTTTTCTTTCTTTTTCTTCTTATTTTGTAAATCCTTGTGAATTAAAATATTCTGAAGGGCTGACTAATAATTCAATATCTTCTCTATCTCCGTATCTCAATGTTATATCTTTCCAAGCATCGTAATGCCTGTCTCCTGAAGGGCCAGTAAATCGTATTTTTTGATGAACTCTTGAGTTTCTTATAACTTCTACAACATCTATGTCATTCGGAGAAGACAATAAAGGATGTTTTGATGTAAAAAGTCCTTTAAGGCGAGGGTATTTTAATGGGAATTCCTTTAATATTGGAATGTACTCTAAAACAGGATGGCAAAATATCTCATTCCCTGAAAATAACTCATGAAGTGATTCTCCAAATCCATCCAGCTTGTCGCAAAGCGAGACTATCTGCGCTTCTAAAGTGTCCTTTTCCAATGCCTGATAAAGCAATTCTTCATAATTAAATCCATTTATCTCTTTAGGGTACCTGTCTTTTAATACTAAAATAGCTTCCTCTTCAACTTCACTCAGATCTCTCAATTCTTCATCTGTCATCTTCAATTTTTCTGAGAGTAAAGTATCCCCTTTGATAATCTCAGCATCATCATGCACAAGAGAAAGCGTAAATGCTAATTCCAAATCGAAATTTGGAGAATAATGCCTATTTACATGAGGAGCAAGCTCTCTTACTATCCAAGAAACCCTTCGCGTGTGAATCCATAAGTTTGTTCTATAAAACATAGGATTATAATTTCTGAATCTAGATGTAGATTTCAATGCTTCTTCTCTTCCCTCAAATCCATTAAAACAAATGCCTTCTACAAACATATTATTTTTTCAATTCTTAAGAATATAAATAATTATGTATACTCTAATACTTATTCTGGAAATTGTACAACACAGAAGTTTTAGTAAGGTTTTAAGATATTTTTGGTATTTTTAATAATATCTCCCGTAAGCTTTATAAACAAAACATATGTCCAAAGCATGTGCAATTGTAAAAATACAGTTGCATACAAAATTAGATAAGGTGAAATGAGTTATGGATAGAAATAATGAATTTAGAAGTAGGAATAATGACTTTGAAAACAGAGGTTTTCAAAACAGGTATGCGCCAGTTAAAGTTGGCGATGAGTTGGATGTAACAATTGAAGCAGTAGGCGACAAGGGAGATGGAATAACTAAAGTTAGCGGCTTTGTATTATTTGTCCCTGGAGCTAAAGAAGGAGACCAGCTTAAGGTAAGAGTTACCAAAGTTCTCAGAAAAGTTGGTTTTGCTGAAATAGTTGGCCAATCTCCAAAAGAAGAAGAAACAGAAGAACAGGAAGAAGAAAAGGAACCTGATACTATCCCTGAAGGGGAAGATAGTGAGAATTTTGGAGAAGAATCTTCTGAAGGATCTGAAGAAACAGAAGAAAGTGGCTCTGAAGAGGAAATGGATGTTCCTCCATCATCAGAAGATGAAGAGAAAAACTAGCGATAGTTAGATTCAGAGTTATAACTCAGCAATAAAATTGACAAAATTTAAATTTTTTATTATTTTCTTTTTCTTATGCGTTACTTTATAGGTGTTCCGGTAGAAATAGATTTAAAGAAATATAAAGATCTGTTTAAAGCTAAAAACATAGCTATAAAAGATATAGCTATAAATCAGCATAATCATATAACCATGCATTTCTATGGAAAACTAACTGAACTAAACCAAAAAAAACTAATAGAAGATCTTTCAGCATTTAATTTTCCTATATTTAAAATTAAGCTGAATAAAGTGTCTTATTTTAAGACAAAAGGTCTGATTAATGTGGTTTATCTTGGCGTAGACGATGAAAAAATAGATGAATTATATCAAGCAATTAAAAAATGCTTAAAATTTAAAGATGACAGGCTGTTTATTCCGCATATCACATTATGCAGAAATAAAAGTATAATGAATAATGAGTTTATAATCAAACAAATTGAAAAAATAAAAATAGATGAGGAAGTTGAAGTTAGGAGCGTTGTTTTGTATAACAGCAAATTAAGCAAGGAAGGAACAATTCATGAAAAGGTGTTTGTTAAGTATTTCTTGGATAAATAGCCTATTAAGCAACTAACTTCAGATAAACTTTATAAATAACTCTCTATTTTCAATGTTTATTACCCTGTGAAAAGCAGTGTATATTAAATGTACATTAAACATATAATATATTGGTTAAACGATTAAACATATGAAAAATAACTTTTCACATACTGCAGGGTGATAATATTGCAGTAATAGATTCTTTCTATTGCTCGCTAATTTAAGTTAATAAATTAATTTAGGTGGTGCATTATGTCAGATGAAAGTGAAAATATGTTGGTGGATTCAAAAATATATTTGAAATCAGGTATTCATATAGGTACAAAATTTAAAACAAAGCACATGGACAGTTTCATCTATAAAACTAGGCCGGACGGCTTGACAGTTTTAAATCTTCAGAAAATAGATGAGAGATTAAATTTGATGTGCAATATGCTTTCAAAATATGATCCAAAAGATATTCTTGTTGTAAGCCGGAGGGAAAATGGGTGGAAACCTATTAAGATAATGGGCGAGATTACAGGCATAAGATTTTATGCAGGAAGGTATCCTCCAGGAATTTTAACAAATACAAATTTAAAAAATTTTACTGAAACAAAGATTATTTTAGTTACAGACCCTTGGCCTGATAGGAATGTTGTCGATGACGCACTGAAGGTAGGCATACCGGTTATTGCATTGTGCGATACAAACAATCAGATAAACAATATCGACTTGGTTGTGCCATGCAATAACAAAGGTAAAAAAAGTCTAGGCGTAATATTTTATATCTTAACAAAAGAATATCTTTTAAGAAGGGGCGTAATCAAAAAGCAAAGTGAATTTAAGTACACAGAAGATGATTTTACGGAAGAATAATTGATTGCTCAAATTGGGTTTCAAACCCCTCAGCTCTGCTGCGATATCAATAATCCCAATTTGAGGCTTTAAAATCCCCACAGCTCTGCGGTGATTGGGATTTTTAATAAATAATAAAGAGAAACAAGTAGAGAGAAATAATAATAATCTACTGAAATAATCATTTACTGTTGTTTTTCTTCTATACCTTCTTCAATGATTGAGAATACAAAATTTTTGTTTTCCTGTATAAATCTGTGCTTCTTTATTTTTGCAATCCTATGATTAAGTTTTTTTTCTAATTCAATAAGGCATTTGCTTCCATATAACAATAAATCGCCGCCTACCATCCTAACCTGATCCCTCAAATCAAAATCACTGTAAACCTGATTGGTGATAATTACGGGAACTTGAAATTTTCTTGCAATATTTGTCAGCTTTGAAATTTGTTCGCCTAAGCAGTCATTAATCTCTTTTTTTGTTTTTGATTGGCTTAACGCTAGCCTATATTGCATACTTATTGTATCTACAATAATTCCTGCAATGCTGTTGTTCATAAGCTCGTAGAGGCTTTTTATTACATTATGTTGTTCAGGAAAAGTTGTAGGCGATATAAGCAATACCCTGTCCAATATATCCATTCCTCCTAATTGCTCGAATCTAGTTATTGAAAAACCGCCTTCTGTATCTATATATATTACTTTTTTGTTCTCTCTTGCCATAGCAATTGTTGCTAGCATGCATAATGTCGTTTTTCCGGAAGCTGCAGGGCCGTATAATGTGGTTATAATGCCTTGCTCGTATCCGCCACCCAAAAAAGCGTCAAAATTTTCATTTCCTGTTGTAATACATGCTTGGATCATAGGATCATAAATTGTGTCAAATTCCAAACTTTATAAATGTTATAGCTAATAAGACAAAACTCATTAAAATCATTATTTAAATGCTATTATGAATAAATTTTTTATATAACTTAATCTGCTCGGTTCTTGGGCTCTGTCCCGAAAGTGGTTAGCAGCATCAGTGAAAGTTCTCTCTAAAATTACATCAAGCTGACAAAAGGGTTGCTCCCTTCGGGAAATGTCAGCTTTCATATTAACTAATAAAGAACTTTCAAGCTGCTAACCCGAACGATAGTGAGATTCAGGACAGAGCCCGGTTCTTGACAACACATATAAATAAATAGAATGATTATTAAATGCTATTATGAATAAAAAATTACTTTATATCTTTATTATAGTTGTTATATTAAGATTAGTCTTTGCCCTATCAACCCCTTATTTAGATGACGCATACTCTTATTTTCATCTTCGTCAAATAGAACATATCAGTGATAAAGGCTATCCTTTATATAATGACCCATTAAGTTATGGCGGAAGGATATTCATCTTCCTGCCATTAATGCATTACTTTCTGGCATTATTCTTTGCAATTTTTAAGAGCACATACGCATTAAAGATAGTTGTAAATATAGTCGCAGCATCATTGGTAATACTTGTCTATTATATCACTTATCATTTCACTAAAAATAAAAATATCTCTCTGTTGACTTCTATTCTATCCGCATTTATCCCAATATATTTAGATGCTACATTGCATACGCTCACCACAAAGACATTTATTGTTCCACTCTCTTTTCTCATATTTTATACAATGATTCGGCTGGATAACAGCAGATATCAGTTGTTAAATATTATATCCTTTGTAACATTGATATTTATAGACAGCTCATCTATATTCATACTATTGGTTTTTTTGGTTTATATCCTCTTATTAAAATTGGAATATTTGCCGGTAAAACCGTCAGAAAATGAACTTTTTATTTTTTCCTTTTTCTTTTTAGTGTGGGTTTATATCCTCTTCTTTAAGAGGGAGCTTCTCGCCCACCAGTTGATGGTATTATGGAAAAATATACCTCCTCAAGTGATTCAAAATTATTTTCAAAAAATAACACCTTTACAGGCATTATATAATATCGGATTTGTTCCTTTTATCATTGGAATGTATATGGTATATCACTCATTATTTAAGAAAAAACAAAAAGATATTCTCGTGTTCATTTCAGTTATCATTGCTTCTACATTTCTTATCTGGTTAAGATGGGGAGACATGGAGCTCAATCTAATTTATATCGGAGTCACCTTTATGATTCTATTTGGTATTTTCCTTCAGAATTTCATGATATTCATCAAAAAGACAAAATTTGATTATTATAAAAATATCATAATTGCTTTATTTGTTATGCTTCTGGCATTAACATCTGTTGTGCCTGCGCTATTTTCTTCGTGGAGAACAACTGTTACAACTGAAGAGCAATTTTTTGCGCCATTTAATGTGCTTGATCGTTTTGTCGATATTGACGCTAAGATACTCTCTTCTCCTGAAAATGGTCATCCAATTGCTTATTATTCACAAAGAAAGACTGCAATTGACACTAATTATCTTCTTATATCAAACGTTGAAAATATGTACAATGATGTCCGTACTATTTATCAAACACATATCTCTCAATTAGCAGTAGGTTTGATGAATAAGCATAAAATCAAGTTTATTTATTTATCCGATATAGAGAGAAACGAATTTAAAATAAATCAGCTCGCATATTTCGACTCAGAATGTATAGAAGTTATTCCTCTTGGAAAAAGTTATTTATATAAAAATTTATGCGGTGAAATATGAAACTCATTGAAAATTACTTAAGTAAGCTGGCAAATCATACTTTCATTATAACTAGCTTTATTTTCTTTGTTTTCTTTTCTTTAACTTTTATACTTCGTTACCTTTCAACAGGCGGCTTGTCATATATCGGCGAAAAAGTTTATTATTACCTTAGGTTGGCATCAGGATTTTCTCCGTTGGTTAAGGACGAATTGATCATCCCTAATACTCCTTATTTCTTTGATCCTACAATAATTTTTTACATCCCATTTCAATATTTTCCTAATTATGTTTCAATTATTATCCAATTAGTTTTAGGGATAGCATCGATATGGTTTATTTACAGCATACTATCATCTTTCATTAAAAAAAGAGAGGTTGTTTTTATATGCGTCTTGCTTGTTGTACTGTCTCCATTCTTTCTATATTCATTTGTTAGGCTGACTCCTTTTGTCTTCATAAGTTTTTTCTTGTCTTTAGCAGTGCAGTTATATATTAAAAACAAGGAAAAAAGTTCACTAATTTTATTCATATTAATCTCGCTTCTTGGAATTCATTATTTAATTGGAGTTGTAAGTATCTTGTTTTGTCTTAACAACTTTAGGAATAGAAAAAATGCATATACTAAAAATACATATACTAGAAATACGTATGGTAAAATTACATATTGCAAGTTCTTAATAGTAATCGGAGCGCTTTATTATTTAATTACGTATCTGCTTAATCTATCTCCACCAGGCATGTATGCTCCGAGATTTATGCAGCTTACTTCTCTTTTTACGGGTTTAGGTGATGCAACTGGTTATGGGACGTTCTTTATATTGCTTGCATTTTTAGGTATATTTATGCTTTGGAAAGAAAGAAAAGATTATTGGTATATGTATCTATTCGCATTTTTATTTGGAATATATGGCCTATTTTTTACTGAAGTCCGTATTTTCTCGCATATATTTTTGTTATTTTTCTCTGCGCAAGGTCTTTTACATATAATTTATAGAAAGTGGAATTTAAAATTAATTAAGAAGATGTCATTATTTGTGATATTCTTAGGTCTGCTTTTTTCTTCGCTTTCATTTATTGACAGGGAAAGTGTACATCGTCCAGTTCCGTATATAAAAGAAATTGCAATGGAGCTTCCTAAAGGAATAGTGCTGACAGATCTCGACATAGGACATGTTATTCAATACTATTCAAAAAACCCTGTTTTATACACCACCACAAATCCATACGATATTGAAAAGAGCAAAATATTATTTTCATCTAGAAATATTGAAATTACCATACGAATACTTGAGGAATTTAATGTAGATCTCATACTTATAACAAAAAATATGAAAGACGAAATATTCTCAGAAGAGCAGGGACTATTGTTCTTATTAGAGAATAGCAAAAGATTTAAAAAGATTCATTCTTCTTCGAATGTAGATCTTTGGGTGGTAATGAAATGAATATCTTTGTATCTCTGTTTATTTGGTCAATATATCTGTTTTCATTATTTTACAGTATATTTTTGCTAATTACTTTTCTTTCTTCTGAGAGGTATATGAATAATGATGAAAAAAAGAAAAGTTTTGCAAAGGTTCCATTTGTATCTGTAATAATCCCTGCATTCAATGAAAGCGATGTCATTGAAAGAACAGTCAAATCTGTGCTTGATTCCAATTATCCTAAAAATAAGTTTGAGATTTTAGTAGTGGACGACGGCAGTACGGATGATACATCTAAACTTGTTAAACGTATTCAAGAAAAATATTTTCAAGTAGGGTTGCTGATTCAAAAGAACAGCGGAAAAGCTGCAGCATTAAACAACGGCCTAAACAAAATAAAAGGAGAGTTTTTTTTCTGTCTTGATGCGGACTCTAGTGTTCATCTAGAAACTATGAGGAGAATGGTTGGTTTTTATTATGAACAATATAAGAAATACGGCGATCGCTTGGTCATTATAACGCCATCTATGCGTGTTGATGCTCCAAAAACATTTTTCCAAAAATTTCAGCGGGTTGAGTATATTCTTGCGGCATTCATACAAAGAGTAATGGGTCATATAGACTGCATTTATGTTGCCCCTGGTCCATTTAGCATGTACAGGACTGAAATAATTAAAAAATCAGGCGGATTTGAAGTTGGGAATTTAACAGAAGACCAAGAAATAGCTTATAGGATGCAAAAGAATCATTATATCATCAAGCAATGTCCTGATGCAAAAGTTTACACTATTGCACCAAGAACTCTTAAAGACTTATTCAAACAAAGGAATAGATGGTTCAAAGGAAGCTTATATAACCTCTTCAAGTACAAATCATTGTTGTTCAATAAAAAATACGGCGATTTCGGGTTGTTTCAAATGCCATTAAATGTGATAAATTATGTATTAAGCATATGTGCATTGTTCTTTTTTGGATATTTCTTACTGATTCCTTTAATCAAGATTATTTATCACCTGTCTTTAATCCGATTTGATATACTCCCTTACGTCTTTAATCCAAATATATCTTTCAACATATTAAATATAGATCTTGGCAAGATGTTTGTTTTCTACACCATATTCAGTGTAACTATTGTCTTATTTTTTATTGCGCATAAGTACACTGAAGAAAGAGTGTTGCAATATGGTGTGTGGTATCTAATACCTTATTTT
>Ga0209541_10002188_pt1 | contig 37336 bp, 30 predicted proteins | sample RifCSPlowO2_01_FD_184027 | JGI IMG/M metagenome (GOLD analysis project Ga0209541, IMG submission 184027) | Groundwater microbial communities from Rifle, Colorado - Rifle CSP2_plank lowO2_0.1 (SPAdes) (version 2) | ecosystem: Environmental > Aquatic > Deep subsurface > Groundwater | place...
CATCAGGAATGTTTATATAGCCGCCTTGCAGCCTTATTATTTCCAGGCCCTGCAGCACCTGCTGCTGTATGCAGGCATCAACATAATCCTTTAATTGGCTTTGCACTTCAAACTCTGGCTTGAACTCCTCAGCTTTTTGTTCTACCGGCGTTTCCAAAGTTTTCTGCCTCAGGTAAAAAAATGAAATTCCTCCGATTAAAATAATGAGGCCGATTATCATGAATATAGTTGCCTGCGCTTTCCTGCTCATCTTATCCATACCTCTTTAACTTCTATTCTTACATTATTTTTCGAGAAAAAATTCTGGAATTCAACAAAACTTTGTATAGGAACAAGAATGACATTAGAGCCAAGCTTTTCCGCACTTGATTTCTGGACTAAACCTTTATGTTCATACTGCTTGCCGTATTTTCTTTCATTATAGCCCTGCAGTTCTCTAAGAACTTTGACTTTTTCTTTTTGAGGAAGATATTTCAAAGTATAGAAAACAAGCATATTTTGCTTTAATTCCTTATCCATTAAGCTAATAATTTATATACTGCTTTATATATTTTTCTGTTAAAGTTTACAGAAATTAAGATTTTATATACAGTTTTTCTATAATTTATTTCAGAATAATTATCTAATATTTGTAACAGATGTTTTAATGGTAATCTGTTATTTGTAATAGAAATATTGGGGATATATTGTTTATAACTTGTTTTTAAATCATGTAGCATAAATAGCATATATGGTTTATCTTTTTGCAACATTAACTCCGGTTACAGAGCCTGGAACTATACCATATCCCCTTATACCTTTATAGTTTCTAGTATAAGAGGTTGAAGGGTCAAATGCTTTTTTTTCCCATACCTGAAAATCCACGATCATGGCATGAGATGACCTATCAAAAGGATCCCTCATATATCCTTCTAGGATTTCTCCTGTTCTCTCGTCTACTTTTGTTACAACTACAGTATGCCTGTCCTTATCATAAAAATCAAGAATTGCTACAGCCCCTGGTTTTATGCCGCTTGATCCTGAAGTCCATGTCCCCAATTCCCTAAAGGTCTGCTCTAAATTCAAGGTCCTTTGGAAGAACACTTCATTCCTCCCATCATAAATATCACTTGGCTTTCCAACCCATTTGCTTTTATCTGCTGATTGATGATAGGTCTGAGTCATGAGATTCTTTAAGTCAATTCCAACACCTGCCAATGATGTATGAGCTACTTCCGGGCATTGTGCTATATCAATCCCCAATCTTTCCTCAGAAGCTAAATAAAGCGGTCCATTCTGGCCTTTCATAAACCCTTCAATTGCCGCAACTATTTCCCTAGAAAGCTCATCTGTTGATCTCGGACTAAAACCAACTGATACTACATTTTTTCCGCTGAATTCAGCTAATGAATTTTGTATTTTTGATTCAAGTCTCTTTACCTCCACAATGTTACCACTCTTTTCTGCATAAAATTTTGCGCCATACAAATCGCCTTTATCTTCTGCAATTTTAGCAGCTTTAATAAATAAATCTGGAGAAACTGCATAATTGATGTTTATATCTTTCGAGATAGATTCAGCTTGCTGGGCTGCTTCTGCAGCTTTATCATACGCACCTGCATTACTATCCCTTTCTACTAAACTTACTAAAACGTCATAAGCTTTTCTTTTTTCTCCTGCTTTATTAAGATCCTCTGCTAAAAGCATGGATTCTGGATGATTCATATTTTGGGTATTTTCAGCTTTGGCTACAAAAAAATCCCTAGCTTCTTTGGAAAAGCCCGTATATTCAGGAAACTCGGCTAGTCTTAATGCAACCAGTGCTGCAGAGCGCTGATCGTTGTTAGCCTTCATCATATCATACATTTTTTTTAAAACTATTTTCTGCTCTTCTGAATTATCAGGTGCTTTTTCAAGTGCTTTAAAAGCGCTTAAAATTGAGGACTGCGAATAAGGCTTGGTATTTGCCAAAGAAGTTGAGACTTCATTACTTGTGTCCTGCGGAAATCCGGAAAATGAGGGGATTACAACTTCCTGACCTATAAAAATCTTATTCGGATCGGTTATTGATGGGTTCGCCGCTAGCAAATCTTTCATATTTTTTCCATATTTTTGGGCTATTCCCGCTAAAGTTTCGCCCTGAGTAACCCTATGAGTCTTGGATTGAGGAGAAGGAGGTGTAACTACTTCCAATAAGGAAAGTGTTTCTGCATCATAATAGACTGTGTTGCCATCTTTTAGCTTAGATTCTTTTACTTCTACTGCATTTGTCGTTTGGTCTTTGACTAAAAACAGCTTGTCTCCGATCTTGTATACATCGCTGTCTCCCTGCCTGCCGACAAGGATTGCCTCTTTTCCGTCAATGATTGGATTGTCTGCTCCTAAATCGTATACTACCTTATGCACTGTTTGAGCCTGTGCAGCCGGCAGATTTTCAGATGTTGGGGCAGTTACTGAAACAATTTTTCCCTGGTCATCATAGTAAGTAAAACCAGAAGCGTCGTCATTTATATCTACATCAACTAATTTCCCATTTATGTTAGCCTTTGCTGTCCCAAATCTATCAACCAATATGTTGACTCCTGAGATTTGAAGTATGGGTGTGAGTGATTCCTGAGGCTGAACTGTTACAGTTGTTTTGGAAGCTACAGATTGTTGGATTTCAGCTGGCACCAATATAGCGGCTTTTTTATCTTTGGGACTAACAGCCTCTTTAGACTCTGGAATACCCTGTCCAGCTTGTGTTAAAGTTCTAAAACTTTCTTCAGAAGCACTCCATTTTTTTACCGTCTCTGGACCTAATATCCCACCGGCAGATACCTCAAGTTTTTTTTGAAGACTTTCGACAGCTTTCTTTGTTTTCGCATCAAATATGGGCGATGTCTCGTCCAGCAAGTCTCCTTCTATTTTTTTCTGTAAAACCATGTCATTCCATACAGTCTTAAAGTATTTGACATTATCGCTTGAACCCTTATTTAGCCCCAATACAGAGCCACCTTCCACTGCCTTGAATAGAAGCTCCTTGCTTATGGCAACCCTTTCTGAATTTAGTTTGTTCAATTTCTGGTTTGCTGAATCAGGCAGCGCTTCCTGATCAAAATAGTTTTCTTCTATCTGACTCATTTCACTTCCAAGCTTTTTTATTATTTCTTTCTGAATCTTTGGCTGCTCGCTGCCTGTTTGAACAGGATCTCCTGCTCCATAGTCATCCAACAATTGTCTCAAATCTTCCAAAGATTCGGATTCATAGCTAATGGGTACAGGAGAAGTTGATGGCTGTCTTGTAGCCGGAGCCGCTGCCTTTCCTTGTTTTTGAATTGCTGTCTGCGCAGCTGGTGGTTTTGTGGAATCTCCATACTCACGAGCCGGGCTGCCTTCCATATCCCCTACTAGAGTCTCACTCTGCTGTTGACCGGAAGCGCTGGTTACAGTTTTACTTGGTATGTTTATTGTGTCTCCTTTTGTATAAGGAATACCTCCACCACCTCCTTCTATCAGGCATCCTTTATCATTATTGCATACAAGGTTCCCGTCGACCACTTTCCAATCAGCAGGGTTTCCTGGCAATGGACTATCTGGCTTATTTGGAAGTAACTTCAATAAATTAGTTACAGTACTCTCATCAGTTATGCCTGTTTCCGCAGCTCCAGCTTGAACACTTGCACCTTCAATTCCTCCGGGTGTTGCAGGCTGCCCTAGCATACTTGCCAACCTTGCCTGTTCCTTGAGAATAGGGTTTTCTCCGAAAGTTGGCTTTTCCAGAATGGACGCGTCTATACCCTCATTATTCACTCCTGTCAGGATACTCCTCTTGTAATCCGGAAGTATCATATTATACCCCTGGGCTGTCGGAACCATTGTAAGGCTGCCTGCAGATTGGGATGCAATGTATTTGTTCACATCAGAAACTGCTCCTGACCCAGGTATGCCGCCGGATTCGACAAGCTGTATTACCGGCAGCAATCTCTCATTGGAAACAAAGTTTGAATTCTTAAAAGCATTCTTGGCAAAATCAATGAAACCGTACCAATTTCCTCCGAACGAGCCCCAGCCCCCTTCTGCTCCATTGTTAGCTTTGCTTGTGAAAACATTTCCACCCTTAATCTCAAAAGTGTGCTTTATTGGGAACCTGGCCCTTTCAACATCTGTAGTTACTTTAGTAAAATCAGTCTTTGTAATGAGAATTACGGGATTTACTCCTTTTCCAACATTCGGGTTGAAATAAGCTTCTCCCCCATAAGCATTCTCTATAGTAGTCATGTAAAGCGAGACTTTATTTTTGTCTGCATCGCTGGCTTCTTTGACATCTCCGGTTAAACCGCTGACAAAACCTGCTTTTCCTGAACCATAAAGCATTCCTTCCCCTGTGTCCCGGTTTAGGTAAAGTATGCTAGGAGTGGGCATCCCTTCTTTTTTTTCAGGCGGCGGATTTGACCTTACATTTTCTGTGACAAAGTTTATATCCAAAGAACTTCTCTTCTCTGCCTCTGCCATCACAATTATTGGCAGGGCATTTTGCCGCTCAGTGATGGTTAATGCAGACGCGCCATCATTTAAACGAAGACTGTTATCCTTTACTCTCCAGTCAAAATCCCCTTTAATTATAGTTGTTTCTGTCGTTTCTGCTTTTGCCTGAATAAGATGATAATTACCAGTCCCTGATGCCCTGGTAATCTCGTTTGGATTGTTTCTATCTGTTTCGACTGTAACAGTCCCTTTCGATACTTCTAGTTTCATCCCCAATACTCCTGCCAAGGAGTTGATTGGCATAGAAGCTCCCTCAGACAAAACGAGCTTGCCATCTCCCATGCGGGCAGTTCCTCCACTATATATCAAAACCTCGTTTCCGTTCATTGATAATTTTTTAGGATTAGCATCTTTACCGATATTTGTGACCAGTATATCCCCATTAGGCAAAAATTCCACTAGGTAAGAAGCAGGCTTCTGGTTTATATCAGCAGGCAATTTAACAGGGCCATTATTGGTGGTTAACACTACTGTGTCTCCATCTTTACCGTACCTAAAACTTGGAGGAGCCGCACCAATGAACTCTCCTCCAGCATGATTGTTCTGCAGGGCTCTATTTAGAACATTGGAATCTAATTTGCCAGCCTTATCGCCCATCTTCTGAAGAGTATCTGGATTTAAGGCCTCTGGTTTTTTTATCTCTTTTAACTTATCATCAGGAACCTTAGCCCAATCAATTTGATTATACTTATCAATGGGCACTTTATCAAACTCAATTTTTGCATAATCCCATTCATTTGGGTTTTTTTGTTTATAATATTCAGGATTATCAGGTTTAAGCTCATCTCCTTCTTCCGCAAACACAACACTAATAGAACTCATGCTAACAAGAATTGCAATAAAGACTGCAAATAATCTCTTTGATATCATACTACCTCTATCTTCATTACCTGCATGTCCTTCATGCCTTTGGAATCTTCTACAATTATTGTCGCGAAATGCATGCCTCTGCTTTCGCTATTTGGCGTGAATTGGATGTCGCCCTGCTCGCTTATGTCAAACAAGTCCGAACTGCTGGAAAACTTCAAGACATCATCATTTATGTCTGTGGCATTGGCCTTAATTGAAACAGGCTGCCCGACTGAAGCCTTGACATCGCCTATGAAAGAAAGCCTTGGCGCATAATTGAAGCCGCTGTCCTTAAGGCTGTATTTCTCCGCAAAGAGGAAGGTATAAGGCTCTGAATCAATATTTGATTTTATGTCAACTATCTTATACAAAACCTCTTCATTGTCAGTCATTACAGCCGAAGCGGAAAAGTCAAAACTTGAAAGATAGCTCAAATCAACCTTGTCAATATCCTTAATCTGCCTGTCAATTATCTTTTCGGCAGAATCCATTATATAGCCAAGCCTTACCGGGATTTTAATCCTATGCATGCCATTTTTTACAAGTTTATCTCCAGTGCCTATCTTTACATCAAAATTCATGTTAATTGCTACATCATCCCTGTTGATTAAGGTATTTACAACAGATCTGTCTCCAAAGCCTGCAGCAGGAAATTTCTCTTTGGTTGATAAGGCGCAGCTCTGCACCCTATTGCCAACATATTCGCTTATCTGGTTTGCAGCAACATTCTTCAAAGACTGGGAATACAGCTTTGCCTCGTGAAATTTCCAGAATTGTATGTCGGCGAAAGATGTTTCAAGCTTCGGAATCCCGGGAATATGCTCAACAAAGCCTCCCTGAAAGCCGGCTAAAACAATAGCTTCTTCTGCGATGTCTTTAACGCAGGACTCAAAAAAATTATTTATGGGGATTAATTCGAAATTTAACTGAACAGTTTCAATTTCATCTGCCGCCAACCCTGATTTTGTAGTTTCTTTTACTGCAGACAGGAATAGCGCAATAACAACTAGCATATATATGCCCAAAAGTATAAAAAAAGTAGTTTGCGCTCTTTTTTTCATTTTTAGATTATTCAGTATACTTTTTACACTATTACTATATAAATATTTTTAGTTTTAATTAGAATTTGAATTACCTTACAATACCTTCTTTTACTTTCTCAACAGAAACAGTCTCATTGCTGATTTTCAATTCAAGCCCATTAAAGAAAACTTTTCCTTCTTTCACAATGATTTTTAATTTTTTAAAATTTTCAAAGCTTATTTCCAGATTCGAACTTTTCAAGCTTCCGAATTTAGCTTCGCTGCCTATTTTTGAATCCTTTATTGTTAATAAACCTACAGTTCCTTTTTTATCTTCTGCCGCCAATAGCATTCCCTGGCTTTCAATGCCCCTTAATTTTGCATGTTTTAAATTCGTAACAACAATTATTTTTTTGTTTAATAATTCCTCATTTTTATAATGCTCTTTTAATCCTGCGACAAGCTGCCTTTTCTCACTGCCCAAATCAATTTTCAAGACATATAATTTTTCCGCATCCGGATGCTCGTTGACTTCAATTATTTTTGCAACTTTTAGGCTTAAAGGGAATAAGTTTTCTGGCTCTTTTTCTCCCAATATTCTATAATTTCCCCCGCAAAATTTAACGGTATTCCCACAAATCTCTTTCAAAGCTTTTTTCAAATCTTCATCTTTATTCTCTTTATTTCCTTGAACATAAATCATTACGCTTTTTGTTTTGTCATCAACTTTAGTAAATTCACTCTGCTTTACATCTAATCTGCACAATATATGTTCATCATCAACGCAAGCATATTCTCCTGCTTCTACTTTCTCCAATTCTTTGCTTCCGAGCGGGATGTATTTTTCAGAACCATCTGTAAGCTTAAATCTGACTTTCCCCTTAATTTTAGCTGTATCGTGAATACCAGCAGAAACAAGATATTTCACAGAAACTGGATTATAAGAATCAACAACAGTGTTTATAGTAGGCAATTTGCCTTTTTCTTTTATTAAATTTATTAGATAAGAATAAGGCGGTTCTAAATTTCTATTTATTTTCTTACTTTCTAGGTATATTTTATTATCTTGCAACTTTATATTTTTTGCATTGTTTTCAATTTCTTTTTTTAATTTTTCCAAGCCTTCGCTTTTCTTTTTAATCTTAATATTGTTTATTTGGGCCAACTGAAATTTAAGTCCCAAATCTTTAACTTTATTATCAACTTCATATTCTATTTCTTTGGTTTTTTCTTCCTCTGCCTTTTTCTCAATTTTATTTATTAAAATCTTTTCCTTGTTGATTTTATGCTCCTTTAAATCAAAACCCAAGTCTTTCCATTTCAAATCTTTGACATTCAATTGCCTTTGCAATTCTTCCGAGAATTTAGGTAAAATCGGCTGAATTAATATTGACAGATTTTTTGCAATATTTAAGCACAAGCCGCATATTTTCTGCACTTTATCCTTATCATTCTTTATCAGTTTCCACGGCTCGTTGTTCTGAAAATACTTATTGCCCAGGTCGGAAATCGCAAGGATTCCGCTTACTGCCTCATTAAAGTTAAGGTTTTCATAATAATTTTTTATTTCTATTATTTTTTGGTTTATTTTATTGATTAGCTCATTGCTGTTTTCTATATCTTCTATTTTTCCGTTGAAATTTTTATTGACAAAGCTTATAATTCTAAAACAAAAATTGCCTAAATTACCTGCTAATTCATTGTTTACCCTGCCAACAAAATCCTCAAAATTCAGGTCTATGTCCGCAAGCTTCTTTGACAGCACATTCGCATAGTAAAACCTCAGGTATTCTGCAGGATATTTTTCTGCAAATTCCCTTGCTGTGAAAAAAGTGCCCCTGCTTTTTGACATCTTCTCGCCGTTTACTGTCAGAAAGCCATGCACGTTTATCGCATCGGGCAGCTTGAAGCCGGAGCCGAGCAGCGTTGCCGGCCAAAAAAGGAAATGGAAATAGGCAATGTCCTTGCCTATAAAATGTATTATTTCGCTTTCATTCCACGATTTTTCGGCTTTCTTTACATCATTTCCAAGGTAGTTTGCGAAACTTGAAATATAGCCTATTGGCGCATCAAGCCATACATAATAATAAAGCTCTGAATCCGGAATTTTGAAGCCAAAATACGGCGCATCCCGGCTTATATCCCAATCCTCCAGGCCTTCCTTAATCCAGTTTTTAACAAAATTCACAACTTCTTTCTGGAGATTTTTGTTTTTATTTAGCCAATCTTCCAACTGCCCTGAAAATTCGGATAATTTGAAAAAATAATGCTCTGTTTTTTTCAGTATTGGCTTGGAGCCGTCTGTAACCGAATAAGCATCTACCAAGTCTGTCGGCTTATAGGTTGCCCCGCAATTTTCGCAAACATCGCCATACTGCTCCGGAGCCTTGCATTTCGGGCATTTTCCCTTTATGAACCTGTCAGGCAAAAACCTTTTGCTTTTTTCAGAATACATAGACTCAATCTCTTTTTTATAGATGAATCCTTTTTCCTTCAGCCTCTTGAATATTAGATCAGAGAAATACTTGTTTTCCCTGCTGTTTGTTGAATAATAGCTGTCAAACTTTATGCAGAAAGCATCAAAATCCTCCTGATGCTCCTTAAAGAATTTCGCAATTAAATCCTCAGGCTTTATTCCCAGCTCTTTTGCTTTTAGTTCAATTGGAGTTCCATGAGTGTCGTCAGCGCAGCAGTAAACAACATCTTTGCCTATTAATTTCAAAAAGCGTACAAATATGTCTGTCTGGATGTATTCAACCAAATGGCCTACATGAATAGGGCCGTTGGCATATGGCAATGCGCTTGTTACAATTATTTTTTTATTATTTTTGCTGAATTTTACCACCAGAGAAAAAGACAATGTTTTTTATTTAAAAATGTTGTTATATTTAAAATAATAAAAATTAAAAAATAATTTTGTCCATATTTTCGGACTTAAGTACGAAAGATTGGACAAAAAACGACTATTTTAAAAATTTATTGAATATCTTCCTTACCCTTCTTCTTCGTATCCTTCAATTTCTTTGTCAAAGGAATCTTTGCTTTGCACTTTTGGCATTCAAAAACATAAGATTGAACGCCCTGAAAGCTTTTTCTCTCATATTCTGTTGCTGTCTGGCCTTCGAAGCCGCAGTGAGGGCATTTGTAGTCAACTTCAAGCTGCATGATTTTCTCGGCTTCTTCATTTGACATCTGGTGATGGCACTTTGTGCATTCATATACGGGAGCTTTCTTATCAGGCTTGCCGCGTTTGTTGATTGGCTTTCCCATCACGCCTTCACTGCATTTGGGGCATTGCTTCCTGTAGACCCATGCCATTGCCCTGCCCGAGCCTATATCCCTGTTAGTGAAATATACACATTCGTCCATGCTTTCAGGCTTTTTTAGCATATTAATCACCTTTTATTCCTTCTTGCATGCATTTTCAACAATTGACCTGTCCCTTCTTGCGCTTTTTTGCTCCTGGGAGAATGTCTGGTTCAAAAACAAAAGCCTTTGCTGATCTAAATTTGCAATTTGCGCCTCTTTCGGATACTTTTCAATCAATTCTTCCGTTATGTCCAATGCCTCAAAGCCAATTTGCGCGGAGACGTTCCGGTTGTAAGTCGAGTTTCTTATCCTTTCGATGCTTTTGCAGCCAAACCCGTATTTTGTTGTGGAGGCTTTGCCATATTTCCAGCCTTCCTTGGAGAATATGTCAGACTCAACAAGCTTTGCCCTGAATTCAAGCAGCAATTTAAAGGGCTCTTTTGAATCAGCACTTTTTAGTTTATCTAAATCCCCTAGCAGCAGCCTGTCTTCATCAATTGTCAAGGGGAAAGTGTAAAGCGTAGTGTTGTATTTTGCATTTGCCTCTTCCAGCAGCCTGAGGTTTTTGCTGAAATCACCCTGAAAGCCGTTAAGCATCAGCACATAGTATACATAAGAAAAAACAAAAATAGCTGCCAGAATGCCTATGATTATTTGGGCATGGTATTTTTTAGCCTTGCTTTTTGTTTCTTTGCTTTTCATGGTTTCCTGCCACCAATGCCTACTGCATTTGGATTAAATCCTGCGCAGCAGGGGGCAAAAAGAGGAGGTATTTATTTTTTTCGCAATAACCCGTTATTTTATTTTTTTCCTTTTTGGCTGAAACAACCGCAAAATTTATAAATTGTCATAGCTATTAATAGTTTTACTATGACAAAGGAACTGACCTTCACCAAAAGGATTGCGAAATCCGGCCGCGGCTATTTAATCTGGATTCCAAAGGATGTTGTTGATTTCATTCCGCTGAAGGAGGATGACACAGTCGAGATTAAGATAAAAAGATTAGTTAAGGGAAAATGAAAAAAGGGCAGATTACAATTTTTGTATTGCTGGGGATTGTGGTGATTATTGCTTTTGCATTAATCAATTTCATAAACAAGGAAGGTGCAAAAGAAGAGGTGATAAAAGAAGCTGAATTTGCCCAAAATATCAATCCTGAATTCCAGCCGATTGAAAATTACATAAATATATGCCTGAGAGAATCCTCAATAAAAAGTGCGTACACAATCGGCTGGAGAGGCGGATATTTTGTCCTGCCGCTGGAGAGATTTGACAACGATTACATAAGAGTGCCGTATTATTATTTTAATGACATAGATGCTATGCCTTCAAAAGGAAATATGGAAAGCGAACTGGGCTTTTCCATTCTAAAAGATTTCCGGGACTGCATAAACTTGACTTTATTTGAAACGCAGGGGTTTAACTTTACAGAGGAGGATTTAGATGTTAAGGCAACAATCATTAATGATGAAGTGATTGTAGGCCTCAATTATTCCCTGACTGCTGAAAAAGGGGATACAAAGCTGGAATTTGGCAAATTTCTTTACAGGCTTCCTGTAAGATTGGGGCATATTTACAACATCTCAAAAGAGCTTGTTGATAAGATTATTGAAGAGCCAAATTACATAGATCTGACTTATCTGACAGGCCAGGACCTGGATATATCTGTCATTAATTTTGACAAATGCACGGATATCTACCTCATTGCTGATAATCACTCAAGAAATGATATTAATGGGAATTATATATACATGTTTGGGGCAAAATTCCAAGGTGAAAACTGCAAACCAGAATTTTCCGCATCCGAAAGCGCTTTGGTTCCGGAAGCCACTGAAAACATGCCCCCGTTGCTTGAACCTGCACCATATTCCATAGCATTTGCAAACAGCACATTCGCATACAGGTTCAAGGCTTCAGATCCTGATGATGACCAGATTTTCTACATTGATGATTCCAGCCTGTTTGACATACATCCTACCCTGGGCATTATTGCCTTTTTTCCAATGGAAAGCCAAATCGGCATCCATAAAATAAACATCACCGCTGTGGACATACAAGGAGGCATAGACAGCAAATGGTTCTATCTGGAGATAAGAAAATAAGGAAGATTTATGCAATGGCAGTAATATGCCTTATTCTGTTTAGCTCCATCACCATAGAAGTAAAAAGCACAAGCCACATAGACTGGGGCGATGACAATTCCATAAGGAATTCTTTTATGCAGGATCCTCAAGGTACAATAAGGGAGAATCCTGAAAAGGCAAAGGAATTTGTAAGGAAAAACCCTGAGGTGGTTTTAAACAATCCTGAGGCTGGAAAAGCTTATTTCAGCGAGTTGGGACCTATAACAGACCCTAGAGACAGGGAAATCGCGCAAAAATTCCTGAGCAAAAATACGCGAAAGAATTTTGATCTAAGCAAAGGCACTTTGCAGATTAAAGATGAGAGGATATTTGACGAAAAGGGGCAGGCATTTGACATCAACCAAATCAGGGCAATGACTAATGTCATTATGGTTGAGTCCCTTGAAGGCGGCGGATTAAGATTTTATTACAAAGACAATAATCTTGTTGATGTTGCGCAGGCAAAAAGCCTGGGACAGAACGGCGAGAATATTGTGATTGATGGGAAAGAAATTTCTTTAGTCGGAGAAAACCAAAATATAGCCATAAAATCAGGCGATGATGTGTTTGAGGCTTCATGCAAAAGCTCCGGCTGCGCATTTAAGAAATCCGGGTTTGATGTGAATCTTAAAAATAATGGGCTTTACCGCGAAACTGGAGATTTTATAAAAATACAAAATGCTGTTTTTTCAGCCGGCAACGACAGGCTTTACGGAGATGCTGAATTCTACCGCAGCCTGGCAGGGATAGACAAAACAAAGCCAATAACATCTTTAGGGGAAAAAAGCTCTGTCTTTGTGGATGGCCAATGGCACAGGGCAACTCCTATCAACTTAAAGTACGGGAAAGATTTTACGAATGGTTTGAAAGACTCAATCTCGGGCAATAAAGAGTTTATTGACGGCATTGCTGATTCGGATTCATTTTCCAAAACAAAAATCTGCATTCAATGCGCTCCGCAATCTCTGGCGCAGCTTGAGAGAGAGTTGGCCCAAGGAGAGATAAGTGGCTTTGTTTTTGGGCTCAGAAACCCTGTTTCTGAAAAGCAGACAATGATTAACGGGGGAGAAGTAATTTCAAAATATGATAATGCTGTTGTGATAGGCGTTCATACAGCAACAGAGTACAGGACGCAAATCAACCAGAAAAATGTAATTGTTGACGGCCCTCATAATGACAAAGGATTGGGTTACATTGGCTCTGTTATAGCTAACGGAGGAAAATTAGACCACTTCAATATTGATGGCAAGACTGTGACAATGCAGGACAGGCTGTATAATTTCGGCAATATTCCATCATCAAGATTTTTCTTTCCCGAATCAATCAGCCAGAATGTAAAGGAATTGCTTCCACTCAGCAATTTTGCCAAGGCCTCTGAGCTTAATCCAAGCAGCAATTCCGGCATTGTTGCCATTAACAGGCTTTTTGGCGGAAGCGGCAACATCGAATCAATCCCTGACGAGGAATTGAAAAGCGCTTATGCTGACTTTGCATCAATCCTGGATAATGACAAAAATCCCAAGCATGTGGCAAATTTGAATGACGCATTTATTGAAAGCCAGAAAGTCACAAATTTGTATTTATTCAAGGCTAATGGTGAGCTAAATCTTCCCCAGTCAGGGGAAAACCATGAGCTTTTCAAGGATATAATGAAAGAGCAATTCAGGGAATCTTATTTCCTGCAGCGTGTAAACAATCCTGCATTGAACGACAAACCTGAATCTTTGAGGCAGATGGAACGGCTTTATGATTTTATGATATGGAAAAATGTTGAGATGCACAAAGATGCTGCAAGGTATGAAGAACTGACAAATATCTGGGGGTATATTCCTTTAAACAAGTTTAATCCTTATCTCAGGGGCGTGGGCTATTTTACCAGCGATGATGAAAGATTATTTGACAGCATTGTGGAAAATGACAGGGCGCAGGAAGGCGCACAACGAATTTTAAGGCAGGCAGAGCAGGGAAAGACATTCTCCCAAATAAGGGAAGAATTTTTTCCCGGAAAAGATCCTTTAATTGATGCTGCTTTTGAAGATCCGGGAATAAATGCGCTGTATAGAATTGAGTCTTTGAGCAAAGAAATATCTGATCCAAAAATATTAGGGCAGGAAAAAGCAAAAGTGCAGCAGCAGGCTGCTGACAAATACAAGGAGCTTAATGCTCCTGAGCAGGCATTGCTGATGTCCATGGAATTTTTCAGGGAAAAATACGGGCAAAGCGATGTGTATGGCAACATAATCCAAAATAGATTGCAGTTATGCGATCCTTCCACAAGCTGCGGAGAGCTTTTCCAGCAGATCAGCCCAAATCAAGTTCGATCTGCGCCAAATAAAATAGTGCTTGGCGACAGGGTTTTTGCCTATCCTGAAGGATGGTCCCAGGAGATGGTTTCTGATGTAGAAAACCTGTATCGCTTGCAGCGCCAGATATGGACTGACGAGAACAGGCAGAAATTCAGGGAAATTGCAGAAAGCTTCTTTGATGCTGAGCAGATTGCAGCCGGATTTACATTGTCTGTCGCAACAGGAGGAACATCTGCTGTTGTAGGAAAGTTCGGGTATTTGATACAGAATGCACGATCTCCTATAACAAAAGCTACACTGGAAGCAGGTAGAGCAGGGGCTCTTTTCAATGAATGGGTATTTGTGGGTGATTTCGGGCTGCTTTCAAGTGCTCCTGCCATGAAAGCTGCTGAAACTGCCGGCACTGCTGTCCGTGAATACGGCGTTTTGGCAAGAGTAGGTAGAGAAACTGTGCCAATAGATATAGGGAAAGTAAAGGATTGGCCTGAGCTTGAGGATTACATAAGGGCAGAAGTCAATCTGAGGAATCCTCTTGTAGAGGATTTTGGAGATGGTGTCAGAATTTACCAAAGGGATGAACTTCTTGGCATAGTAAATGGTGTAAAAGATGGCTCGCGAGGAATAGAAGAGGTGCCAAGAAGCTTAGGCGTCAGGAATAAAGTTGTAGATATACTTGAAAATAGAGAGTTGCCAGACCATGTCAGCTTGGTTGAATACTCTCCCAGCGGAGAAGATGTGTACAGAATAACCGACGGAAGCAAGATTGATGTTTCCAGGCCGAATATATGGGACCATCCTGCAATACCGGAAAAGATAACCATTGACTTTGAAAATGACCCGATGCTCAGAAAGACATACGAAGAGGACATTATGCCCAAAGCTCGGGATATTCTTAACAGGCATCCGAATATAGCTTTGTCCAGCGCCACCAGAGCTGAAGTTATTGCATATGAAAATGAAGTGCTCCAGCATGTGCATTACTACACACAAGTCAGCGTACCTTACAGCAGAGAATATAGCTTGAGGATTATGGAAGTTGCCGAAGGAAGGAATGTGCTTGTCGGGGAATCCTGCCTTTTTGTAGGGGGGGTATGCAGACAACAAGCCATGCTTGAAGCAGCTTATGTCGCCAAGCTTGCTGATGACGGATTTTTATCCGGCTGGCCCACTATAAATACTGGTCCTGGCCATGCATGGGCAGAATATCTCAGGCCTTCAGAAAGTGGAAGACAATTAAGAATTGTGCTTGACCCTGCACAGGAAAAAATCGGAGAGCTTGGAAAACTAGCAGATGCAGGAAGGGATAAATTTGCGGGTACTCTGAGAAAAGGTAAGCAGGAATTTAAGTATCAAGATTCTTATCCATGGGGAAGCATTGAAGCTCATTATGATTATTATTCTTCCGGCAATGCAGAAGCTGTGCCTGTGCTGAGTGGTATAGGGCGTTCTGCTGCTTTTGAAACCTTCACCAAAAATGACTTTGGCGTGTCTTTATATGACGGAAATGTTCCACCCAATACTCTTGTAAGGTCTGCTGAAAGGGATGAAATAAAAATCATTGAATTCGTGAAAGGAAAGCCGGGAGATAATCCTATTTACAGGGTTGAGGTAAATGGCGTAGAAACTGAAATGAGCCCGGCAGGGATTTTTGACAGTGTTTTTTCCCGAGGCAGCAATACACAAGAGATTTCAGTAGTTTTTGATAGCCAAGAAAAGCTTGATGAGTTCAGAAAGACCGTTATTAAGGATTAAATCAATTCAATTTTGCTTTATTCTCTTTTCGAGCAATATATAATCTAACTAACATATCATTGTATCTGTTCAAATCAGATTGTACAACATTTCCATAATTTGGATTTAGATTTGCTGCCATTTCTGCCCTATGCATCGCTATTCTCAATGCTTTTTTGATAGAAGCAGGATCATTTGCCTTATTATAGGGGTCTTGCTCATATTTTTGAAAAAGCCTTGAAGCTATATGCCCAAAAAGCAAACCTGACATATAGTGCGCATCAGCAAAATCTGGCTTTAGCTCGATTGCAGTTTGGTAGTGATTACCAATTTCTATAATCTCGCTCAAGGAGAGATTGCTTTTTCCCTTCAGAAACTTAGCAGAAGCCAAGCCAAAATATGCGTCCGGATGCTTGGAGCCTAAAATACTTTCAAATTGGGATATGGCATCGTCAAAGCGCTCTGCATGTATGAGAGCCAACCCTATTCCAATAGTACCGTTAATTTCAGATAACCTGTCGTTTATCATTTTAGCTATGATTATGTGCTCTATTCAATGCCTAGGTATTTCCCCATTTATAAACTTTTCTATTTTGTTACTACTTATTGATAAATAATTTTTAGGAAAAAGTTTAATAATCCTGTTTTCAAGCCCTATTGATATGTGCTATTATAATAAAATTTCCAAAGGCTACAATGAATTATATAAAGAGGAACAATTAAAAAAACTAGGCATTATTAAAAATAATATCAAAATAAAAAACGGCGATTTACTCTTGGATGTCGGCTGCGGCACCGGCTTAAGTTCTGATTTTGGCTGCAAAGTCATCGGAATTGACAATTCTCTTGAATTATTAAAATTGAATAATAAAAAAAACAAAGTCATGAGTTGCGCTGAAAACCTGCCGTTTAAGGACAATATTTTTGATTATGTTGTTTCATTGACTGCTATTCATAATTTCAGCAACATAGAAAAATCGCTAAAAGAGATGAAAAGGGTCGGAAAAAACAATTTCGCTTTTTCCATATTAAAAAAATCAAAAAAACTCAATGAAATAAAAACGCTGATTAAAAAATATTTTAAAGTGAATAAGATAATAGAAGAGGACAAGGATTTAATATTTTTTTGTGAAAAATGATACTATCTCTTAAATATTGAGGGGTAGCCTGCTCTGTTCTTAATGCCATATATTTTAGCTATCTTTTCTGGTCCACCTTTTTCTTTTAATATTTTATCTATTGCCTTGTACGCCTTTTCGAATTGAGCATTGATAAATTCTGTATGGATTTTTTTCCAATTATCTGGATTATTTTTAACAAAAAGTGCCCATTTTTCAACAGCTTCCATTCTTTGACTCTGATTTGATTCTGGTTCCATTGTAAGTTGATGCCTTTTATAAGTTTAAATTTTTTTTCATTTCAAAAATTAAAAACATTTAAATAATATTTATCCCAGAATCAAAAAAATGGAAGATCCAAAGGTAAAGGAGCTTGCCCAGATGCTGAAAAATTCCGGTTTGGCTGTTTCCGATTACGAGGCCATGGAGAAGGCCAAGGCTATTATGGGAGTCGATATACGAGAAAAAGAGCAGCTAAAAGAGCCGGTAAAGATTGAAGTGCCTGAAGCAAAGGAAGAATTCTTTGAAAAGGAAGAGGCAAAAAAAGAGGGATTTTTCTCGCATTTGAAGGAAAAATTCCACCACGAAAAGCCTCAGGCAGACAAGCACAGGTTTTCGCAGCCCGAATACGACGTTTCCCAGGAAGACATAACAGTCAACGACTTAATGAGGGAGCTTGGGGTAAATCCTGAAGAAATACCTGAAAGCAGGGAAAAAATAGAGGAAGTCGAGGAAAAAATCTCGGAGCTGAGGGAAGAGCTCTTCAAAGAGGAAAAAGAGCCTGAAAAGGAAAAAGTAGAGGAGATAAAGCAGAAAATCGAGGGTATAAAGGAAGAGCTTGAAGAAATAGAAAAAGAAAAGGCTGAAAGCAGGCAGGAAGGGCATTGAATTTTAGGTTCCAGCAAGGGGGTTTTTATTGTTGAAGGCTGCAAAAGGCCTAAAACAGCAATATTTAAATAGGGATATTAACTACTTTAGAATAATAGCAAGTAGTAAGGATTAAAATGAAAAAGCTGTTGATTTTTTTCTTGGCATTGTTGTGCCTGTCATATATAGCTAGTGCAACATTGAGCCTGAGCGCCTCTCCAACAACTATTTCATTCGGCGAGATAAAGAGGAATTCTACTTCAACTGCGGCATTTACAATAACCAATACAGGGAGTGAAGGCTTAACCAATGTTACTCCGATAAGCAATGCAGCAGCAAAATATAACATCGCTTTCAATAAAACCGGCTTTAATATGGCTGCAGGCTCAAGCGAAAGCCTGTCTGTAAATGCAACTATACCAATAGATGAGCCAACAACAAACCATTCAATCGGCTCCATAATCATAAATTCCAATGAGCTTAACGCTACTTTGATAGGTATGAATGTAAATGTCAAAGGAGGTCTGACTATAGAGGAGTTTAACGTAAGGGTTTACTACAGGGACGGCGACACGGACATCAACCAAAATATAAACGAGGGCCATAAGCTTGACTTTGAGGATGATGTAAGGCCAGGCTCCCAGCTTAAGTTTGACATAGATGTAGGCAATGCTTTCACAAGCAGCGAAGAGATTGATATAGAGGATATAACTGTCACTGTCACCATTTTGGAAATCGATGATGGTGAGGATTTGGATGAGGAAAGCGATGAATTTGACCTGGAGCCCAACGAAGAGGAAAGGGTCACTTTACTCTTTGACATACCGCTGGAAGTCGAGGAAGGCGACTATGACATATTGGTTGAAATTGAAGGGGAAGACAAAGAAGGGACTTTGCATACAATTGAAAGGAACCTTGAGATGCAGCTAAGCAAGGAAAGAAGGGACATAATAATCAGGAAAGCGGATTTGACGCAAAATACGCTAAGCTGCGAGAGGGAAACAAGGCTGAATATAGACATATTGAATGTGGGCTCAAAGGAGGAAACAGATGTGAAAGTGGAAGCAGTGAACAATGACATTGGGCTGGACTTTGTTGATGATGATGTTGAATTAAGCACAGACCCTTTTGATGATGATGATGAATACACAAAATCGCTAATTGTCAAAGCCAGCGAGAATTTAAGCTCCGGAACCTACCCAATAAAAGTGAATGTGTACCTTTCCGGAGGAGCTGTATTTGCAACAAAAACTGCTGATTTGATAGTTAAGGATTGCGGAGGCTCGGAAGAGGCTGTTGAGGAGAAAAAGGAAGAAGAAGTTGCAGTTATAGGGCCGGAAGTCAAAGAAGAGGAAATTGCCAATGTCCCGGTCGTTGAGGAAAAGGTTACTGAAACAAAAGAAGCGCCTTCTAAAAAGCCGATTGTTGCGCTGATTGTCGCAGGAGTTCTGGCAGTCGGTGCAGGGGCATTTATCGCAGGCAAGCTCATGCCAAAAAAGGAAGTTTGATTCTTTAATATTTTTTAAAGTTAAGTTAGCTTTAAAGTAAATATTTTTTCAATTTTAAAAAATTAAGAAGGAATAGGTTTATATCATTCTCTTTATCTTGTTTGTTACGTCCCCCACCCCCTTGTGATTTCTTAATTTGATAGAATAGTTTTTTGTATTTAATTTTATTTAAAAAGTATTAATATTTAATCACTTGTTGATAATGAAATAAAATAATCACTCTACCACAATAAAGCTTAAATATCACCAAAAGTTTTTTTGCTATATTTTATTAGTTGGGGTGTGTTAATGAGAATTAATCTGCAAAGAGGTTTATTTATAATTCTATCATTAGTTTTATTAATTTCGATGCTGCCAATTGCTTTTGGAGATGTTATAATAAATGAGATTATGTACGATCCAAATCAATGTGCTAGTGAAGGTTTTTGTGAGTGGGTTGAATTATTCAATAACGGTTCAATAACAGTCGATTTAAGTTCTTGGCAATTAGAAGAAAATGATTTTAACGATGGAAATATCTCACCAGGAGAGTATATTATTATTGCACATAGATTAAATGTCAGCGATGGAGGAGAAAGTTTTGAGGCTTATTGGGGAAACAATGATAGTGTTTGGAATTCAACAGACGCAAGCTATCAAGCAATAGATGGAAATTTTGGTGTGGGACTTAACGACGGTGGAGAGATTATAAATTTATCAAATGGGACTGTAACCAAATTCGCAGTTGATTATACTCCTTTCGAGAGTTTGGCAGCAGATAACGGAAAAACCTTAATCTTCTACAAAGGGAATTTTACCGAATCAGCTTTTGTAAATGGAACTCCGGGGGCAAATAATGACCAGTTTGCGCCTGACTTCAACAAATGGTTAGTTCCAAGTAGCAATAACTCATTCATTAAAGATTTGGTGAATGTTACTGTTAATATAACTGATGTAACTAATGTAAGCTCTGTTTTAATTGGTTTTAATGGAACAAACTTTACAACAACACGAAGCAATGATACATGGTTTTTTATTTTGAATACAACCAAATTTACTGATGGGAAATACAACTTAACTGCCTATTTCAATGATAATGGTAGCTTCTCTAATACTGACACTTTATTCAATGCGACAATTGACACTACTTTGCCATCTTTCTCGAACCTGATTTCAAGCCCGGCAACCATATTCAATGACTTGAATGCAACCATAAGTACTGTGTGGACAGACGCAAACAGCATAGCCTCTGTTGTTTTTGAGCATAATGCAACAGGAACATTAAAGAACTTTACAGCAACAAGCTTGGCGAATAATAATTACTCACTCAGCATAAACAGCTCGGTGCTTCAGAACCATAAAACAGTCGGGTGGAAATCCTATGCAACAGACAACTCTGGAAGAACAAGCAACACCTCTTTGCAGACCTTCTCCGTAACAAACAGGGACCCTGTTTTAGATTCAATAGGAAACAGAAATGCCACTGAGGACTTGGAATTGAGATTCAACATAACCGCCTCTGACCTGGATGGGGACACTTTAGCCTACAGCTCAAACCAAAGCAACATATCAATAACAAAAATAAATAATTCATTGGCAACTGTTTCATTCACTCCAACAAATGACAATGTTGGAAACAACACAATAAAAATAACTGTGAATGACAGCTCTTTAACGGATTTTGAAACATTCTTAATAACTGTCGCAAATGTAAATGACGCACCTGCAATAATATCATTTTTCCCGGTAGAAAATAAAACAATTGCCGAGGTTGAAGGCCAGCTGTTTAATGTAACTCCATCAGATATTGACGCTGGCGACACCTTAACAGTCTATTGGTTCAAGAATGGAACTTTTAGGGCAAGCGGCTCCAGCGTGAACATAAGCAACTTAACGAAGGGGATTTTTAATATAACTGCCATAGTAAACGACAGCTCCGGCGCAGCCGCAAGAAATGAATGGCTGCTTGCAGTAACTCTCCAGGTTACCTCATCCCAATACAGCAGCCCCATACTAAATTTAAATTCCTCGCAGCTTGAATCTGTAACAAATGTAACTATAAACCATTCAACATTCGGAAGCGTTGATTTCGGAAACAATACATTGAATTTCAGCGGCGTTACAAATCTTGAGAATGTTGTGAATATAACCAACGGGGTCATAGCAATAGACACAGACAGCTTCCCCAAGCTCAATAAATCTGCCTCAGTTACCATGAAAAGCCTTAACTTCACAAAAACGCCGTTAATATTTTCAGCATCGGGCTTTAAAGCAACTAACGGCAATTTATGCCCAGAAAGCATCTGCACAAATATAAGCTATGACAAGTCAACAGGAATATTAAAATTCAATGTTGCCCATTTCACAGCCTACTTCATGCAGACAAACACGACAAACGGGCCGCCAAGAATAACTTCAAGTGCAATAACTGCAGCAACCGAAGGCAGCGCTTACAGCTATGATGCTGATGCAACAGACCCGGACAGCGACACTTTGGCATTTTCCCTGACTGTCTCGCCAAGCGGAATGGGCATAAGCTCCTCAACAGGATTGATTACATGGACTCCATCCATAAGCCAGTTGGGGACGCATAATGTGACTGTTAGCGTAAGCGACAGCAACCTGACAGACAACCAGAGCTTCCAGATAAATGTAAGCAGGGGCGCAAAGCTGGTAATAAAGGACCTTGATGTCAAGGTAGACGGAAAAAGCGACAAAAGCGTGCAGAACAGCACAAGGATAAGGAAAGAGGTAAAGCCCGGCTCAGATGTTGAATTCAAGATGGAGATTGAAAACAGGTTTACAAATGAGGAAGATCTGGAAATAAATGACATAGAATCCCAGGTTACAATTGAGGAGATTGATGATGGAGATGACCTGGAAGAGGAAGCGGATGAATTTGATTTGAACGCAGGCAAGGACAAAACCATCATAATAAAATTTGACATTCCCCTAAAGATAGATGAGGATACATTTGATGCTGTAATTGATATTGAAGGCGAGGATGAAAACGGGACAGCGCATGATATAAGATGGATATTGGACCTTGAAGTGGAAAAGGAAAAGCATGATATAATTATAAGCAAGCTTAGCCTGAACCCGACAACAGTAAGCTGCTCAAGAACTGCCGCATTAAGCGCTGAAATAACAAATCTTGGCAGAGATGAGGAAGATGAAGCTGCTTTGGAAATTTTGAGCCATGAGCTTGGCATCAGCTTCAGGCAGGAAAATATAGAGCTTGAGGAAGGAGTGGATAATGCAGAGTATGAAAAAACACTGGCTATAAAGGTTCCTGAAGGGCAAGAAGCGGGAATTTATCCTATAACTATAAACACCTATTTTGACAATGATGATCTTGATGACAGCAAAACCATTGAATTAAACGTGAAGGACTGCGAAAAGGCTGCGCAGAAGAAAGAGGCTGTAAAGGAAAAACCAAAGAGTGTTGAGGTTAAGAAGCCACCAGTTGTTAAGGAAGAAAAGCCCCAGGCTACACAAATCACCTTCAGCAAAAATGACGGCTACCTTATACTGGTTGCAACAACATTTATACTGCTTACAGGCCTTACTGTATTTGCGGTAGGAGCTGCAATAGTCATGCTCAGAAAGAGATAAAGCTTATTTATCTTATTTTATTATAAAATTTGTTTATTTTCTGGTGGGTTTTTTCCAGTTTTGAATTTGCCTCTCTGATTAACTGCCTTAAATAACTGTCATCAATAATGACTTTTCCTTTTTTTGCTATTATTGCGTCAATTCTTTCAGTGCTTATCAATTCTGCCGAGATTTTATTTTCCCTTACCGCTATTATGCCGCTTCTCCTGAAGCCGGTGTTTCTTGAGGTGTTAAGCAGCTCAGCCGCATCCTCGATTGTTTTTGAGGCAATGTGCAATATTGCCCCCTCCATCCTAAGCCAAACATCTTCCTTTAGGTTTTTTATTTCATCAATTATCTTTCTTATTTGATTGAAATTTATTTTTTTATGGTAGCAGAACAGGTAGCTTACCTCATTTTTTTTGTCTGAATCCGGAATCTTTGCAATTAAAATCCTCCCGGAGCAGGAGCTGGTAGTATAGTAGTTCTCAAGGGAGTTTATTTTATCGACCAGTTTCTTTATTTCCCCGTCAATGCTTCCTTTTTTGCTCTTGTCTTTTTTATTTAGAAAGTCTTTTTTATGCTTTTGGAAAGTCATGAATAAAGAATAAGCAATTTTAATTTAAAGCTTTTTATTCCTCAATAAACCTGCGCATTCTCTGGACAAAGTCCTCTGCAATTTTAAAATATCTGTCGTATTCTTCGCCTTTAATTTCCTTTATTTCGCGATGGGTTACCATTTTCATCAGCTTATAGAAATTGCGCATGATGCTTACATACTTATGCTCCAGCAGCCTTTTCTTTACCATTTTCTCTTCCATAAGGTCCGCGACATGCTCCGGCGTCGGGGGAATCTCGCCTATTTTCATCAAAGCTGCATGTGCCGCATCAATGACTGCCCAGTAAAGGTCTATGCTTGCCTGCAAAAGGTGCCATTTGCTGTTGTGCAGTGTGTTCGGGCTTCTTACGTAATAAGTCCAGATGCTTTCCTGCGTCGGCCTTATCCTGCCTTTTTTCAATAAGGCCTGCAGAGGGTCAAAAAAGCCCGCATCAATCATTGCAACTCCGTCCCTCAGGATGTTAATGCCGATAGGGTCCCCGTTCCTTATGTAGTCCCAGAATGATGTAAAGCGCAAAGTTGTAACGTGTATCTTAGTGGATACCCTTACAATTGCCCTCTGGACAATAACGCGGTAAGCCTCGGTAACTTCCCTTGTAAGGCTTATTGAGAGGTCATCCAGAATAACCATAACATCAATGTCGCTTTTTTCAGTCGTTGTTTTTCTTGCGCTGGAGCCGAACAAAACAACCGCCCTTATAAGGCTGCCCATCTCCTTGTATATCTCATTTGCGAACCTGTAGGCTATGTCAATGTCATGCTTCTGGTATTTCTCAAGGTTTGGATGCTCTTTTCTTGGTATGTCAAATTTCATTTTTCGTGTTTAATTAGCTATTTTGTTACAAGATTTATAAAGGTTTATGACTTTTTAAAGATAGTAACAATAGCAAAAATATTATAAAGGATTATGCATCATAGTTACCATGCTCCAAAATCTGAAAACCATTTTCAAATCCAACATAAAATCCCTTGAGATTCTTTATGTTCTTGAGAACACAAAGCCCTGCGCAAGAATTCTTGTTTATGAAGATAAATTGAGCAATATTCTGGATTTTTTAAAAAGCAATGATTTGGGTTTTTCGGTTTCCAATTTTAAATTAAAAAAAATATTTAATGAAAATTCTTTTTATTCTGATAAATCGGTAAAAATTGAAAAAGATTCTCTGGAAAAAGGATATTTTTTTGTTTATATCTCGAGAATAAAGGAATTGGCGGAGAAGGCAAAGGCTTATGAGGAGAACAATATGCATTTTGAACTGGGAATGGTTTTGGGCTATCCGAAATGCTGCTGCGAATTCTTTAAAAAAAATTTTAATGAGAATAATGCAGATTTGACCTTGGAAACCTTAAGAAATTCCGAGGGCTTTGAATTTCCCTTTTACACGAACATTGCAGCAAGGCATTTTGACATTTCCTTATTAAGCCATTTTCCATGCAGCTTTAATTGCAAATTTTCCATTGATATGGGCATTGAGAACTTAAATCTAATAAAAAAACATTCTGGACAATTAGCTGAAACGTTTGAAAATACAATGAAAAATGCGTTTTTATATACGAAAGGCAATGGAGTTTTTTTATTGAAAAAGTTTAATGAAGAGAATAATGAAATAAAATTTGAAAAAATAATTGGAACAACAAAGAATGAATTGTACAATGAATTAAACAACATTAAAAAAATAAAAATGATAAATAAAAATGAGATAGAAATAAACGATAAAAAAATAAGCAATATAGGGATGATGCTCTTTACCTGGAATAAACCGTAAACAAATCCCCGTTAATAAAAAAGCTGTGCTCTTTTTTCAACTGCAAAGGGTGGAAATGATGGCCGTAATGTATTAATTTTCCGTTCAATTCGTTAAGCAGCTTTTTTTCCAGGCCCCTTTCCATTGGCGCATCAGGGTAGGTGAAAACAACGTCAAACTCCGAGATGCTGTGGGCAAAAAAATCGTTGTTGTAGAAAATCGCGTTGGGGATTGAAAGCTTTCTTTGTATCTCCAGGGCTTTTTGGTGCAGCTCATTATCCATCTCAATGCCGACTGCCCTTTTGCAGAACAAAGAGGCTATCAAGACCACCTTTCCATCACCAGAGCCCAAATCAACAAAGCTCTTGGATTTTTGCAGATTTAATCTTTTGAAGGCACTGTAAATCTCTTCCGCAATGGCATGCCCCCAGAAGCCCCTGCCAGTGTTCCTCAAAGGCAGCTTTCCCTGCCTCAGCAGATCCCTATAGAAATCGTCATACTCTTTTTTTATTTCAATGAAAGCATTGTCATCCATAACATTTTTATTCATCATGCTGTTTTTAAATTTTATTGTTTTGAAAACCAATATAAAAAGATATTTATACAGAATTGGATTTTTTGCCTGAATGGTAGGCAATCTGAAAAACTACACAAAAATCGATATCTTAAGGTGCTTGCTCAGGATAGAGAAGCCTGTAAGCAGGGCCGAGCTTTCAAGAATTCTAGATTTAGGAGAAGGGACCGTAAGAAGCATCCTGGATATTTTAAAGGAAAATAATTTTCTGGAGTCAAATAAAAACGGCCATTATTTAAGCCCTAAAGGAGATAATTTTGTGCAAAAAATAAAAAATAACATTGTTTTAAAGAATATAGATTTAGACAGTATTTTTCCCGAACAAAAAAAAATTGCAGTGCAGATAAAATCTCCGAAAAATATTGAGAAGTCCTACATTTTAAGGGACGTTGCCGTCAAAAACGGCGCTGAAGGCGCAATTATACTTAAATACGACAAAAGCAGCAATAAATTAAGGATTTTTGATGCAGAGCACGAGGAGAATTTTGATGAGATTGGGAGCAAATTCAACCTAAGCGGCAAAGATTTGCTGATAATTGCATATGCAGACTCTTACAAGCTGGCTGAGCATGGCGCTTTGGCTGTTGCAGTAGAGCTTGACGATGATTTAAGGAACTTAATGGATAAATTTTGAATAAATTCTGCAACAGTTATTTTCAACAATAGAAAAGTATTTATAATTGGCGGAAATTCATTGGATATAATATCCAATAAGATTGAGGGTGGATTTTTTTGAAAAAAAAGAGCACGATAGCGGACATCATTGCCGTATGCATTGCAGAGATTGGCTCCAGGACAAAAGCCAAAAAAAGCACGAAGCCGAGAAAAAATCCTGATGCGGCAAAAATCACAAAAAAGAAAAATTTCTCAATTCCTTCTATTATAAAATCTATAGTGGGCAATGCAGTTGAAAATGCTAAAAAAGACGGCAAAAAAAATCTGGCAGAAGACAGCAATAAAGAATACAAGATTATCAATGAAGAAAGGGGGCCTATTTTAAACGGCGGCTACGGAACTGTTTCTAGGGAAAATGGCTATGCTGCTGCCAGCAAATCAAAGTATGTAAATTACAACAAACTCTTTAGCTATTTAGGCAGCTTCAGAAGCAAAGGCATGTATGAAGATTCTGATGGCAAGCAATTTGAGGCAAATGCTGCAGAGAGAACCAGGGAGATGGTAAGCATGGAAACAATTGAAAAAGTTACAAAACATTTCAAGTATTTTGTCAGAGGAGAGGTTATGGGGGATGTAGGATTTGTGCCTCCTATGGGCCTAGGTGTTGACTCAAAAGAATGGGAAAAATACAGGATGATGTCTATGATGTCAATTTACAGGCCTTTAATTGCAATGAAAAAGTCCAGTGCTTAAAATGTCGGAATTTTCCACTAGTTCATCGAAAATCGTAGATTTTCGAGTGTGATCGAAAATGCAAAGCATTTATCGGCATTTGACTGGTGGTTTTTGACAAATAGGTTTGATTATTTTCAAAATCAATCAGATCTTGTATACTTCCTTATCTTATTCAAAGACGCCCTTGACGCAACTAAGATATCCGCTGCTTCTGCGCTTGCCGAGACGTATTTTCTTGTATCAAGCCTTTCGCCGATTTTATCCAGTGTTTTTCTCTGGACCTGGCTGATTGTGCCCATCATTGAGGCATAGGAAATGTCCTGCAATGCTTTGTAATCCTCAACAGCCTCTTTAACACCTATGTAACTTGCCCCCCCTTCGTCTATTAATTCCTTCCTGACTGTCTTTTCGAGCCTCTCTTCTTCGCTTCCAAACAGCCTGCTGATATCAACATCCCTTTGCTCCGGGGCTATTTTAGCTGCAAACTCATCAGTCTTAAGCTCCTGCACTGACTGCCTTATCAGCTTCTCTATTTCACTGACTTCCTTTATCCTTTCCTCTTCAAGCATCTTAAGCTTTTTTATCCTTTGGCCCGGGGAAAGGCTTTTCAGCTTGTTTTTGTTGAATTCTTCCATTCTGGTAAGGCATTATTTTCAAGTAAAATTTATAGAACAAGTATCAAATACCGTATATAAAGCTTTTTATTAAGTTTATATAATTATTCCATCGGCACTGCGCTCCATAAAGTCCAGTCGTTGCTTGGCGCATAGCCTCCGAAAACGTAGTATGGGGGCTTGTTTTGGCCGAAATAGCTGTATTGCACATCAGTCCATCTCGTTGGAATCTGGGGCGCTCCCAAGCCAACACCATAGATAGTGCTTCCAAACAGGCGCCATGTCTTCATCAATCCGTGGAAGTCGCTTAAGTCTGTTGAAGCATCTGCCCCGGGCTCAACTGTGTAAGCTTTATCGTAGCCGTATTTCTTTAATATTGAAACAACTTCTGTTATTGGGGCGTTGCCCTGGCCAGGGCTTAAATGATCATCCTGGTAGCCAAAATTATCAGCCAAATGCACATTCCCGACCATCCTGTCTTTTGCAAGGCTTTCAACTTGAGTTAAGTACCATTCCTTAAACTTTGACTCATTTTCCTCCTTGCTCAGTTTAGGGTCGTTCTGCCAGTATTTGCGCCACATGTTCAAATGGCCTGTATCCAAAGTTGTTTTAATGTGCTTTTCAGCCAGTTTTTCAGCTTCTTCTCTGCCAATTCCGAGATAAAAGGGATTTTCCTGCAGCAAGCCTGCCTTGTATTTTTTTTCATTCATGTCAACAGGGTTTCTTGAAACACCCTCCTCAATATAAGGCTTTGTCAGCAGCTCTACCATCCTGTCCCTTGATTTCCTTATTACCCACTTCAATTCCTCGATATGGCCTCCGAACCTTTCAGGAAACAAGTTTTCTACTGCAACAACAACCGGGTTGTTTGGGTCCCTTGATTTCTGAAGCGCGTGGATTCCAGCTTCAGCATACATCCTGACGCCATGCCTTTCCAGCCTTTTGATTGGAGTTATTAAATGCTCCCTTGTTTCTGCCGTATCCTGCGCCTGCTGCTCCTGCGAAACAGATGCCTGCCTTGAGAATTCCAGCCTTTTCCTAATCTCCCTCATGGTATCGCTCAATATTGCTGAAGGCAATTTAGTTTCCGGAGGGATAAGGCCAGAGCCTACAAGGGACCTAACTTCATCTGATTGCTTCATTATTTTCCACTTTTCCTCTTCGGGTATGCTTGCCTCAAGTTTTTGGTAGAATGCTTGGGCTTTTTCTATTTTGTCTATGGCCTTTAGTATGTTATCTGTGTCCTGACCGTACTGCAAAGCCCATCCGCGCGCATGCCCTTCTTGGGTTTCCAGAGTTGCATGCAAAAACTGCTCTTCGGGGTATATTTTCTTGTAATACCATTCAGGGTCTTCGTACCATTCCTTGCTCGTATTCATCGTTCTTTTCCAATTCTTCTGAATCCATTCATTCTTTTCAGCTGCCTCTTTCCTAAAGTCGTCAAAATGCATTAATTTGGTTGAAAATCTTCCTGTTTCCGAGTTGTATTCGGGAACTCTGCCTTTAATAGGGTCGTAAGGATCCCGTATTTTCCTGTTTTGATAGTCTAAATAGTCCCCTTTTTTTATCAAAACCTTGTTTCTGTCCTGATCTTCGCCATAATAATCCTCTTTTGCCTTGCGCCATACAGGATAAGCAACCATCCTGTCCTTTTGCACTGTCTCCATTTTCTGGGAAGTCCTGTCATCCAATAAATCGAATTTTGCATCAACTTCCTGCGTATGCGCCTGCCTGACCAATAACCTGCCAGTCCTGTCCCTTGCCAGATTTACCCTTCCGGTTTCATCATCCAAAATCATGTCTGTCATGGGCCTTTCAAACTCGCCTGAATGCATAACAACAGAGCCGCCGCCCATATCCGCCTGGAAATCAATTGCCCTTTTCAGTTCCATTAAATCCTGGTTTGCGCCGTAAAGTGAAAAATTTCCCCTTTCATCCCTGCCCATCATTCCCATAAGCCCAAAGCTTGCATGAGTTGTAAAGCGAACTTCATTAGCCTGCTGCATTTCCCTCAAGGCCTGCCTTTGGTCTTCGCCAAGCATGCCCGGGGTTTGCGCGTTTCTTTGCCCGGTCCTGTAGCCTGGAAACTGGATTTCAAGCTTTCCGGCGCCCATCCTTATTTTTGAGTAAATGCCCGCAACATTTGCGGCAGAAATTCCCATCGGCACACTCATTCCGATGTCGCCTATTCCCAAAGTTACATCAGGCTCTCCAGGCGCTCCCTGGTTATAAGCCTGGGGATCCATGGCGTTTACATAATCAACCATGGGGTGATGAGAATAATAGCCATCTGTAAACTTCATTTTAAAGCCTCTTTTTTAAATGTTTTAAATCTATTTTATCTTCTAATTTTATTTCCTTTAAAAATTTTAAAATGCCTGCGACGCATTTTACGCTCGCCCATTGGCTCGCGATTTATTATTCTTTCAATTAATTTACCAGTTCAGCATCTCGTGGTGTTTTTTGAAGTGATGATAAATTGCCCACATTGTGACCTTTACTCTTTCTCGTGCGTCTCTCCTTGCAATGCCTAATCTGAAAATTTCCTGCTTCTTCGGTTTTTGCTTTGCAGCCTTGACCTCTTTTGGAACCTTAAATCCCTTAAGCATATCCGCAAAGCCTTTAAACACAGAGCCGTAAGGGTTAAGCAAAGACTGCTTTGGAGTTGCTTTTTTTTCTTTAGCCTCAAACTCCTCTCCTGCTTCTCTTAAATAGCGCATCAATTCGTCGCCGAGAGATTCCAAGGCTGCTTTTACAGATGCGTCAATGATGCCCAAAAGCTGGAAATCCTCCTGCTCTCTCATTTTTTTATAATTGCTTATTTCCTCATCAGTCCATGCATATGCCCTGAAATCTATCTCTACCCTGCCTAAATGCAATGGCCCTCTTTGGTATTCCTGGCTATAGGACATTTCAGGCCTTGTCCTGAACTGGTAATGCATCAGAATGCATTCGTTTATCTTCCCTGAAGGCTTTTTTGCCAGAATCTCGACTTCAATCATTGATGTTTCGAATGCTACCAAAAGGTCGGCTGTTTCTGTCTTGCTCTGGTCTAACTGCAATCTTTGTATGTTGCGAAGATAGGGCTTAACCCACGCTATGTACATTTTGATGATTTCATAATGCTGCCTCAGGTATTTCAAAGTGAATATTCTCCTGTTTTTCAGTTCCTCATAAGTATGCTCCTTCCACGCAAGGTAAGTTCTCAGTTTCCTTTTCAATACCTCCCTTACCTTCCTGTTGAACGCGCCCCTTTCCCTTTCAACAACATCATCTACATCCTCCTGCTTTACAGGGTGCGTTGAAAAAAACAAGTCGGGCAAAGTGGTGAATTGAACTTCCCTTGCCATTCCATACACACTCGCGGGATTTTTCGCGCCCTGCTCAACCATATCAACCCAAATTCCCTTCAAGGTTATTTCAGCGCTCTCGCTGCTTCTGCTTTGGGTATATGAATCTGCATAATATCCCAATCTCTCGTCCAGAATTCTTAATTCCCTTACCAGCTGGAACAATTCGCGGACCATTTTCCCTATTGTCGCCAGAAATTGGGAAACTTTGTCCTGCTGCAATCCCAATCTTTGCTGGGAAGCGCCAAAAAAGGCGCTGTTTTCCGCAGCTGCAAAAATATCGGTTATTTTGTCTATGTAAGGAAAGCCGGAAAAATAACGCAAATAATGCAGAACCCAGAAGTAAGGCTCTTCAATTGAGATGTTGTACCCTTCATAATGAAGCCTGTAGCGCCTTGCAGGAGCCGGGTAGCCTGTCCTTATTTTTTGGTTTCTTGTTTCTTCCGCTATTTCAATGTCATTGAAGCCAAATTTTTTCAGGTCAGCATCAGTAGTCATTTTGTGCCTTTAGCTATTTAAAAGTGCTATCCAGTATAGTTTTTTGTATATTAATATATGTTTTAATATATAAAGGTTTCTATCAGAATTTGCTTTTATTTTTCTATTTTTTGTGCAAAACGACAACATTCCCAACAGCCTCGATTAATTCCGAACCGGTTTTTTCAACAATTTCATTTATCAATTCTTTTTTATTTTTGTTTTGAATTGCGCTTTTTAATAATTTTATTTTGATTAATTTTTTATTTTTCAGCAAAATGCTTAATTCTTTTATTGCATTTTCCATCAAGCCTTTTTTCCCTACCATTAAAACAGGCTCGAGGGATTTTGCTTTTTTACGCAGGATGATTTTTTGCTTCATTTTTACCTGCGTGGATTATGGTAAGGATGCTCATGTCCTAGAGCATGCCTTTCCTCAAGCTCCTTAATGTGCCTCAGCTTATGCTCAATAACCTTGTTGATGTTTTGGCTTAATTTTTCTATAAGGAGGGAAACATGCTCGCCCCCAAGGAAGTGCGGCAGAATGACATAATCAGCGCCTACTTCATACAAAGCCAAAGCTTCCTTAATCTGGCTTGCTGTCACAAAAATAACTATTTTTTCATTTGCTTCTTTTGCCTTTTTCACAAGCAGGAGGTTATCTCTTTGGGTAGGTACTGTCGAGATTACAAGCCTGGATTTTTTGAAGTCAAGCCTTTCAATGATCTCCAAATCGCCTATGTCCCCGTAAATGCAGGGCACTTTTTCGCTGATGAGCTTGCTTATCACCTCAGGATTAAAATCTATGACAAGCAGCCTCTTTCTCAATCTTTTTAATGTCCTCACTATGCTGAATCCTATCCGGTTATAGCCGCATAAAATGACCCCGTATTTTGCTTTAGGGAGGTATTCAAGCTCCTTTTCCTTGCCCTTGGTCAATAAATCAAAGACATTCAGAAAATTCTTGAGCTTCAAATAAATGGCAATGTCAAAATTCATGAAATAGGATGTCAGGCCTATTGTTACTATGGCCAGCAGGACTGTAAGCGAAAAAATTTCCTGGGAGATGTGGCCAAGAAGAAGTCCCTGCGCCACAATTATGAGGGAAAACTCCGATATCTGCGCAAGCGAGACTGAAGCCAAGAAAGATGTCCTTTTCTTATACCCGAAAAAAGAGCAGATAAACATCACTACCAGGGGCTTTATCAGTATGGTGATTGCCAAAAATATCATCAATGGCTTTAATATGGATTCAAAAGTGCTGAGCATCAGCTCCATGCCCAGTGAAACAAAGAACAATACTGAAAAAAAGTCCCGCAGGGAGCTTATCCTCCCTATTATCTCCAGGTTGTAAGGCAGATTTGCCAGTGTAACCCCTGCGACAAAAGCGCCTATTGCAATTGAAAAGCCGATATAGCTGAATAAAATTGAAAACAGGAAGCTTATGGATATGGCGGCAATGAAAAGCAGCTCCTGGCTTTTTGCCGCAAAGGTGAAAATTACCGGGAACAGGTATTTGCCGGCAAAGAGGGCTATCAAAAAAACCACTATGCCCTTGATTATGGAAAGAAGCAGCGCCAAAAGGGAAAATTCGCTTAATGTTGTCAAAACTGACAAAGCAAAAATTGCAGCGATGTCCTGCATGAGCAGGATTCCCAGGATAATTCTTCCATGCAGGGTATCTAATTGCCTTTTATCAGAGAGAAGCTTCACAACAATCATTGTCGAGCTGAAAGCAATTATTAAAGCAAGATAAACTGCCTCAATCTGGATAAACCCAATAAATATTGATATTATGAAAGAAACGGTGAACACAAGCATTATTTGCGTCAAGCCGCCGATTGTTGAAACAACGCCGACATCCCCGAGCTTCCTTAAGTCTATCTCAAGGCCAACGATGAACAGGAGGAAAGCTATCCCAATCTCAGACATGGTTATTATGACATCCGTGTTGGTGATAAGGCCCAGAAACGGCCCTATGACGAGACCGGTAAGTATGTAAGCCGGAATCAGCGGCTGCCTGAATAATTTCGCGATAAATGCAAAGGCTGTTGCTATTATTATGATGAAGCCTATATCAAAGAATATGTCTGCCATTTTAATCGATTATTTTTATCTCACCGCTTTCCCTCTCATTCGATTTGTTTTTTTCAGTCAGCCTCAGCTCAATTACATCATCTTTTTTCAGCATCTCCTCGATTTCCCTCCTTGTTTTCCCTAATAAAACAGCTAAGTCGTCTATTTTCATCTTCCCAAACCACCTCTTATTTTTTCTTAATTTCTAAAATAAAGCCGCCTTTGTGCTTTTTGAAATCCACTTCCATGCCCTTTTCCAGTCCTTCGTACTCAGCAAGCCTTTTTGGAATCGTGATTACCAATTGCCCGGAAGGAAGCTTTTGCACCTTTACCATCTTGAATAATAGTATTTTTAATATTATTTTTATTATTTTTTTATATATTTAAATAAATAAATTTTAGAATATGAATTTTAATAGTATATAAAGGTTTTGGTTTTAATTATTTAATTACTTTAAAATAGTAAAAATAGAAATATTTAAATGCTCTAATGGGTTTTCAAGAGTAATAATGAAAAAAAAGCCACAATTTGAAGAACCCAGCAAAGCAGTTATTTTAGCTAGAAATAATATCGATTATGCTACTGAGGAGAATATAGCCACTAAATTATTAGATCCGGATTTAGATCCTGATGAGGCTTTTATTCTCCAAGCTGATTTAAACCAGGGTTTTAAATCTTCTAAACAATTTGTTAAGCATGCTCCTGAGTTAAGAATGTGGCCTGCAAATTTGACCAAAAGCAGGGCTATTTACTTGACAAAAGAGTTCGCATTAAGAAAGAGAATACGTGACAGGTCGGTTCCCCTTTACTTTAGGGAAAGGGCAATTGCTGAGCAATTTGATTCTAAGAATTTGCCTTCTGGTTTTCTCGCTTTCCCGATTAAAGGCAGAACCACTATACCAAGAAAATTTTCTTTATATCACGATGTTGACGGACACAGGATATATTCAGATGGCGGTGTAGAAGTCACAATCTATGGCGATTCACTTAAAGTAGCCGAGGAAGGGGCAGCATCAAGAATAATTGTTCCATCCATGCACTCAGAAGAGGACTACGAATTTAGAGCTTTGCATCTGCCTTTTGTCTATAATGATGAAAGATTTGTTATCGGCACAATGTTCTCTACAACCCATCAATGCAAGGATAAGGAATTCAACTCTCTCAGATTTAAGCATGCTGACGATAAAGAAAGTTCAGAAGCATATGTTCTTTGCAAGCATGAAATCGCTGGTAGGCTTGGAGAAATTGAAGTCGCCTACAACACATACAGGCGCAGAGTTGTGATAGAAAATAATTTGTTTCCCTTGTTAAGCAAGGAATTTGCCAGAGGTGCGGCTAGAGCATTGGATTCCCTGCTAATTCTTGATGAAAAAGCAAAGGACGAGGCCAGAAGGCCAAGGCAAGGAGAATTGGAAGGTGTTTACTGGCTGATGATCCATCATTTAGGCGCCCCTAAGGCTTTGTATTCAGATGCCAAAACAGATGGCAAACTTAAGAACTATGATTGGACTATGAGGAAATAGTTGCTAAATTATTGCTATTCTGACTAAAATGAGCCTAGTAGAATTAATAAACAGCTTTCCTGAAACTGCAACTCGTGAGGAAGTTGTTAATGCTTTAGAAGAATATTCTAGTTCTAAAAGTCATGATGAAATCAGGAAAGAACTTCCTACTATTGGTTCGGAAGAAGGAAAGAAATTATCAAAAAAAGTGAAAGATTTTGATTTGAAATATCTTGTATTCAGGGAAACTACTGGAATTGAAGCACAAGAACAATTTACAATGAGGGGAAGTGATGGTATTCCTGGATTTTCATCATTAAGAAGGCTTGCAGCTTTATTAAAAGGTCAGGTCTTTCAAAATCAATCTCAAACTGGATTATACTTAGAGCAACTAGTCAAAGAAATGGGGATGCCTCTATTGACAAAGGAACATCAAGCATATGTTGACAGGTTTGATTTGGAGTATGTTAGGCAAACAACAAGAGAACAGCTTCAAGCTGAAATTTTAATTGGAAGAGGAAAATCTATTAGCCAAAAATCACAAAAATACTCAGCATTTCTTCATGAACTTTCGAGAAAAGTGTCTCAAGATCCTGAGCTTCAATTTGAATTATTTAAGAAATGGAGTGGGGCGAGTTCTTTAGATGAAATTACAAGTGAAGAAAATGAAAATTTTATTGGTTACCAAAATTTAACGGGATTCGCTTCTTTTCTAAAAGGAAGGCCTAGTATAGGGACTACAGAAAGGGGAAAATTCTTTAGAAGTTTTTATGGTGACGATCCAAAAGTTATCGGTTACAGAACAGATAAAGAATACAACCAATTAAGAAGTGAATTAAAAAGACTTAAAGAATTTAGAACGACTAAAAAAAGAGATGTCCAATATCGCAGGAATTTTTTTGGATTTGGAAAATGTTTTGAATATTATGTTGGGATTTTGCTTGCATTAAGCAATGGAAGTGTTGAACATCAATATAAAATCGAAGCAGGAGATTCTTTTAGGCTCATTGATTTTTTCATGGATAAAAAGGGGTATGTAGCATTAGAAGAATTAGACGAGCTGGTGGAAGTCAAATCTGGTGTAAAACTTTCTCCGCATGATAGAAGACAGCTTGAAGATGTGCTTGAAGCTCAAGATGGGGTGACATATGTCCTACATGATAAAAGTAGTCCAATTGCCAGTGCCTTAAAAGAAGTAGCTAAAGAAAAAGGCAAAATTATTAAGATAATTGGCCATTATGATTTAAGTACAACAAGTGCTATTGAAAGAAGCTACATAAACTTATTGTTTTCAAATAAAAATGATTTTTTAGAATATGCTCAAACATCTGATATTAAACAGCTTGAAAGAGATTTATTCTCAACATATTTGTGGGTTAGAGCTAAGATTAGAAAAGAGGGTAAGATAGAAAATGAGGATTTAGGTGACATATTAGATGCAACTTATGAACAAGACCAATCTTTGAAAGAATCTGCTTTGGAATTATTTGGTGTTAGATGGTTATCGGAGGATGAGTATAATCAAGAATCCTTAAAAGTTTTTAGTCAGCAAAGAGGCAGGCACTTTGATTTGGAATTAGCAAAGAAAAAACTTATTTCAAAAATAAGAAAATACGAAAGTGAATTAGCTGAAATAGACAATGGGTATGATGATTATAAAAAAAGAACAGGAAATTTTGCAGATTTGATGTATAGAATAGAAACAAATATACCAGTAGGCGCATCAAAATGGGATATTCCTCCAGCCCAACTAGTTCGCGCTGGTGATAAAAAATTTGTCGTTTACAGACATCAAGGAGAAGATTTAATATATCAGTTAAATGGGGTAAAATCACATCATCTAGCTGTTGAGAGATGGATTGCAGAAGGAAGAGTTGCTCTTAGAAGAAATAAGTATTTTGAAGCTCAAAATCCAGTACCTATCTAAGCCAGTATCTTCTCAATTTCCCCAACCATATCGCTCGCAAGATAAGTAAATCCTTTCTTTTTTTTCAGTAAAATATCCCCTACAAGCCCGTTAAAATAAGCTGCATTGACTGCGCTTTGCTCCAAGTCCTTGCTCTGCGCCAAAAAACCGGCGCACAATCCTGCAAGAACATCCCCTGTGCCTGCTTTT